>Ga0209185_1001597_pt1 | contig 18924 bp, 12 predicted proteins | sample SidtaG_2_FD_187425 | JGI IMG/M metagenome (GOLD analysis project Ga0209185, IMG submission 187425) | Marine algal microbial communities from Sidmouth, United Kingdom - Sidmouth_Asex2 metaG (SPAdes) (version 2) | ecosystem: Host-associated > Algae > Red algae > Unclassified | place: Sidmouth... | reverse complement strand
ATGTTTCTTCTTTAAAAACATACAACACTGTAGGGTGATGAAATTTTGGCAGCCATGCCTCCTTGTCTCGGAGGTGGAGATTCAGCGATAAAGCTCTCCGTGTAGGTTCGAGTCCTACTCCTACAGCTTAAAGTTAGATAGGTAAGAGGCCATGAATAGTCTATTCATGGTTTTTTATTTTATAAGCGTTTTCTTTCCTTCTTAGGTCATTTTGATAATGGCATTCCTTTCTCTTTTTCCACTTTTTTATGGTGTTTGTCCTTGTATTTTCCTTTAATCATAAGGTTCAGGTTTTGTGCAAGGTTCGCTAAGAATAAACCCCAATTATAGAGGTTTTGTCCGTCCAAAATAGACTCGATAGTAGTGGTATGGCTTGCTTTGGTTCTATAGTTCTTAATGCCGTAGTGCTGTGGTTCGGTTCTTTTGTGATTTGTGGTTCTTTATTAAGCCATAATAGCGGATAGCGAGACCCTGTGTGGCGACGAAGCTCCCTCCTTTCTCTCCTTAGTATTAGTAATAATAAAGTTAAAAAGCCTCGTCGATACACTGCATCGCCTACGTTTTTTGTCTCATCTATCAAAAAATCTCTTTGCCCAAAATCGTGAATTTATTTCTTAATCATTATTTATTTTTACATTACTTTTTCAAACTAATGATGTTCTATTATGTGTTAACCTTGTCTGTTTATCTATACATTTTTCATCAAAAATAAAAAGCAGGCGGTATTTTTACGAAAAGTATAAAAAAAAGTTTCATATACTAATTATTCTTTTTTTAATATATTTAATAGGGTGAAATGATTGATTTTCAGAAATTATAAATAATACTGAATTCTTGACTATAACTAGTTTTATATATTGCCGTATAACATATAATACTACATATTGTGTCATTGGCAAGATTTTTGTTTATAAGTGATTGGATATAAACTCTCCTCCAAATTATTACTCTCCTTAATACCACTACTCTTAGTCCCTGATAACTTAAAATGTTACTACATTTTGTTAAGGTGTCTAATATTTGAAAATGCGCCTTCTTAATATATCATCTTTAAGGATGAATAAATTTTTAATGCTGAGCTATGAAATTATATCATTATTCTTTTATATTTTTATTGATTATTGGGCTTTTCTCTTGTAAGAAAGATAATCCTGATGGTGCTTCACAAAATGACACAGATGCCATATTGGAGGCTGCATTGGAACAAGCAAGCAATGGTCAAGGGCGTTCTTTCTTTACATTACCCAATAGTAATGATTTTAGCAATATCCCACAAGATCCAAAAAATCCTTTGTCTAAGGAAAAAGTGGCTTTGGGACAGTTTCTTTTTCACGAAACGGCTTTAGCTAGCAATCCAAAACATAGTATTGGAAAATCAACTTATTCTTGTGCAAGTTGTCACCATGCACAAGGTGGTTTCCAAGCTTGTTTGCCACAAGGTATTGGTGATGGTGGTATTGGTTTTGGGGATACAGGCTTGGATCGTATAATACAGGCAGAATATAGCATGGATGAGATTGATGTACAGCCTTTGCGTACGCCTTCTGCTATGAATTCTGCATTCCAAAAAGTTACTTTGTGGAATGGTCAATTTGGCGCAACAGATTTGAATGAAGATACTAAAGACAAATGGGATACAACAACGCCTTTGGCTAATAATTTTTATGGTTATGAAGGTGTAGAAACACAAGCGATTGCGGGTTTGGCAGTACATAGAATGGAAGTGGATGCAGATGAATTAATCGCAGCGATACCTGCTTATAAAGGTTTGTTTGATGCGGCTTTTCCTGATTTTCCAGAAAATACTCGTATTTCTCGTATTACCGCAGGATTGGCAATTGCTGCTTATGAGCGCACTTTATTGGCAAATAAAACACCTTTCCAAGACTGGCTTAAAGGTGATAATGACGCTATGTCTGCTTTAGAAAAAGAGGGAGCTATTTTGTTTTTTGATAAGGCGCAATGTGTATCTTGCCATACAGGTCCTGCTTTAAATTCTATGGCATTTTATGCTTTGGGTATGGAAAATTTGCAGGGACAAGGTGTTACGGAATATGATCCAACGGATGCGGCACACAAGGGAAGAGGTGGATTTACAGGCGTGGATTCTGAAATGCACAAATTCAAAGTTCCTCAATTGTATAACTTAAAAGATTCTCCGTTTTATGGACATGGAGCTTCTTTCACGGATCTTGGATCTGTCGTTGCTTACAAAAATGCAGGAGTTAAAGAAAATTCGCTCGTTCCTGATAATTATATGTCTGAAGAATTTCAAGCATTGAACTTAACAGATGATGAGGTCAGTAAAATTACGGCTTTTCTCGAAACTGCTTTGTATGACAACGACCTTACACGTTATGTTCCTGAATCAGTTCCTTCTGGTAATTGTTTTCCAAATAATGATCCGCAATCACAATCAGATTTAGGATGTAATTAATGTTTGGGGGGAAGTGATTTGTGACAAGGGAAGAGTAGAGATAAAGTGATGTAGAAAAACAAAAATAAAAAAAGCCAATCAACAATGTTGATTGGCTTTTTTATTTGTTTTTTATACTAAATTTACTCGCTTAAATAAACGAGGTCTTCGGGTACAACCTGTGATAAGTAAGGTTCTTTTTGCTTATCAACTTCTATGTATTCCCAATAATCATTTGAGCCTTTTTTAGAAATTGCTAACATATAGGCATAAGCAGGAATTGTGAATTCGTGCGTGTCCTCGTTATAAACAATATCCTTTGTATCATAAGAAAGTTCCAAATTTGTAAGAATGGCTTCTTTGTGTGCTACCATAGAATCTTTGAGTTTGACAGAAACAATAGCACTATAAAATATCTTTGCGTATTTGTTTTTCTTATCTTCCTCTCCTTTCAAAACCTTTTCAACCTTTACATTTGAAATGGTTCTTTCCATGCCATTTGTGTTTGCTACTACATAATCTGCAATCCGTTCATTTCTGGGTTTGCCACCAAATACAGGATCATAGGTCAACTCTACAACTTGATCCCAATCTTTAGTATTATAAGAATTGAAATAGTGATTTAGGTCTAAGGAGAATTGTTTAAATTCATTATTAGCACCTTGTGTTATTGTCTGTTTTTGTCCTTGCTCTAACATATCAGTACCACAAGAAGAAAAGACAATAGCTGCTAATAATGGAAGCATTTTTAGTTTCATAAGTCATAAATTTGTAATCCTTAAAACATGTGGAATATTCCTACTCCATCTTGAAAGGATACGTATATAAGATTGTTTTGTTACAAACAATTCTTATTCAATCTGTAAAATATGACTTGTAGTGGGCAACTCAACTAGCGGTTTCTTTATTTTTTTTGGCTTTTTTAGAAGTGTTAGAACTTTGCTCCAATATATGTTTGGGCATTTCATAAAAAGCATCAAAAAACATTTTTAAAATGTTATTGGGTTGTGTGCGTTTTGTTGTTTTTTTCTTTTTAACAGTTTCCATTTTGTTGTATTTAAGAGGTGAATAATGAAATTTTCATCCATTACTAAAACAAAATATGGTTTGGAAAACAAATATAGTAATTTTTCAACAACAATACATTTAAATCAAAATATATTTATAGCAACTTGTAAATCATATCATTAAAGTTCAATGATGTTTTAAACTTATGATCGTGGTAGTTATGGCAAAGCAGTTTGATTTGTATCGCTTTATCATTATGGTAGGTCAATTCAAGGTGAATATTGCCATAGCGTTGATCTAATTTCTGGGTGGTTTCGTCCAATACATACAATGGCTTTAAATAATGGCGTTCTATTTTTTCGGCAAAGCTTTTGCGGTTAAATTGCTTGACATCAGACATATAAATCCGATAATTTAACGCCACAATGGACTGTTTTAAAAACTCAAAAAAGTGCTGAAAATCTTGGGTTGCATACGGTTCTCGATGATAATACATTAGACCTCCTGTATGGGCATTTTTCATAAACACACAAGCGGAATCAGGACGCTGTTTTTGGAGAAAAATCTCAAATTGGTTGCGTAGAAATTGTTGATGAACGACGTGTTTTTCTTGGGCAATCCACAATTGATAGGTCATGTCTTCGGCTTCACTCCGCACCAATGGCTCTTGAATCAGGGGCAGTTTGCTATTTTGAGTGCGTTTGAATAGGTTTTTGAGAAAATCCATTGGTATTGTTTTTTATGTGACGGGTGACGGGTGACGAGTGGTTAATCATTTTTTCTATATCTGTTTAATTCTGTCCACCTACTTCTCTTATATCAACTCTTTTTGGAGAGAAAGGTTCATTGCTTTGTCGTGATGGAGCGTCCCGCTGTTCGTTCTTATGGTGGCTGCCGCACAAAGATGTAAGGCATCTTGAAGATGCCCTACATCTACTGCCTACGCACCGCCACCATACCACTGCCATCGGGTCTATTTTGGATGGTTTGGACTTCTATTTGGGGTTTTTATAGTCTTTCTGTTAAGGTGTTATGATCTGGTGGGGGTTTATTCTCGTAAATACCTGACTTATATTTATGCGTTTAGTTTTTCTAAATTATGCAGTATATTTTTTTTTTGTAAACAGAGATTTGATTATTTTTTTTTTGTAAACAGAGATTTGATCTTTTTCCAGACTCGTTTATAAAAAGGTAATTTCCTCTCGACCATTATTGCTCCCAGCAACATTTCTGTATATTCTTCTGTGTATATCTTTCTTTCCAACTTCACATCCATTTCGTGATTTTCCCAACTGTTTAGCTTTACAATGAGTGAGACGGAAGAATTTTTCCAATACATAGACCCAAAATGTATAGAGGTTGGAGCTATTTCTTGGGTAGGAATGGATAGTTCAAATTTTCCTTCTTTGTCTGTAGAGGTTCTAAGCATTGTTCCTTCTATCCAGACCCTGACATCAGGTAAAAGTTCGTTGGTTTCTGCGCTTTTTACGGTTCCATAAATTTTGGTGTGCGTTCCTTCTTTTTCTTCTTTTGGTTTTTCTGTTTCTACCACTTCTGTGGGATTAACTTCTTTGCTGTTGCTTTCTTGGCTTAATGCGGCTGTGCTTGTGGTCGCTGCCAATATTGTTGCGGCTAATATGGGTTTTATTAAAGAGGTTGATGCTTTTTCTTTGGGTTGGACGCTATTTATTTTTTGGTTGATTCGGTCTAATTGTATGTTGGTGAATCTGCCACAGGTTTTTTGTCCTTTTTGTTTGTCGAGATAGGCAATGACTTCTTCATCGGACATCGCTTCAAAATTTACGACGACTTTTTGACACGATTGACAAAATCTGTTTTTTTCTACTATGGTCATAGAGGCCCAATCTTCCTGACATGGGGTTTTAATGTTGATGGATTTCATTTTGCTTTTTTTATAGGGGTTTATTACTCCTAAATATAAACTAAAATTTTCTTTTTCACAAAGTCATATAAGTAGTTTAACTTTTTTTGAAGTAAATATAAGCGTTCTGTCCATGAAAAATAGACTCGATAGTAGCGGAATGGCTTTCTTTGGTTTTTGTGGTTTAAGTAGTTTTTGTGGTTTGTGTAGTTACTTAACCTTAATAAATAGGTTATGACTTGCCATATTAGCGGATAGCGAGACCGTGCGTGACGACGAAGCAATTTACCGTTCTCTCCTAATAAAAAACAGCTAACCTACCAACAATATTAAATGAAAGGCATCTTCAAGACGCCTTTCATTAACATGCTAATACGGATCTACGTCTAATTGTACGATCATTGATTTGTAGTCGGGGTTTTTCTTTAGGAGGGCTTCTACGTCTCGGATGTGTTGTTTTCCTTTGGCTATAAATATACCTTTTTTGGGCAGCTTTATCAAAATGTGTCGGATGAAATAGTTGCGAACAAACGATACGGGCGGAACGGCTGGCCCTGATATGCGCTGGGGCAATAAACGCTCTAATTGTGATGCAAACGCAAAGGCGGCTCGATTGATTTTACTTTTGTCTCGATGCTTTAAGGTAACTTGTATGAGACGGGTAAAAGGTGGATACAACCACTTTTTGCGTTCAGGGTTTTCGTAATTGTAAAACTCTGAAAAATTCTCTCGGATGATAAATTCAAAAATGGGGTGTTCGCCCGAATTTGCTTGGATTAAGACCTTTCCTTTTTTGTCTCGTCGTCCTGTTCGTCCACTTACTTGTAACATCAATTGAAAGGCTCGTTCGGAGGCTCTAAAATCGGGATAACTCAATAAGGAATCGGCACTCAAGACGCCCACTAAGCCGACATTGGCAAAGTCCAATCCTTTTGTGACCATTTGTGTTCCGACTAAAACGTCTATTTGTTTTTCTTCAAAAGCATTGAGAATTTTTAGATAGCCTGTTTTGGTTCGGGTTGTTTCTAAATCCATTCTATTCGTTTGAATATCAGGGAAATAGATTTTTAAATCGTCTTCTATTTTTTCTGTTCCAAAGCCTTTTAATTTCAGATTGGAGCTTTCACAATCGGTGCATTTTTCTGGTAATCGTTGGTGATAATCGCAGTAATGACATTTGAGGTCGTTGGCGTATTTGTGATAAGTAAGACTTACATCACAGCGAATGCATTTAGGCACATAACCACAGTCTGTACAGTTTAAGGAGACGGAATATCCACGGCGATTTTTAAACAAAATTATTTGCTCTCCCTTATTCAAACAGTCTTGCATGGCATCTAACAAGGTTTGTGAAAAGTGGGACTTCATGCGCTTTTTCTTCGCTTCTTCTGTGATGTTTACGATTTGAATATCGGGTCTTTGCCCACCGCCAAAACGTTCTCCTAAAAAGGCAAAACCGTACTTTTTTTGAAGTGCGTTTGTATAGCTTTCTAAAGAGGGTGTTGCTGATCCTAAAATGACTTTTGCTTTGTGTAAATGCGCCATCGTAATGGCGGTATCTCTTGCGTTGTAACGAGGCGCAGGATCTTTTTGTTTGTAAGAAGGATCGTGTTCTTCATCCACGATAATTAAACCTAATTCTTGAAGTGGCAAAAATAAAGAGGAACGAACGCCCACAATAACTTTGTATTCGTTTTTAAGGACTTTTTGCCAAATCTCTACCCGTTCTTGTGGATTAAATTTGGAGTGGTAAATGCCGACGTCTTTGCCAAAGACTTTGCGTAAGCGATTAATCATTTGTCCTGTCAAGGCAATTTCTGGCAAAAGGTATAAAATCGTTTTTCCTGCCTTGATATTTTCTTGAATGAGCTTGATGTAAATTTGCGTTTTTCCACTGGATGTAATTCCGTGAAGGAGTACCACATTTTTTTCTTCGTGTGCTTTTTTGATTTTATCAAAAGCGGTTTGTTGTGCTTGTGTTAAATCATAATCTATCCTGGCAACGTCTTGGTAATTGACCATAATGCGGTCTACGGCTTGTTGCTCTTTTGTAAAAATGCCTTTTTTAATCATGGCATTTACTTGTGCAGAAGTCGCTTCTGCTTTTTTCACCAGTGCTTTTTGAGAGATTGATTTTTTGTTGTGTCCCAAAGCCAAATAAGCCAATAAAACTTGCTCTTGCTTCTTGGCTCTTGACAATTCTTCAAAGAGTTTTTCTTGTTTTTTGGGAAGAAGGTATTCAGGATTTAATGCAATGAACGGTTCCATTTTGGGTTGGTAGGCTTCTTTGAGTTCTTCCTCCAAAATGACTGCTCCTTTGTCAATCAATGACTTGATGATGTAGTAGATATTTTTGCGCTCCAAGATTTTTTGGACTTCTTGGATACTCAATTCATTTTGAACCTCTAAGGCTTCTGCAATAAGAAATTCGTCGTCTTCTAATTGCGAATAGTCTTGGCCGAAATTGGGATTGAGTAGGACTTTGGTTTCACTGGAGAGCTTCATGGCTTTTGGCAGAGCTGCCGTCATGATTTCTCCCATTGTACACATATAATAATTGGCAATCCATTCCCATAATTTGAGGTGGATGGGTAATAAGATGGGCTTTTCATCGATGACATTGACGATGGGCTTGACCTTATATTCTGGTGGTTCTTGCTGGAAAATGCGGTGTACAATTCCCGCATAGATTCGTTTTGCTCCAAACTGGACTTCTACTCTTTTGCCTATAGCGACCTCCTCCTTTAATTCGTCTGGTATCTCGTAGGTGTATTCTAATGCAACCGCTAATGGTAAAATGATGTGAGCGTAATTTTTTTGAGTGCTAGACAAGGTATTAAAATTTTAAAATGATATAATAACTGTGTATGACACAGTGGAAGTAAGTAAAGTCTGACAACAAATGTACTTCCTATATCTTTTTGTTACTTGCTATATCAACGCCATTCGTAAATAAACCCCAGTGATACTGTGGTGAAATTCAACCAATTTTTAACATATCCATCCCCAGGGCCTTTATTATTGTCAGAAGTTCCAACTGCGCCTCCTCCTAAGTATCGGAGGTTTAAAAATGCGCTAAAAGGGGTATTTATTTTCATACCTGTTCTAAAACTTGCATCTAATATAGCCCCTACTACCTCATTGTCGCTTCCATTTAAGTAGCTAACTGGTGCATATATCCCATCGGCTTCTAATTCTACATATAGCTTTTTATTCAACTCTGCTTTACTCTTAATTTTCAAAGCTGGTACTAAACCTACATTGCGATTGGTTCGGAATCGGGTTCCATCAGCTGATTCAAAAGAAATTGTGGCATTTCGAATTTGTAAAGTTCCTCCGATTGCAAGTCCATATTTTTCACTGTCTCGAAGTAATTCTCGTAAATAACTAACACGATAAAATGGAAAGTTATATAGCACATTGACGCTCGTTGATGCTGGAAACGTAAGGTCATCAACAATCAAGTCGTTTTCAAGTAATACTTGAGACTCTAATCTCAAAGGTTGATACAAAAATACCAATGTATTGCGGTCATTCAAATCTAATTCTATTGAAAGCCTATTTACAGGAAATAATACATCTTGTCCACCTTCTTCTCTATAATCAAAATCGGTGCCACTATTACTAAATTGAATTTTATGACTTAAAACACCTAAGAAACCGATTTCTGCAACAGCTCTAACGTTAACAGTCTTGCTTGTATCCTGTACATCACTCTTCATAGCTTGGCTAAAGGCTGATGAATAGATTGATAGTAAGACTATGATTACAACAAATTTATTCATTAATTATATTTATAGAGTATTATGAAATCTACATACAGATATTATCTGAGATAGACAACCTTGATTTGTTATTAGATAAGTTATTGAAATTTAGCACTCTTCCAACTAAATTAAAGGTGATTCTATGTACACGCTTAAACTAAGATTTTATTATGTACTTTTGGTTTTGCACGGACTAATTAGTTATTTTAGCTTGATTATCGCTGATTCCAAAAATACGATTTTAGAAGAACAAAAACAATGTTTTAACCATTTTTTCTAACGAAAAAAAGCAAATTTTATCCCAAGCCAGGTCTTCATTTACATTATCTATAAAAAAGAGCAAGGAGAGGTATGTATGTGGGGAGTTGTTATAATGGGAACAGTGACCTCTTCCTTGCCTTATCTTGCAAAAATAATACATTATCTATAAAAAAGAGCAAGGAGAGGTATGTATGTGGGGAGTTGTTATAATGGGAACAGTGACCTCTTCCTTGCCTTATCTTGCAAAAATAAGTGCTATTCACAGAAAAACAAACAAAAACACATTTATATTATAGGTTATGTAATTAAAACAGAATATATAAATAATATACTATTTGCTTATAACAAAGGGTAAAATCTATAAAAAATGGGCTATTTTGTCCTAATCAACAACATCTACATTCTTTAGAATTAATAAATTCATAGCATTGTTTTCTAAGCCTGTTACCCTCTTTTGTATAAATCTCAATACCTCATCATAATATAAAGGCACAATCGGTGCTTCCTCTACTAATATTTTGTCCATTTTTTGATATAATTCATAGCGTTTAGAATTGTTATTTTCGAGTAGTGCTCGTTGGTATAATGCATCATATTCCGCATTTTTAAAACGGGTATAATTTGGGGGGGCAGGATAGTCTCCATACAGAATTGTTAAAAAACTTTCTGCATCAGGATAATCTGCAATCCAAGAAGCTCTAAAGAAATTTGTTTGGCTTTTAGACATTTTTTCTCGGAGGCTTGCAGAAGGCAATAACTCTAAACGGAGTGGAATGCCAATTTCTTTTAATTGCTTTTGTATATAAGTACACAAATCCATATACGAGTTGGTTGTTTCCAACAAAATCTCTGGTACGGGCTTGTTTGATCCAAATCCCGCTTCCTTCAACAATTTACGGGCTTTGTCAGGATTATAACTGTACCCTTTGACCGCTTGTGGATCGAAAGAAGGCAATCCTTTTGGTACAAAACCTGCCGTTGCTGGTACACCCACATTGTTTCTCAAAAAACGGATCATTTTTGCTCTATCAAATCCATAATTAATGGCTTGTCGGACTCGTTTGTCTTTCAAAACAGCATTTTTCTTTTCATCCATCAAAAAGCCCAAATACTCCGAATTCAAATAAGGAGATTTTTGTAGGTTTATTTTTTCGCTCAATTCGCCTTTTAAGCTGCCTTCTGTTGTTAGTAAATCATCTTTATACGATGGGTCAATTCCTGAAATAAAGTCTAATTTCTCCTTCATAAATTCGAGATATGCCGCTTGTTTATTTTCGTTGAAACTGATGCGGATAATATCTAAGAAAGGCAATTGCACACCTTTTTCGTTGCGCTCCCAATAGGTTTCGTTTTTGTCCAAAATCAACACATCGCCTTCTTTCCAATGTTTGTACTGAAATGCACCTGTTCCTATTGGATTGGTTCTCAACTCTTTGCCATAGTGTGTTCCTATTTTTTGGGAGATTACCGAGCAATATTGCATAGAGAGAATGCCTAAAACGGGTCGGAATGGTTTCAATAATTTTAGTTGGAAGGTCTGGTCATCTATGGCTTTAAATGGTTCTGTTTTGTCAATCTTATCGTTGAAAATCCATGCGCCTGGTGAGGCGATTTTGGGGTCGATGATTCGGCTGAAACTATAGACGACATCTTGGGCGGTGAGTTTGCGTTCTGCTTCGTTGGCAAATAGTTCATGTGGCTGAAACAGTACGTCGTCTCGTAAATGAAAGGTATAGGTCAATCCGTCGTCGCTAATGTCCCATTTTGTTGCCAAACATGGTTTGATGTTGAGGTCTTTGTCGATTTGTACCAATCCATTGAATAGTTGGTTGGCGATCCACATGGTGGCTTGGTCTTTCGAGAATGCTGGGTCCAATGAGTTTACGGCAGAGGGTTGGTTGTATCGAAAGACTTTTTTGTCTGTGTTATTTGTGCCGTTCTTGCTGTTCTTTGGGTCGTTATCGCAGGAAAAGCATAAAAAGAGACAGCATAATAATATGGAGTAGTATTTCATTTTTGTGTTTTATTTTAATTTTTTTTTGGAGAGAACGGTTTGTCTTTCATCGTGACGTATGGGCCCGCTGTTCGTTCTTATGGTGGCTTCCGCACAAAGATGTAAGGCATCTTGAAGATGCCTTACATCTATGCCCCGCCCCGCCACCATACCACTACCATCGGGTCTATTTTGCACGGCCTTGATGCAAAGATTCAGACCATCATAAACTAGCCCCGATAGTAATGAAAATACCAATGTGCTTGGCTAAATAATTTTGCGTGGCTTGGTATTGTAATGGATAGCGGGACTTTCCATAACGACGAAGCTGCTGACAGTTCGCTCCAAATAATAAGGAAATTACTTATCTAAACTCACCAAATTCCTCAATTCATTGTTTGTCAAATCGCCAATCCATTTTTCTCCTGATGTAACGGTGAGATTGGCAAGGTCTTTTTTGCTTTGAAGGAGTTTGTCTATTTTTTCTTCAAAAGTTTTTTCGGTAATAAAACGGTGAACCATCACGTTTTTGTGCTGACCTATCCGATAGGCTCTATCGGTGGCTTGGGCTTCTACGGCAGGATTCCACCAAAGATCGTAGTGAATGACATTGTTTGCAGCCGTTAGGTTCAGTCCTGTTCCACCTGCTTTAAGGGACAAAATTAGCACTTTTGTTGCTTGGTTGGTTTGAAAATCTTCGACCATTTCATCTCGCTTTTTTCGGCTTACGCCTCCATGCAAAAAAGGTGGGGTAAAACCCATTTCTGCCTTTATCATCTCAACCATCAGTTTACCCATTGTTTGGTATTGTGTGAAGATGAGGGTTTTCTCACCATTTTGTTCAATCCGCTTTAGCAAATCTAACAACTGTACGCTCTTTCCTGAATCTTGTGGAAGGACTTCGCCCTTTTTCAGAAATTGAACAGGATGGTTGCACACTTGTTTGAGGGCGGTAATCAGTTTTAAAACGGCGCCTTTCCGATCAATTCCTTCGGTGGATTCGACTTGTTTCATTGTTGTGTCAATGACGCTTTGATACAAGGCTGTTTGGTCTTTGGTCAATTCACAATAGAGGTTCGTTTCGATTTTATCAGGCAAATCCTGAATAATGCTTTTGTCACTTTTCAAACGACGCATAATAAAAGGAGACGTTATGGCTCTAAATATTTCTACTTTTTTCTGGTCTCTTTCGACCTCAATCGGAATAGAAAACTTCTTTTTAAACTTTGGAAGGGTAGACAAATAACCTTTGTTCACAAAATCGAAAATACTCCAATATTCTGACAATCTATTTTCGACAGGTGTGCCACTCATGGCAATCCGAATATCTCCTTTTATTTTCTTAACCGCTTTGGTTTGAGCGGTTGAAGGGTTTTTAATATTTTGAGCTTCATCTATGACAATCGCCAGCCATTTTTGTTTTTGTAATTTTGCTGTATCACTTCGCACCACGCCATAATCGCCAGCCATTTTTGTTTTTGTAATTTTGCTGTATCACTTCGCACCACGCCATACGTTGTAATCAAAACATCAATGTCCTTTACCTCTAATTTTCGATTCGTGCCATGATAAATATGTGTTAACAAACTTGGCGCAAACTTTTTAATTTCCTTATCCCAATTCGTTAGCAATGTTGTTGGAACGATGACCAAGCCTTTTTTCTTTTTCAACAATCCATCTTCTTTCAACTTCAGTAAGGTGGTAATGACTTGTAGCGTTTTGCCCAATCCCATATCATCTGCAATCAAACTACCGAAACCGACACTTGTATTTTTGTACATCCATTCATACCCTCGTTGTTGGTAAGGACGCAAATTTGCTTTTAAGCCTTCGGGAATTTTGACTGTTTTTTGACCCAATAAAGACTTCATTAATTTTTGCGCTTTTTTATCTAAAATAACTTTCGCTTCATCATACTCTTCTGCCAAAGCAATTTGAAATAATTCTTGTGCTTCTAATTTAGGTGGGTTTTCTATTTTCTCTAAAAGCAGTTCTATTTCTTTCTCATCAAATAAGACAAATGCATCTCCAAAGCGAACGATGCCTGACATCTCTTTTAGCATCTTATAAAATTCTGTGGCGGTAAGGAGTTTATCGCCTATTGCCACTCGCCAATCAAAATCTAAAATATTTTCAAGACTTACAATGCCATTAGAAATAACGGTAGAGTCTTCTTCGACAGACAATGCCAAAGACAATTTAGGTTTCAATAGTTTTCTAAGCGATTTGGGCAATAGCGTTTTGATGCCAAACAAGCGAATTGTTGGAAGAATTTGCAGCAATACCGTTGGAAATGCTGACGAATTAAAACTAATACTTTTTGCGCCTTTGCTTGTGATAATCGGCTGAATGTCAGGGAAATAATTCGATAGCGTCGCTAAGTCTCTTAAAACATCCAAGCGTTTTTTTGCATATTTCTTTTTGTCAAATAATTCTTTAATTGTGACGGGTTTTGTGGCTTTTTCCTTGTTTTTTTCTTCTATAAATACGGCTAAATCAAAAGTACCCTCTTTTTGATTTTCTTCGATACGCAATAAAGGAACATAATCTTTTTCTGCAATAAAAAACCTATTTAGATACAAATGAATAGACGCAGGAAATTCTTTATCTTCAAATTTACCAAACTGTATAGTGTATTTTTTGAAAAACATTAACCCAACATTATCTTCTTCTGCAATGTCAATGCTGTAGGTTTCTACAAAATAATTTAAGAACAAACTAAATACTTGATTGCTGATGTCTTCTTTTATCGGATAACGTTTTTCTTTTGGCTTTGACTTTCCTTTTGTTCCTTTCACCTCAATTTCTATTAAATCCACAGGCATTAAATCGGTTAGGATGGTGGCGAGTTGTCGTACTGCTTCATTGAGTAAAGCGGGAATCCAGCGAATGCCAAAAGTCTTTTCACTAAACTGTAATATTTGTGGGATAAATGCACTTTTTTGGGCGAGCTTCTTTGTAAATTGATACGCCATGTAAACCGCTTGTAAGGAAGGAACATACGCTTGAATTCTGCCAGGTGGTACACTTTCTAACCAGCCCATGAAGTGTTCTATTTCTCCAAAATGCAATGGTTCATCTTCTCCCCTTTCAACAATTACTTGTGTTATATCAAGGTCTTCATCTAATAAGATGCGAACATTTTCTATGCGTTCAAAGAGGGCATCATCTTTTTTTTCAATGGTCGCCGTTTTTTTTATTAAGCGAGTAACAGACCTTGAGATTTTACTATAGTTTTTGTCCAATAATGCCCTAAAACTTTTGCCCAAATAAAATACGGCATATTCTTCTACAATCGCTAAAATATTTTTCTTTGATTCTGGAATTGTAGTAAAATCTAACTGGCGATAAAGCTCTTCGGTAGGCTGTTCTGTTTTTGTGGTTTTTGCTACTTTTTTACTCCATAAATCTTGGCATTGTGGAATGGTAATTTGCTTGTGTGTATCTAAAGAAAAGCCGCTTTGTTCTAATTCTTTTAAGACATCTAAATCATGTAATTCAAAAACTAAGAATGGATTTTTGTCAATCTCATTGGCAATCATATATAAGACAGCCGCTAAATGCTTACAAGGTAGTGCCCAATCTGGACAGGAACAGCTTGCCTTCAAATCATCCCAAGATTTAGGGAAAAGATGAATGCCTTCTTTCATAAAATTATCATTGAGATAAGAAGGTAGTTCCCTATTTAGTAACTGCGATAACAACATGGGATCTTCAATAATCATGGCAATGATTTTTTCCTTCGTTTGTTTGTTGAACTTGGGAACAGTTACATCAATTCTATAGGGCGTTCGGCGAGACCCTTGAACTAGCCCTGATATTTTATTAATATCTATTTCAATTGATTTTACTTTGCCTGTGTTGGCATAGGTTCGTCCTCTTGGAAGTCGGTTGGAATAATCTATATTATTAAAAGCATCCAGCCATTTTTTACCCCACCAAGTGTTGCCATAGGTTTTTCGCATAGTCTTGTTTTTTGGTTTATGATGATTTCATTTGGTAAGTAAAGAGACAAAGAAATGCTGTAGCAATCCTAATTCGGTTCAGGAATTTTCTTTCACGCAAAGACCGCAACGCAAAGAAGCGCAAAGCTCTACAGAAACCAGTCTCTTTGCGACCTTTGCGAAAAACTCTGCGACCTTTGCGTGAAATACACTTTTGCTATTTTCAAATAGAACTACTATATAAGCACCTCGTTTCCTGTTATTTATCATTTGAAAAAAGATATTTAACTTTTATCCACTTACTTATTTAAAACTTGGTTTTTTAAATACATGCCAAATTTAGGAATTTTTAGTTTAAAATGGTAGGATTTCGATAGTGGGGAGGTGCAGAGGTTGTGTCTGTAATAGGCTAGACCCGATAGTAATGGTATGGCTTTTTTTAGTTCTGTAGGTCTTGGTGCCTTAGTTCTGTGGTTCGGTTCTTCCGTGATTAGTAGGTTGTTGCTTTTAGCCATAAGAATGGATAGCGGGACCATGTGTGGCGATGAAAGATAGACTGTTCTCTCCCTATCAAGTAAGAGAGGATGACAAGTGGCATTGTGAAATTAGTGTACAATTTACATCTAATCAGTTATTTACACATACCATTAATACACATTATTTTCATTTACTTATAAAAAAACACCGAGTTTTATAATTGGTTGGGACAAAAAACAATTAATCATGCATAAAAGCTTTGGTGTGTAAGTATTTCTCTTAGCACACAAAAAATTGTTTTACAATTATAAAAGACTCGATGTTATTTATAAAAAATAGTAACTGGTTGCAAAAATTATAAATCTCAACACGAAGGAGATTTGGAGGTTTTTCAAAAATTAGTTAGGGAAAACAGTGCTTACAACAATACTTAAAACAGTGTTTTAAATATTATTAAAACGTGAGTTTATATTTAGCTAACCTTATTCTGCGGCTTCATTTTCTAAATCTGCCATATTTATTTCGTATATTTTTTCTTCTTTGTTCCACATAATATCTATAATATTTTTTTCTTTTAACTGGCTTTCAATCCAGGTAAAAATATTGAATGTACTAATGATTTGGGCGGCATCTTTATCCATATGCTTTTTTAAATCTCGCTCCATATTTAAAAGTGCGTCATCTTTTATCGCTTTTTGTCTGGTATTCAATACCTTGTTCATCTTAAACAAGTGTTTTAGTAAAAGTTTTACAAAAACAGTATTGCATGCCCGATTTTCTTCTTTTCTCAGAAAGTATTTGACGGCACGAATGAGACTATCTACCACTGATTTGTTGCCTAATTGAAGATGTGCAAACATCCCTAATATTTTAGCCATCAATTGCTCAATAGGTGTATTGGTCGAATCAATCAAGGTATCAATCTTGTTTAGATAATCTAACAACCCATCTTGATGGTTGTAATAAATACACGCAACTGCTTGATAAAAAGTCAATACAATTTGGCTTCTTTGTTGCAAGTAGTTATTGTGTATTTCTACTTGTTCATCTGTTTCTCTAAGCAAATACCCTATATTCTTGCACTGTTCATTCATCACATAGTACTTTAGAAGGATGTGATATTTTACATACATCAATAAAGCACTCTCTGTCTTTGATTTGTTTTTTATGAGTTTTTCTTCAATTAGTTTAATGTATTTAAAGAAAACCTTTCTATTGTCAATTTGTAAGCTCAAAATCAAAAGATTGTTGATGACCCTTACAAAGAACTCTCCCTTGAATATTTTGGGATATTCTTGACACAAATCTACTTGCTCCTGCAATAAGCCTAACGCTTTTTCATACTCTTCTAACTCTACATAGATGTTGGTTAAAGCAGCATAATATAGCTGTGTGCTATTGTGTGACAGGCTGCTTGTGATTCCTTGTAGAAGTGGCTCATTTTGTAAAAGCCTTCTTAATTGTTCTAATGGTTTTTTGTTTTCTTGTAATTGAATATCGACAATCCTAGTATTGAGTGCCTCATATTCATTAAAGTTTCTAAGAATATTGGAAAGTTCAATTTTTTCTTCAACCACCTTTAGAATCTTCTTTCCATTTTCTCTGTACTTATAGCCGTATTTCAATACTTTTAGCTCCAAACTTAGTATTGTAGCAAGGATATTGAACCGTTCGTAAACTTTAGCTTCTTCCTTCGCTTTTTTGAGAATTTCCCAAGATTTACCTAAAAAATTCTTTTCAAATAAGATTCGAGCATGGCGAATAGCACGTTCAAGCTTTGCATCAATGCTCTCACTATGTACTTCAAAAGCTGCCAAACTATCTAAAATAGTATCAAAAAGATAGCGTAATTTGACCGAAGTATGTTTGATTTTTTTTTGTTTTAAGTCTGTTTTTATCTTGTCTTCAGAGAATTTTTTGTGCTTGTTTATGATATTGAAAATTTGCACAATCTCTTTTTCTTGATTGCTATAAAGTTGCATATAACGCTTAAAATATCTCTTTTGAGAACTTGTCATTGCATGCACTATGTTGTATGTATTTTTAATTGCTTTCATAAAAAAAAACCATATTTAAAAAATAACACAAAACTAAAAACGAACAAATTAAAAATAAAAAAATACCTATTACAGGGATTAATCTTATGAATAAATATTACAAAAAAATCTAATTCAAAACAAACAACAAAAAATTTACGTTTTAACTCCCTTGTATAATCTAAATTAAGCCAAAAAATCCAAAAAAGCAAGAAATTCAAGCATAAACTTTTTGCAACTCTCTCATTTCCAGAACTATACGCTGATACTTACATATAAAAAAATGCAATAATATTACGTTTTTCATAAATAATGTGACAATTCAAAAAAAGCTAATAAAATAAGGCATATATATAGTAAAATACAATAATTAAAGAGTCGATTTTTCCTTAAAATAGCGGCTCCTAAATTAGGCAATTTGTTTATTCATTTTTTTTTAATATAATTACAGTATGATTGCTCTATTCAAATTATTTTTACTGTTCTCCTTATTCCTCTTGCTTCTTGTTGGCTTTAGAGTTTATCACCTCAATCCCTCTCAACGGATGAACCAGTTGTTTATGCTCTTGTGTTTGTCGTCCGCTTACATAGTATTTTGTGAATATGAGTTGTTGAAAAATATTTCGTTGGAGCGAGCCACTCAGTTGTTGAGTTGGATGAGTTTGATTATCCTCAATATTTCTTTGACAGCTTACATCGTTTACTTGTATGTTAACAATCATGTTGTTGTCTTTAGTCGCAATAACAAATATGTATTTTTCGCAAGTATTATATTTCCTGCCATCTTCTTATTTTTTATTTACAACACTCGCCCACTCTGGTTATACATTCCTGTGTATACACCAGAATTAAATGTTTGGACTTTTGTACTGCAGAATAATATTTTCTTTTATGGGTTTATGGCTTGGCTAAGTCTTATTTTTTGTTTTGTCATATATTTTTTCTTTACATCTTATACGTATACAAAAAATGTTTTAAAAAAAAGATGGGACAAACGTTTTGTGATTATTACTTTTTGTGGTGCAATCTTATTTTTATTGTCGCTACATCTATCCTCTACCTTTGAGATAAGAATGATTATATATACAACGCCCTTTATGTTGATTCTTTTAATTGCAATGGGTAGTGCATTCTCTGACT
>Ga0209185_1001592_pt1 | contig 18956 bp, 9 predicted proteins | sample SidtaG_2_FD_187425 | JGI IMG/M metagenome (GOLD analysis project Ga0209185, IMG submission 187425) | Marine algal microbial communities from Sidmouth, United Kingdom - Sidmouth_Asex2 metaG (SPAdes) (version 2) | ecosystem: Host-associated > Algae > Red algae > Unclassified | place: Sidmouth... | reverse complement strand
TTAGTTTGGCTTGATGGTGCCAAGCATCTCATCAAGCTCAACAGCAGGCAGCAACTTATCGTGCCGTTCCTTGGGAAGGGCTGTGAAAAATATTATCTGCTCTGCTAGCTAGCCTGCTGAATGTAGGGTTTAACTTCCTTGGAAAAAATTAAAGGCTAGGCGCTTGCCGACATCGAAAATCTTACTTTTTCTATCCCTTGAATCATCTGTAAGGAAAATTGAGCAGCTGTAAAATCATCGACTGACTGCGCCTGTTCTTCTAATTTAGTTTTCATACCATTTGCCAAATTCGTAATATTGATAACGCTTTTCTGGTTAATCATCGGGAGTTGCTTATCTTCTGCGGGAATGAGATGTACGTTCCAGTCACTTTGTTCTAAGCCTTCTAGCGTTCTTAACTCTCGCCATACGTTTCCGGTCGCATCATGATTGACGCCAAAATTCAGTCCTTCTGGTTTTAGGAAGATATCGACGGTGCGAATGACTCCGTCAAACAGACAAATGAAGACGTCTTCAGAGAGGCGATCTCGTCGTAATATCGTTAATTTCTGAGTCTCATTCATGGGGTTATCCCCCACGATGGACACAGCGGAGCCCTCGATTTGTAAATCGGGCCAACCCATTACGACGTCTGAGCGGATTAAGCAACCACTGATGCGTTTGGGCTTACCCACTAGCGGATTATGATCGCGATCCTGTTGGGCATCAGCATCTTGGACTCGACCAATACTAAAGGCACCATCCAGCAGCGATTCTACCCAAAACCAATCTAAAGAGAAGAACCGGATGGACTCGGTCGGAAGCATCTGTTCATCGGGGACTAAGTAGTTAAAGGGCACACCATGGAGCAGTCCGAGTCGCTCAAACCAGGGTTTGATATCTTCAGAAAGCTCAAGGTCTACAGATGTATTCTCACGTTCAGAAAAGAGATGAGGGTAGAGTGCCTGTTGATTATCTTTGGCTAGCTTTTGGGCATTGGCTCGTTTCCAGTTAAACAGGCGGGTGGCGAATTGTTTATCTTGGAGGGCTAATAGTTGACCCAGTTGCCAGGCGGCGGCGTAAGAAATATTAAATAACCCCGTGTTCGGATTGTAGGCAATCAATTGATCGGCATTGCGAATAGCCAGTTGCGATAAGTGGAGTGAGGTCGGATTTTCTCCGGGCAGGAGAGGGCTATGATACCAAGAAAAGGTTTTGCCGCCCTGTCGAAGATAATGAGGAAAGGCACGATAGCCTTTGGCTAGATAGGGGGCTACTTCGAGATTATCCTGGATTGGATTATCTGGGGTTGGGAGTCTTAGGGTGTCTTTGCTAAGATTTTTGAGCAATCCGGCAAAATTTTGTTCGGGGTTAGTGCAGGCAAAGCTCCAACTTTTTAGCGTCACGAGACGGATATACTCGTCATCGGTGGCGTTTTGATCATCAAATTTGCCGTTGGCATATCGGTTTTCTAAGGAAACTAAATAGGCCGTGCTCATTCCATCTGGTTTGGGAAGCCGATTGCTAATCACTACCGATAACGGTTCGGGATTCTCGGCGTCGCCGGTCACTTGACGGACATGGGCTAAGTATTCTAGATCCTCGGCTGTGGGCAATAGCTCTAACAGCAGCTTTTGGGGGACATCAATGACGGCGACGTTGTCGTCAACTTTTTGGCCAATTTCTAGGTCTACGCCAGGCCATTTGATCGGGCCGATTGAGGAGTGCTGTAATTTACCAAGGGGAATAAGTTTCGTCTTTTCAGATTGAGCTAAGATGACCTCAACTTGCGTTTCCAGTCCCGCAAAATCACCCGCGAGTTGATCGGACTTGCGACGGTTCGGCTCAAGGATCATGGCTTCATCATCGATCGCCTGAATCCAGCCAATTCTTTCTGATAAAAGATGCTGCCATAGTTGGTCTTTTTGATCAGCGGTTAGCTCAATGTTTTGGGAATCGTAGAGTGGCGTTGCTAAAATCTTGTCTTTCTGAATCGTGCGTAGGAGCAGTTCTCCATCGTGAATCAGAATCAGGGCTAACCAAGGTGCCTTTTGGTTGTCGGGTTGCGCTAACCTTTCCCACGGTAGAGTGCTACTTTTGAGGGCAATGTGCGGCAGGATATGGGAGTGATCGCCAGAGCTTCCGGTTGGCGGAAAAACCGCATGAATCTCGGTTTGGGGTAACGCAAAGCGGTTGCCTTGAACCACAAAGGTCAGATGCGATCTAAAGACATCATTATCCTTAGCAACTTTGACCGTTTGCTCCACTGAAACTTTGTATTGGCCAGTCTCTAACGCAGTCTGATGGCTTTGAATGAACTGGATTTGCCCCTGGGCGCTTGGATCGGTAACTTTAGTGCTCATTGTTCAAATTCGCGATGAATGGACTAAACGGTTGCAGTTTCAAGTTGTGGCGCGATAATAAAGGCTCGCTCTCTTCCTTGGGTGGTTTCAAAGTCTGCTAAATCCATCTCGGCAATATCGACATCCGATATTCCCAAGCTTTGTAGCAATTGAGTTCTGGCAGTTTTGACCGCTTCAGAGGTGATGCTTGTACCGATCTCTTGTTCTCTGGTGTCCTCATCCACCTCTTCACTGCTTGAAAACAGTGAACCAGACTGCCATTGATAGGCGTTCGCAACAGATTCGGTATCGTAGGCGAGATTCTTGCGATCAATCGATTGCGTGACGCCGGGCTGGGGGGGATTTGCAGGTTGAATGGTATACCCAGACAAAACATTGCTGATCAATCCTTCCCGAGTCGGGTCAGTAGTATTGGATTCTCCCCACAACCCAGCCGGAATGTTTTTCGCGATTGGAACGCATTCTAAGCCGCTTTCCTGGGGAACTTCGCTCCCGTCTGCTTCGATTTTTGCGAGCGAAATACGGTATTTCGATGCTGTAAATTCCTGGTTATTGACATCCATCGGGGCAATACCAAAGGTCGTCGTTTGAGGCGTTGTCCCAGAGGCTGTCAGCGGTTTAGTAGAAACTTTGTCAGGCTCAATCTCTTTAATCGGAACCACAGAGCTGGCCGTCAGCGCGAAGTCTTTGGGATTAACGATAAAGCGTTCCGAGTCTCCTTCGCCGATCTGGTGGAGTAGGCCACGTTCAACCGTAAGGGTGCACACGTCTTGATCCGACGGTAAGAAAGATTGCTTAAACTCGGTCCAGTTGAGCGCAGGTGGTTTCTGCTGAGAACGACTGCCAAAGCGAACGGTAAAGGAAACGATTCTAAGACGAATTCTGGCTTTGCCGGAGAATTTGGGTCCCCAAATGTGTAAATCGGCACCGACTTGGATTGAAATTCTTCTGGTCCGCCTGAAGATGCGGAAGCTGTAGGAGGCACCTATACTAACGCCAATCCGCGCATCATAAAAATAGGGCTGCCAAGAGATAATAAAGTGGGCATAGGCAACATACCACGCTTTAATTCTGCCAGATTTCCAATTTGCTTCCAAGCGTCCACCAGCCATAATCGCGGAGGCGGTGAGCGCGAAATACAGACTGCCTTTGACACTTAAGTTCTTGCTAATGCGCCAATTAAGCGCCAGGGGATCGACTCTGGGATAGTGTTCTGGAACCTGGAAACGGGGATGGTAGCCGCCTACGGTGAGCACAAAGTCTCCTGCGTAGGTACCGGAGAACCAGGTGTAGAAAGCGAAGCCGCCGCTAAGTCGGCAATCACGGTCAAACAGATAGGAGTCGGGCAGGATTTTGCCTTCAACCTGAAGGATGCCTTCGGCGGGGGCAAATCGAGCCACGATGGCAAATCGAACTTGGGCGAGCGGGGGGATGCTTTTATTAGGGGGGAGTGGGGGTGAAATGAGGGTAGAGATGCCGAATAAGTCAAGGATGAATTGATCGCCGAAGCTAACAACGAGCAGGACGAAGGATTCAATAATCTTGAAAGAGGTGAACTTGATGCCCACCGCCAGCAGAATGCGCCCAACTTTAGGCGGGATGGAGGGACGGAGATCTTGCTGGATGGCGATTAATTCGGCAGGATCGGCAGGGGTGCGGTTGATGGCAGCGCGAACTAGGGGGAACTGAGGAATTTCGTCGAGGGTGGGTGGGATCAGCTGACGATTGTAAGCAAACCCAAGGGCAAGTCCAGTAATAAGAAAGAAAGGAGGACCACCGAGCGGTTTATTGAGGATGCCATAGATAAAGAGGGAGGGGTGGCCGTTGAACTTAGTGTAAGAACCGAGCGCAGCTATGGAGAAGGTTGTGGTTTTGACGAGGATGGCACCGGAGTATTCGTCTCTGCCGTCAATGGTCGTTCTGAGTAAGGCCCCTGCAATGGCCAGGGTTCCTTTGCTTTCGTAGCTAACGCCGAGGCCTTGGAGTTGGAATTTGGGCTGGAATTGTTTGAGGGGGGAGCCGATAGATAATCCGTCCAGGGTTAAGCTGAGTCCAGCGGTGGCGATCGCAGCATCTAGGCGAAACCAGAGAACATCGTCTTGATATTGGACGCCGATCCTAGCAAAGTACAGCGGCCCAACCTTTTTATTGAGGGCATACCATTGGGTGCCGTCGGTAGCAGGATCGACGGTGGTGGACTCGATACGGGTGGGTTCGATAGTCACGGGCGTGGCAGGCGTGGCAGCCGCGGCAGACTCGACAGTAGAAGGTGGTGGTGGACTGTCGGCGGTGATCGGTAGGGTAAGGACTTGAAGGATGTCGCCGAGTTGCAGGTTGGCGCTGACCGTCATGCCTTTTTTGATCGCCGGAGTGGATGGATTGGAGGGGGGACTGTAGGGGATGGGCCTCATGCCATCGGGAAGGAGAGTGTTGAAAGCGTCAACCGCGTCGGGCGTCAGGTTCTGGGAGGCGAGCAGAAATTGTAAATCATCAATGCCGAGGGTTTTATCGGAGGGAAGATCTTTCCCGACTAGGGGCAGCTGTGTGAAATTGATTGTAGAACTGAGGTTGAGACCAAAGAATACCTGCGATTTGCTCTGGGCTTTACTGTAGATAAATAGAGCATCTAGGAGAGTGATTTCTAGCGTATTGGGGACATAGGCGGCAATTTCGTCAGAAATACCTTCGATAAGACGCTTGACTTTAAGGGCTTGTCTATCAGGATTGTTATAGGCAGCGAGGAGCGTTTTGACCTTTTTGTCTTGAGTGAAGAGCAGGTTGAATTGTAGGTCCCCGACGGTGATGTAGCCGCCAAACTGTTTGAGAAAAGATTTATCTTCTTGGTGAGTAATGTCAATGATGACGGTAATATCCACGGCTTGATCATCAACCAAAAACTGGGATTCAGCCGTAAAGGTAAAGTCTTTAATCCCACTGTTGAAGGAAACAGCTAGATTTTGAATAGTGAGGTCTTCTATGGCTGCGGGTAAGGGAACGTCACCAAAGATGTTGCCTAAGTCTTCAACCAAAGTGGGTTGCCCGTCTTCAGGCTGTTGGGCCGCTGGGCCAATCGGGATAGCTTGCCCTTGTCCAGTGCTGCCGTTGAATTGCCACGCATCCCCGTCGTAATTAGCTTCCAGGTTGAGGGCTATCCCCGCGATCGCAAACTCGGCAGCGATTTCACAACTGTAGGCTCCTTGTCCATAAATCTTGAAGCGCAGCGCCTTCAGCTCCACATTGCTGATAATTTCCCAGGTTCCAGAAACATCAACCCGCGCGGCGAACTCCTCACTATCCAGATTGAATTCAGTACTCAACTTGTTAATGGTAAGGGCGGGGATACCATCAGACTGTGCACCCAAATCAGCCACTAAATCAGCAATTGTGAGGGGCGTTTGTGAATCTAGGCCCAAATAAAATTGTTTACTGGGATAATAGCCGCCACCGAGGAGTGTAATTTGACTTTCTTTGCCCAGAGTGGCCTGAGCATCAATAGACGCTGTGACTATCCTGGCATCTAAGGGTTCATCAACAGAAAAGTTAAATAACAGGCCATTCAGGGTCAACACATCCTCAATCAGGGTCCAATTTTCCAGATCAAGGGTAAAGCTGGCCTGTTCAAGGCTTTTTTCGCGTTTGGAAAACTGGAGGTCTAATGTGATGCTGCCCTGGGATTGCAGAGACGGTAAATCGGCAAGATCAGATTCGTCAACAAAGGGAAGGGAGTTGTGAGTGTAGGTTCCGGTTGCGGTGATTAGATCGTCATCACGGGGGAAATCAATGTTAATGTCGATGCCTTGCTGACCATCATTGAGATCCAGCGTTCCGACCAGGCGAATCTGCGAATCATTCGGTGAGAAATAGAGTGGCGAGGATAGCTCAATAACAGCATTTTTCAAGGTGCCAGGCCCAAATTGAAAGCCCTCTGGCCCTATCGTCAGCAGCAGGGTGAGTACAGGGAATTCGTCTGGAAAGGTGACCTGAGATTGAATCAGGAACTCAGATAGATCGATGCCAATAAAATCAATCAGAGACTCTAGTTCGAGCAGATCAGGGAGGAGTCCACCCCATAGATTCAGGCCATTCTCCGTCGGTAATGTTGGATTGTTTCGGCTAGACCATTCCTGCCAAAATTGCAGTTTATCGACTTCAGTTTGTAAGGTCTGTTCATCTAAGGGCGAAGCCGAATAAATATAGAGCCAGAGCGGATCTTGAAGTGTGATAAAGCGCAGGAAAAAAGTGTCTGCTGAGTTGTCTGTTTCGGATTCTCCCGGCATCAGGGGAAAACAAGTGCCAAAGTTCCAGGCTTCAATCGGCTGAGCACAGAGGATCAGTAAAGATTGATCGTCCTTGCTGAACACCTCTATCTGACAGGCAACGTTGAGTAGCGTACCTTTGCCGCGATAAATTTGTGGATGGATTTTATCTTGTTCTGGCTCAAAAAGCTCGATACTTCGCGTCCAGAAATATTGTTGCAGGTTATCCAGGCAAGCCTCGCTGAGATTAGCTTGATCGAAAATCATAGATAGTGCTGTCGTTGCGTCTGTCGTCATGGGAGGTGCCTTCCCTTACTTACATTGAGAGGTTGCTTAAATTTTTAAATCTATTGAGAAGATGAAGGTATTTCGATCCTTGCTTCTAATACCTTTGGTCTTCGCTCAGAAATGGGGGGATTTCCGCCCTGAGAGGCAAGCTGAATGAAAGTGTTGATGACCTGGTTGAAGGCCGTATTAAAGGGCTCACTAAGCGTGTCCCTATCTTGAGTATTTGGGGGAAGGGGAGTCAGTAGCTCTTTCAATAACGGCCGTATTTTCTCTAATGAACCTGCCAAGGCCACTCTCTCATTGCCCCGTGCTTGGAGGTACTCATTCTCATCTAAAATTTCTGCAAATCTTTCATTGTCAGCAGCTAAGCACATGAAGTGCATGAACCACCCATCGTGGAGAAAAATGTAGAATCGCCTTCTCAGCAATAGGATCAGAGAAAGAAAATCAACGTGGCTATTCACCACAAACGCAGTATTTTTTAATATGCCTTCTTCTTTTATTAAACCGTCCTTTATTAATCTTGATTCCTCCTGCTTTAAATCATTCCATAGCGATTTCGATTTGGGCATGAAGCAAGCGATCGGGTACTCTATCTCATCCACTCCTGGTCGCCCCCCTTCATCACTATGAAAAGCCCGATTGGGAAATTGCCCTTTATCTTTCGCATTCTTACCCAGGTACTGCGCCCGGATTAACGAGTTGAGTGTCTGAGCTGCGAGAGAAACGAGATCATTTATGTTGCCAAGTTCACGATCCTCTTTCCCATCGAGTTCTTTATAGGTGCCAATAAATTCAATAAATACGTTTCTAGATTTAGTGATCTCTATCGCATTTTCTTTCGCTTCAACTGGTATAAAAAGACGCTGGATTTTATCGGACTCTGATGGTTTAGACGCGCGCTCCGAAATACGAGTGGTCATCTCAAATGAGGCATTGGGCGTAAACGGCCAAACTGCAAACAAGTCATAATCGCCTGACACAGCGTTCTTGTAAAGGTCGTCTTCTTTTGTGTATGCCAGGTATGGGCTCTGGATGCCATTAACCGCATAAAACTGGTCTAAGGAACGACCCTCAGAAGAAATTTCTATTTGTCTTAATAATTTGGTTAATTCAAGATTAATTTGCTCTTGATCGGGTATTGTCTCTGGTTTTATAGAGTCTTGGATTTTGTCGTTGTATTGAATGACATTATGATGATTTTGAACAATAGCGAACTTGTTGTCTGTTTGTTTTTGCAGATAGTAGACGTATTTATCTCCATCATTAATGTAAATGTTCCTATGATAGATATCCCACAAGTTAGAATTACCGGATCTTTTTTTCATCACGTATTCGACCGCAACTGTTTTATTTTTGTCCTGTGCGAGGCCGACAACTAAATCATTGTTGATTTTGTGATAATCTACACCTTCTTTTCCAAGAGAATCTTCACTATTCGTGAGTTCTTTCTTCCATTTATCTGATATCGAAAGCGGGAGAAAAAGAGATTTGGCAACTCCCATTTCTCTATACTTAGCCTCATTCGTAATACCTAGTTTTCCTTTATTTTCTTTTTCCCAACGACGAATTGATTCAACCTGTTTTTCGCTTAGCCATTTCAACGAATTTACATGTTCATTAAGATTGTAAATCATCTTGCTAGCCCCTGCCTTATTCAATGCGGGCAGTTGACAGACAAACCCTGCCATCGGCCCCCAATTACAAGATTTTCCATGAACATAAAAAGGCTTTAGATTATACCCTTCATCAATCAACGTCGTACAGACTTTTCCAGGTACTCGGCTCCAGATTACACAGTTCAGCTCATCTGCAGCCTTTTGAAACGCCTCTGAGACTTTCTTCGGAAAACCTTCCCCAGCCAAATCAGTATAGCCAGCATTAACAAATGTTTTAGAAGGGAGTGGAAACTTTTTAAATACGGGATAAGGTATCGATATTTCTAATTTTTTAAATTTCCTTGTTATATTTGACAATCCCGGCATTTTTTTGTCCTCCTGAAGTTTAGTTGTGATCTTGAATTGGTAGGTGATGATCAGCGTTAAATATTGATTTCAGACAGGCGATCGCACCTTCTATTCATCACCTATCTCTTCTTTAAACAGAAACGGGTAAACCTGCGATCGCATTTCGAATTCCATCACTTCCTATTCGCTTGCAGTGAAGAGCAAATAAGAGCGGAATAAAGTGTAATCGCCTTTGTGTTGTCATTACTCATAACTGATGAACATTGAAACCAATAAGGTGCGATCGCCGTTATTTTTTTGTCTCATAAGCTAGATCTTGCTGATTATCTCAACCCAACCTTTCCGAATAGCCAGGACGTTAATTTCCCAATTGCTTTCTTTTGTTCCCATAGAATCTGCTCGAATCCACCACGTCCCAGTTTTTACAAAAGTGAAAACACGTTGTCCTCTGGCTTTATCTTCAGAAGTAGGAACATTTGGACTAAATCCGGCAATAATTACAATCCAGCGATCACTTGAAAATTTTGTATCTATTTGGGTATTATTTCCCCCTGTAAATTTCTTGATTTGAAATGGTTTTGACTCAACTCTGATGTCACCCTGTATTTCTAGATCACCTGAAATCTTTGTATTTCCCGCTACCTGTAAGTCTCCCTGTAACTGATCTATAGCAAGTGAATCAACTTGTAGATGCCCCTCAATCTTTGTATTTCCTTCAACCCTCAACCCATCCAGTCCTTGTGAGGGTTTCACATGCAGCTTAGCTTGCGGTTCATCCGTACCAATTCCTATGCAACCCACCTTGCCAGAAGGATCTTCCCGATAGACTAGCGGACCTTTATGAATAGGAACCGTGATATATCCATCCCAATACCCTGGAATATTTTCAAAGTGAACATATAGATTGGCGTAGCCCGATTTCAAGATCGTTTTGAGATTCGTGATCTTGAGTCTGAGCAGCTCTTGGCGACCTGAAACTTGCCATCCCTTTTGGCAAATATAACTCCATTGGGGGCTGATCCCCTGGGTCTCCTTGCCGCCAAATCCCCAATTTGCTTGATTGGATTCGACCGTAATCCTGACCTCATCCGCATCATTGTTATTCAGCAAGGCCCAATCTTGGGGCGCATCAGATGCCGTCGCAGCCACATCAAAGGTAATCGTAAACTTAGTCGCCTGATCTAAGGTTCCTTCATTTGCTCCTCGACACTTTAAGATGCTTTCTGTGCGCTTGCTGTCATCCGGTTTAACGATGATGGAATTCGCTATTTGGGCCTCCGTCGGACTAATTTTTCCGAGCTGAATGTCCTGTAGAGAAAGTACGCTGGTGGAATTTGCGGGAGAGCCGACTTTAGTGACACTGGAGTTTTCTAACGTATTTGATACTTCTTGGGGGGATAGATCGATAAAGGGAACACTCATATTGGGAAGACTTTGAATCGTTAGGGTTAATTCATTTTCCTGCCCATCATTGAGAATCGTATTGGACCCTAAAAACCCGACGTATAGCGGAATTTGTTTCTTCCCCCGCTGATTAACAATATTTAGATACTGCAAACGACTGCCGCTGATGGTTTCATTAGACCCTTGATATAGGAGTTGATCGTACTTGATTTCTACCCGCGTTCCTCGCGAGCCGCCCTCGGGTGCAGCGCTAATATTCTCCAGCGTTAGCGTCATTCTCTCACCCTGAGGAATGACAGTCTTTTCAGCCATGCCAAAATAGAGCGTATTTCCCTTGGCCTGCATCGTCCAACCCTCGGCAATCTCCCTTAAGGAAATAGATGAAATATCCACTAACGTACCGGGTCTAAACGAGACGGCAAAATGATAGGTATTGCCATTGAGCGCTTTCTTGGCGATGGGTTGCAACTCAAGATCTCGCCCGGAGGTATTGACGATCTCAATGCGCAGCGACTGTCTTAGCGCGCCATCATCAATCCCAAGGATATTTTGTCCATCCTCATCCTGCAAGAAAATCTGCAAAAGATCGGGACGAGAAGGAGCCTTAGTAAGACCGTTGTTAACTACACTAACCATTGAACGTTCTCCAAATTGAATGATTTGTCCGAAAAGAGCGCAATTAGTTCTTTTGCAACTGGTTCTAATAAAACGGGTGCTTATAAAAGCACTTCCGATTTGGCCTGTGCGACCGATGGATTATGTTCCTGCCTGCGCATTTCATTCGCCTGTACTTGAGCCTCAGCCTGCGCTTTGACTTTATGAATGAGTTGAAAAACCTCGGTATAGGGAAGTCGGCCCAGGGATTCTAGGATGGTGTTGACTTCTTCCAGGGTTAAATTAATACTGATTTGTTCCATTGTTGCCTCCTAGGAAAGTCGTAAAAAACAGCGTTGTTCGTATGAGCACCTCACACATTTACCCTTGGGATGGGCTCAACACTAGCCATCCTTCTCGGATTTCTTGCTCTATTAAGAAGGTGGCTTGGGAAGAGACTGGATTGATGCTGATTTCCTGTAGATCAAAAATCTGACCAATCAAATCATCGAGATTTTCTAATGCTCCCGTCAGTACTTCCCGTTTGTCCCTGTCAACAATATTGGCTTTACTCGGAGAAGCTCCATTGCCACCTGAAGGCGGAGATTTTAGCCATTCTTGATCTAATAATCCTTGCCACACAGATTCGGGATCTAGATTTGGATCTGATGTCTTCTCAACGAAAGATTGAACAAAATTTGTTTTCTCAATCACTGGCGTTGTCAAAATCTCTGACCAGTTGTCTCTGCCTTTTTGCTCTAGCCAAACCCAGTCATAATCCGGCGCTGTTGGCAACGGCAGGTGCAGGCGCCCTTGCTGGGTTCGATCCGTCAAAATAGGTGTCGTTAAGAACGTTACCTTAATATTGGCTAACGCTTCTGCATACTGTTCCGGTGGAATCGTAATCACCTTACTTGGTAAAATACCTGCTGTGGCATGAACGCTCCCTCTCGGATCCACCAACATCGTTAATGGTTGGGGAGGACTGCTAATAGACTGAATAATATTAATGGGGCCTTCTTCTACGCCCGGGTTTGTGGCCGGATCGATCAATTGAGTTTCAATTTTGTCAGATTCATTCAGATCGCTTTGTTGGGCATAGAAAATACTGTCTTCATACTCATAACCTCCATCTGCTACGGGCTGTTCTTTCCAATAGCCGATCACGCCGTCATTGAGCTGTTGGTACTCTCCAATGCGAATGGGAATCTTGACCTCGGTTAAATCATCCGTGTCTCTTTCCTCATGCGATCGCATTTGCTGTATATCTTGACGAAACACGATCCAATCTTGGTTGATGGCGGGAAGTCCTTGTAGTTCTAAGTTGACGGCCGCCCGCACCACTGCGATCGGACGTCCCATGAGTAATGCCAAACTTTGATTTTGCGCAAAGTTTTCTGGATCGATATTATTCAAAGCATTGTTGAGACACAGATTAAAGTTTTCAACAAACTCAGGGCCTGACGTAATGATGGTTTTCACCATTTTGTGCAAATGTGGATTCGCAATATTGGGAATTTCTTGTCCCTCAATTATTGTCGTCGCCAGGGGCGTCTCGCCAGGCACATCATCCCATTCCCCATTGATATTAATCGCTCCCAACGCTTGCCCCGCATTATCGTAAAACGTTAAACCACCATTCAAGTTGTTCGGCAGTATCCAGCCACAAATAGGCGTAGTGCTAGGATCATCAGTAGTTTCTCGATTATCTGCGTCATTAGCAGCTAACCAACGGAAATTAATCCGAGTGGGTTGCACAAAGCGAGGTGGCAGCTTAATCCGATTGTTTTCTGCGGCCTTCATATGCTCTGGCTTAATCACATATTCATCTGAGTCGACCTGCCAGTCTAAATTTCTAACTTGTCCAAACGTATCCACTAACTGCAAATCAATAATCCGCAGTTCCCCTGAGCGAATCGGACTAAAATCATCCAAAGGTTGGGGAGCACTTTCAGCTTCACCGTCAACAGCTGCCGCCACCTGGGTCGTAAAATCCTGATAATCAGCAAACCCAATCGGGTCTTCAATCTCTAGCTGCAAGGTTTGCTTGTGCATGAGCAACGCGTCATTAAACCCGCCGATAGACTGAGACAAACAATTTAAGCTTTGTAGCTCCTGATACGCCTTAATCGCGGTATAGATGGGGTCCGAAAAAGTCTTATTGCCGTACCACAACTCAATATCGTCAATTTGCTCGGCTAGCAACTCAATATTTTGCTGGTTCGGATCAATGTTTTGCTCTTGATAATAGGTTTCAAGCGTTTTGTGTTTTTGCAAATACGCTTCAATTCGCATCTGCAGGAGTGAATTAGCATAGGGCGTTAAAATGCTAGAACCGCTGTAGATATTAGAATCTTGGTCAGTTTTGATGCGATTAGCCGCCATATCTGCAGCAACAGCGTAGGTAGATTTGGGTGATAAATCGATATCATTTGCCTGCAGTGTATAATTTTGCGTTAGAAAATTATCACTATATTTACGATTGGCGGACGTTTTATTACCACCTTCAGCCACTGGAAAGACTTCAACCAACCATTCGAGTAGAATGGGGTTCCAAGGTTGAGCTGTCCAAAGATTAAAGCCGATCCTTTCTTGTTCGTCTTGAAGGGCGAGACTTTCTTGCTCGCTTTGAGGAACGAGTTGAGGATCGAGTCGGTCAATTGTCTCGAAAACAAGTTTGAAGTCTTCCGCAATTAAATCTTGAATCGTCCGATTAGTAAGCGTTTTGCACTCAAGTAACCCATCCTCACTCAAACGATCATCTTCACCATGCCGTTGACTCGCTGCTACCGCATCCCCTTCCATTAACACAACTGGCTCTTTAGGTTCCCAGTAGCGAGGCCCGCTAACCAATTCCAACCGATAGGTCGGCGGCTGAGGCGCTTTTTCTTTTTCTGTCTCGTCTAGAGCGTCGTATTCATCTTGAAGTACTTGATTGTGGGTATCAATCGTCCGCACTACATTGTTTATTAGCCCCGCGAGTTCGGAGGCCAGGGAAATCTCAGAGTCTGATGTAAGAAGCAAGCTGTCTGGATTATCTAAATCTAATTTTCCAGTGGCCTGGGCCTTTACTAATAGCGGTTCGAGTCCTCGTTGTTGAATATAGTACTTGACTTGATCAATATCAGGATAGTCATCCTGGCTATCTTCTGGAGGATAGGCACAAATCATATACTTGTACCAGTCAGAGAAAAGTTGTCTACGTCTAGCGTCCAGTTCTGCCAATGCAGCATCATAGAGCTGCTGTTGCTGGTTGAGAGCATTGAGCCCTGCGGCAATATCGGATGGGATGTTAAATTTTGTCTGAGAAGCCGTATTCTCTGAGGATGGCTGTGTTTGTGTTTCTATACGAACTTTCCACAAGAAGTGACCCGTGACCGCATTGAACCCAGCCTCATGACGAATTTCCTGAAACTTAGGGCCAATATCTAACTGTTGACTTTCTAAGTTGTCGGTAAACTGTAGCGCTTCTAATTGCTCCTCAATCACCGCTTTCTGAGATTGATCGATAGTGTCAGCTAGGTAAGCTGATAATGCCTCTGTGCCCGTGTTGGCAACAGCTAGACGAATATTAGCGGTTTCTAAAGGAGGTTGACCTGAGTAGTCTTCAGGCGGTTGAAAAGTTAACCGAGCATAGCAGAGAATCTGAGGGGCTTCACTCCTTTGAGTAAAGTTCTCATCTCCCCACTCAAATTTCCACTTTAGCTCTTCCTGGAGGCTGTTCATCAAGGCTTCAAGCGTTAATTCTGCATCTGGAAAGTCCGCCTTGAAGTTGTTCTTAAAATCTTGGATAAATTCGCTCAGATAGTTCTGCTCAGCGTTGCTATACCAGCCGATCACATCGTATTGCAGACCCTCGGGCGGCGCTGTAGCATCGGCATATTTAGGATCGTGAAAGCCAAATACACTTCGACAATTAGGATAAAAGGCCGCAAACGTGGGTTCACCATACCCGATAGCCGTCAGGCGCTCTAGGTGCTTGGCATCAGCGCTACTTGCTGGTTGCTGTTGCTTCCATTCCTCTAATGTTAGCGTTCGGCCAAGATACCGAAAGGCGGGAAGATAGGGGTTTTCGGAGTCAGCATAAGGATACATGATGCTATCCTCCTGAAAACCTGCATCGGGTGGATAGAGATAATCACTTTCAACCACCCAATGTTCTGTATCTTTATCCATCCGCCTAGTGACTAACCAACGATTGGGAACTGCTGGAAAGTTGCCATTCTCAATTTCTTGAGTCAGGGCATCAGGCAAAGACCAATGTAGATGAATGCCCGCTTTTAGAAAAAGGTTCTTATTTTGAAAAGGTTGAGAAACAATAGACTCGCTGAGATTAGCAATATCAGGATTAACATCTCGTTGTCCACTGAAATAGGGGAGGCGATTAGGCGCTGTCATTGTTTCTGCAACACCAGTTCCAAATTTGAGATGTAAGGCATCTGCATGTATCGGGACCAATAATACGTTGCTCATGCTTAGGAAAAGTCTCCAAACCATAGTGTAGATAGGATGGGAAAAAGTACCAGGGAAGTGATGACAGGAGAAAAGCATCCTCACTGGCTAGAACTGCTAGGATTTGAACTCTTCAGATGTCGTCGCCATTGCCGCCCAATGCCTGCAAAGCAGTGGTTGCACCTGCGCCTTCAAGGATATCGCTGCCATCCCCCTCATTGAAAACCACATTTTCTAGTCCAGTTCCAGAAAGGTCACCAACAGTGAATTGGTCGTCTCCGCCATCACTATTCACTTCTAGGGTCTCAACCGTACTGATATCGAGGCCGAATTGACCCAGATTGACCCGTTTAAACAAGACATCGCTGGCTCCAGCGGCCACTTTAAATTCATCGCCTTGATCAGGGCTGCCATTAACTTCGACAGTATCTTGATCAGCACCGCCATCAATCTGATCAGAGCCATCACCATCATTCCAAATAATTCGATCGTTGCCATCACCCCCTAATTTAGTGTCATCCCCTTTATCGCCGATCACAGTGTCATCACCAGAACCGCCATCCAGGAAGTCGTTGCCGTCTCCCCCGCTAATAACATCGTTACCATCGCCCCCTTGGACAATGTCATTACCACCAAAGGCGAGAATGGCATCGTTACCCCCGACCCCCCGGATAAACTCTCCTCCTGGAGTCCCAGTGAGGACATTGTCCTTGTCCTCACCATCCTGAGTTTCAGTCGCTTGGGGTTCCCCGTAGATCAGGTCATCAATGACAACTACATCTACTCCATTAGCAGGATCATCATCTGCGCCAATGGGGGTATTGCCGCTAGTAATTTTGACTTTATATAAATTGCCTTCTGCAAAGGTCGCCCCCAAGAAAGACAACCCTTGAGGATCTGGGTTAACAAACTCAGACTGGAGAAGATTGCCATCGATATCAAAGTACTCAATCTTGGTGCTGTCCGCTAAATCAACGTCCGTAAAGACCGCCCCAAAACCACTAGACGTCGCTCGAACATCGGAACCGGGCATGAAAAATTCTACCTCCGTGACGTTGGAACCCGAGGGGGTAAACAGTCGAAATTCGCTAAAGGTATCGAACTGATCCGGGTAGGTCTCATTGAGACTGTTAAATTCATCGTCTGGGGCACCTGGATCACTCGGCTCTGGGTTACTCACCCGGAACTCAGAACCAACGTTGGTCACAAATTCTGCACCCCGAGTAACAGTTTTATTGAAAAAATCGGCAGGCATGTCAAAAGGGACAATATTGGCATCCCAATTAATTTCTCGTCTGCCGTTGGCAACTGGACCAAACGTATTACCATTATTCGGACCACCTAATGCTGCCTGAAAATCGGCTACCACAGATGAAATATCGGCTGTTCCTTCAAATAAAGCCATCAATTTATCTCCCTGTAACAATTAGAAAGTGAGTTTCGTCAGATTTCGCCTATTTAAGATCCAGCCCGAGGCACATGCACCTCCAGACTTGAACCAGCAGCGAATCTCAAATTAGGAATAGGGAACACTGAATAAAATTTGATGAAATATGTTTGCCAGCACGGCTAAGCAAGAGCTAAGAAGTAAGATTCCTCGTTCTTATCTCTTGGACACACTTGTCAAAAAGCTGTGCCATCCTTGTCATTGTTAGGATAGAAATATCTTCTCCTTGAATTTAGTTTTATTCAGATAAAAATAATCTCAATTTTAATGATTGTTTAATCATTAAAATTAAAGATTTGAGTAAATCAAAGACTTGATATTTAATATCAAACGGTATGACTGACTGATTTAAGCCCTGAGAATGACTGACTTTTGCCTGACTTATAACTGAGTTTATTTTTAAGAGCTGATTTATAAAGTAAATCGTCACAAGCTAACCGAAGCCCACCTGTAAATTTTTCCGGTTTTTCTCACCCTGCATTGGTTTGAGGGAACCAGAGCTGCTGCCATCGGCCATTTCGCTCTACGGTTTTCAGAATGGCTAAAGCTCGACTTCCTCTTTCAGACCAACTCATCCCCTTATTCTTCTGGCGGTGCCCAACGACAACATCTACTCCCTTTTCGATTCGGCCACTGCCAATTGTCTTCCCCGCTCGCTGGCGACGACGGTAATCAATGATCTCCGTTGCATGTTTTTTCAGATAGGTGAGTAGCTCTTGTAATACATCTGGACTTCTTGCCTATACTTGGTTTTGCAGGTAGTCGATGACTTTGAAGGTTTGACCACACCACAGCTTAGGCATAATGGCTTTGAGATACAGGCGTTTGGCATCTTTGTCTTTGGCAATCATCCCCATCAACTTACGGATCTTGCTGCTGAGATGATACCAATCCAGAATCACACGGACGGACCAAACAGTGACTCTAGCCGACAGCGAATAGAGCGGGCACCATCGATGATAGAAACGATGTTTAATGGGTTGTCTGATCTGCCCTCTCCATAATGGTCAATCAGCTTTGCCTTGACCACTAACTCCAGTGATATTAAGGGTTTTCCATTCTGTTGAATGGGAGTTGTTAGGTAACCTGAGTTCGGGATAAGGAAAGGACTAACCGTAAGCTGAAAGATAAGCAGTCCTTTCAATACAGGTTAGTCCTATGCATAGTTTAGAAGCTCTTTTCTGCGCAGTAGATGATTTTTGCCAAGTCTTTGAGCCGTTATGGACCCAACAATTGCTTAGCGATGGCACTAAACGCCGTCAACGTCAGTCTCGCCTAAGTTTAAGTGAACGGATGACGATTCTGATTGCTTTTCACCAGTCTCACTATCGCAACTTCAAAGCCTATTATCTCCAAACGGTTACTCATACCAATTCACCTATTGTGTGACCTATATAGCTAAAGCATCCAAGATATAGGAATATCCCGTGAGTGAAGCTACAACCTTTTTGGATAAGGTATTGACTTGCTCAAACAAAGCCGTCTCAAGTGAGCCAATTGCTTCAAAGTTTTTACCTTTGAACTGCTTTCTCAAGTCCTGCCATAAGCGCTCTGCTGGATTGAGTTCTGGACTATGAAACGGTTGCACAATGGGCAGCACATTCTCTGGCCATCGAATCCAAGTCGCCATATGGGCGCTAGCTTGATCCATCTGCATCAGATTCAAACTTTGGGGAAACGCCCAGCCAAATTGTTCCAGGAAATGCTCAAAGCACACGCTATCGAGATGAGAAAATCGATAAAAGAAACTCTCTCCCGTCTGGGGTTCCACTGTCCCATACAGCCAAAATGCGTCTCGGGGCCACTGCATAGGCATCACAGGTTTAACACCGCGCAACGTCAGGACGCGACCCGTGAGGGTTTTGAGCCCCCAACGACTTTCATCCATGCACCAATAGCGCACAGGCTGTCCCTGGGCAAAATGAGTGGTCATCACCTCAATCACTCGGGGCAGTTTTTTTATAGGATTGTTGTTGGGCTTCATCCGTTTGCCGCGAACGCGGTCGGGGAACCTTGAGCTTGGCTTTAAGCCGATAATGCACCGTTTGATGGACCGTTTTGTAGGGCACCTCTAATCCACCCGACATTCAGCAGGTACTAACCATCAAGGGATAATTGTGAGGTTGTCCTTCAACGCAAGTCCATGTATTCACCTCAAGAGATAGACGTTCAGGATATTGACCATCTCGGTATTATTGCCGGTATC
>Ga0209185_1001583_pt1 | contig 19026 bp, 16 predicted proteins | sample SidtaG_2_FD_187425 | JGI IMG/M metagenome (GOLD analysis project Ga0209185, IMG submission 187425) | Marine algal microbial communities from Sidmouth, United Kingdom - Sidmouth_Asex2 metaG (SPAdes) (version 2) | ecosystem: Host-associated > Algae > Red algae > Unclassified | place: Sidmouth... | reverse complement strand
ATGGAGAAAGTGTATTTCACGCAAAGGTCGCAGAGTTTTTCGCAAAGGTCGCAAAGAGATTGGTTTCTGTCGAGCTTTGCGCTTCTTTGCGTCAAAATTCTTTGCGGTCTTTGCGTGAAAAAAAAATCCTGAACCGAATTAGGATTACTATAGTAGTCCTATTTGAAAATGGAAAAAGTATATTTCACGCAAAGGTCGCAGAGAGATTGGTTACTGTAGAGCTTTGCGCTTCTTTGCGTCAAAATTCTTTGCGGTCTTTGCGTGAAAAAAAAATCCTGAACCGAATTAGAGTTACTATATCAAAAATGACTTCCAAAGCAACTAGTCTTTGAAGAGCCTAATTCCCTAATACACCAATTCACTAAAAAATCGACTAAGAGCCAAACTCTTCCTCAAATCCACCACACCATCTTTTTCAATTCCAGAAGCGACATCAATCCCAATACAATTATCGTATTTTAAAACGGCCTTCGCATTATCAATATTGATGCCACCAGCCAATAAAAAAGGATACGGAAAATCTTTAGGAACAGGTGATTCAATTTGTTTGCCACCACCAGGTTTCGGCGCATCTAAAATAAATAAATCGACAAAAGGCGCATACCGTTCCACCAATTTCAAAGCCTCCAAACCCTGCCAACGAATCGCCAAAATAACTCGCTTTTTCAGTTGTTGCACAAATTCAAAAGAAACATCATTGGCATACAATTGTACATATTCAAAATTATATTTTTCTAAAATTTCTAAAATCTCCGCTTCGGCATTCTGATAAAAAACAGGCACCATATTTCGACGAATTTGGACTTTATTCAAAATCTTAAAATCTACCTTTCTTTTACTGATGGGCGAGAAATTGACGCCCATTAAGTCCGCTAAATTTTCCTTTAAATGTGCTGCTTCTCGAATGCCACAAGCCTTGAAAAAATACGACTTAGTTTCTTTGTTTGGTAAATTCAAATCTTGCTGCATCAAAGACGTTCCAATCAAAAATCCTTTGGCATGTTTCCCTGTAATCGCCAAATCCAAAGCACTTGCCATACCCGATTCCGCAATGATGTAGCCTGTATGGTTGATGTTGTTAGCGATATAATTACAGTTGTTAATGGCAGTTTTGAAATTATTGAGATTACGATTGTTAATCCCCAAAACCTTACAAGTAGCTGTTTCAATTTTTTGATATTCCTCCAAATTATGCACTTCTGCAATAACGCCCATTCCCAATAATTCTGCCACATTTTTTAGGTGAATAAACTGTTCCGTTTCCAAAATCGCAGCAATCAATAAAATGATATGCGCTCCAAATTTTCTTGCTAAATAAATCTGTATTTCGTCAATAACAAACTCCTTGTTTAAAATACAAATATCCGTATCCTGCAAAAAAGCACTTGCCTTTTCTAAATCGTCATACGTTCCACCAAAATAGAAATGATCCGTCAATACAGAAACAGCATTTGTGCCTAAATCTCTGTACTGTTGCAATTGTTTTTCGATGGCGACATCTTTATTGATCCAACCAGCCGAAGGAGATTTTCTTTTAAACTCAGTGATGAAAATTTTTCCTTGTGCCGAAGCAAGTTTGTCATAAAAAGATAGAGGAGAAGGTGCGACTTCTTTTTTCAAATTTTCTATATCATAAGTCTGATACAAAGCCTTTATTTCTCCTTCTTTCGTCGAAACAATTTTAGTTAATATCTGCGGTGTGTCCTTCATTAGTATCATTAAATTACTTTAAAATCACTTGTCACTTGTCACCCGTCACCCGTCACTCATCACAAAATAGCAACCTCATCCCCGACAGCACCCTTATACCGTTCCAAGTGCGTCGCCAAATCACCAGACTTTAAAGTGTCTACCATCAATTGATACGCTTCTTTTAAATCCATTGACTCCTTAAATTCTGAATAAATAAAAGCAGCATTGGCAGCGACTAATTTATAGTGTTCCGTATCCAAATTACCTTCTAACATATTTTCAGCAATCTGAATGTTTTCTTGCTTATTATCGCATTTTAATAAGTCAAAAGGAACGGCTTCAATACCAAAATCTTCAGGCTTTAGTGTAAAACTTTTACGTTTCCCGTCCTTAAAAGAACGAACTTGCGTATTCGTCGAAATCGAAATTTCATCCAATCCATCATCAGCCCGAACCACAACTAATTGCTCCTTGCCCATCAGAATCCCCGTCTCAAAAATCGTATCCAAAAATTGAGCAAAACTCGTTCCTATAAATTGTCGTTGTGGACTATAAGGATTGAGTAATGGACCAATAACGTTAAAAACTGTGGGAACGCCCATTCTTGCACGGGAATTCGAGAATTTACCAACGATAGGATGTGTTTTTCGAGCATACAAAAAGGCTAAATTAGTATCTTTAAAAGCTCGTTCTATTTTGTGCTGCTGTGCTTGAATTGGAACGCCCAAAACTTCTAATAAGTCAAAGCTTCCGAACCGTCCAGAAGCCGCTTTATTTCCATGTTTGATAATCGGAATCCCCAAATGAGCGAGTAAAACCCCACACATCGTCGAAGTATTAAAACGAGGCAAACCAGAACCACCCGTTCCACAAACATCCAAGCCATTTTCACTAATTGTTTCATTGATTTCATAAGCATTTTGCGCCTGTAAAACTTTAATGAAATGGTTTAAATTTTGAGGTTGTTGTAATTTTTGAGATAGCGCAACCAACAAAATCAACTTTTGATCCTCCGTCAATTGGTCATCTACAATATGATTGACAAAAGCAGCAATATCATCTTCGACTAAATCTTCTTGGGTTGATACCTTTTGCATCAGTTGCGTATAGTGAATATTCCCCGTAGCGACTCGTCCTTCAACCACATTTTTCATAATCCGCATCCCGACTTCATCTCGCATACTCAATACCGATTCAGGGTGATATTGGACGGCCTCTATGGGCAATAATTTGTGGCGAATTGACATCACCGTCCCATCATTAGAACGCCCACTTACCTCAAAACAAGAGGGAACTTCATCGGCAGCCAAAGAGTGGTAACGAGCGATTTCAATGGCAGGGTTTAAGCCCGTATAAATCGTTTTTTGATCGTTGGTAATATTGTCTGCTTTGCCGTGATGTGGTGGGACAAATTTAAGGCTACCCCCAAAAAACTCTATCAACGCTTGCAGACCCAAGCAAATTCCAAAAATCGGTTTTCGTTGATAAAAATGTCCAATAATCTCAAACAAATTCCCTGCATTTTTAGGAACCGAAGGACCAGGCGACAACACCAACAAATCAAAATCCACCGCATCCAATTGTTCAGGTGTCACTTGATTTCTATAGACAATCACCTCACAACCCAATTGCTTAAAATAATCAACCAAATTATACGTAAAAGAATCAAAATTGTCGATTAATAATATTTTTTTATACTTCATTTTCTTATTTTTTAGGAGAACAGTTAATGTGATGGGTGATGGGTGATTTTAGTATCAGTTATTTACATAAGTAAGGGGACGATTTTAGTGGGACGAAAGGGACGTAGTAATTGTTTTATTATCAATTCTTTACGAAATTTCTAAGGTACGTTCTATTTTGTCCACCCACTTATCCAGAAAAACAAAAATCACAGCACTCGGTCATCGAGCGGAGAACCACAGCACCAAGAACTAAGAACTAAGAACCACAGCACTAAGAGGCACCAACCTCAGCCTTCCCAGTAAATTTCTCAATATTCTTCATAAAAGCCGCAGCCTTAAAATTCGTTTCTATCAATTCCTTTTCAGGATCAGATTCGTACAACAACGTCGCACCACTACAATACGTCAAAAGGCTATTTTTTATATGTGCCGTCCGAATCGTAATACCTGTATTGACTTCCCCATTAAACAAAAAATAGCCGATACAACCGCCATAATAACCCCGTGTATGTGTCTCCGTATTTTCAATTTCCTGCATCGCCCGTACTTTGGGCGCACCCGTCAAAGTTCCTGCATTCAAAGCAGCAATCAAGGCATCAAAACCCAAATATCCTTCCTCTAATTCGCCTGCTACTTGTGCAACTGTATGAATCACACTCGAATACTTCTCTATCACTCGATAATGCTCAATTTCTACGCCTGCTTTACAGACTTTAGACAAATCATTTCGGCCCAAATCAATCAACATATCCAATTCAGATTTTTCTTTTGGGTCATTGAGTAGTTGCATCATATTGTGGTGGTCTTCGATAACACTTTCGCCCCTCGCAATACTTCCCGAAATGGGACGTAAAATTACTTTCCCATTCTCATAACGTACCATCACCTCTGGACTTGTTCCCAACAAAACTTCATCACCAAAATCAAAATGAAACATATAAGGTGATGGATTTAATTTGCGGTAAGACTCGTAAATAGGCAGCGTGTCACCTTCCAACAAAGCACTGATTTTGCGACAAAACACCACCTCCATTAGTTCCCCTTCTTTACACAATTGACGAGCATGACTTACTTGGTTTTTGAAAATGTCATCAGTAGGGCTGATGTCAATAATGTTGATGTTGGGATATTTATAGGTATTGCTGTTGGCTTTAATCAGCGTTTCTTTTATTTTTTTTGCATTATTTTCCGCTTCTTTTGCTTCTTGGCGAATGCTGTAAATATTGGCTTGTTGGGTGAGGTGGTTGAAGAAGAGAATGTTGTCAAATAGAAAGAGGTGAAAATCAGCCGTATCGTTCTCTTTAAACTGGTCAATTTCTTCGTATAGGTAAATAAAATTATACGAAAGTGCGCCATATAACCCAAAAAAGTTCTTGTCGTTTAATTGAAACTCAATTAACAGTTGTCGAATGACTTGGGCGATATTTTGGCGATTGAAACGCTCTCTTTCTGCGCCTATAAAGGGCGTTTTAGGAATTTCAAGAGTGAGATTTCCATTATTTTGTTGGGTAACAAATTCTGGAAATTTTTCTTGTAGAAAATCAAAGAAAATTCGCCCTCTTTCATCCAATAAATTGATGTGACAAGTCTCTTTTTTTCCTTTTAATTCTAAAATAGGATCAAGTCCAATCAGAGATAAACGACTTGATTTATCTGCTGCGTCCGTCGATTCAAATACGAAGTTAGCGTCTTTTGTTTTGATGCGTTTGTAATAGTGTAAGGCATCATTATAAGGAATGTCTAAAGTATGTGTATGGAACTGCATTTTTTATTGTTTAAGTCGTTTGGGTGACTGTAGAGAAAATTCGTGAATTTTCTTTACGTAAGTTGTTTTAGTGGATTGAGCGATTGTAGAGAAAATTCATGAGTTATCTGTACGTAAGTTAGGGCTGTAAGTTGTTATACAACTACAAAAACTACTTAAACCACAAAAACTACAAAAACTATTTATCTTGGATAATTTTGAGCCACTTTTGGATGGACGTTTTGTTGTCTCGATAGGCTTTTGCGCCCCGTGTGACAGTGACAACACTACAATCAACTTGTTTAGCGACTTCTCGTTGGGAAAGTCCTTTATCTAAGGCAGATAAGATTTGCCATCGTTCTGAAATCATGGCTTGTTCCTTTTCAGTCAAGGTAATGTCCAAGATTTCTTGAAATTCTGACTCGTTTTGAACTTGTTGTAATATGAGATATAATGGATGCATAGGGCTTATAGTGTATCACTGTATCAGTACAGTAATACAAAGATAGCCCTTTTTATAATAGAGATGCAAATAAAATTTTAATTTTTTTGGAAATAGAGGTTTTGGGAAGGAGTTGTTGGGTTCTTTGACTATTAGTACAAAATAGCCGACTTTTTAGATAGTACACCCTTTTTTAAGGAGGTAAGCAAATGGGAGTCATCTAAAAGATGGCTTTCATTTACCATGAAAAATAAAGTTTCCTTGCATCAAATCATTTCTAGCAAATCATCAATAGATTCCTGTATATCGGCTTCTTCAATAATTTCATTAAGCAATTTTTTCGAAGGATGTTTGTAGTTTTGTTCTTTAATAAGCTGCTCTATATCAAGTTTTTCTCTCATAGGTTTACTCAAATTTAGCAATACTGTATCTTCTTCATTTAATTCATTAAGCAATTTTTCTAATTTACTGATTAGGAGTTCATCCTCTAAGCTTGTTATTAATTTTATTAATCTATATTTTCTTAATTCTAAAGTTGTCATTTTTTAATTTTTATGTCCACAGATTATCAAAGTTAATTTTTTTGGAGCGAAAAGTCAAGTTGCTTCGTCGTGACAGAAAGTCCCGCTATCCATTACAATACCAAGCTCCGCAAAATCTCTTGCCTTTCACTTTGGTATTTTCATTACTATCGGGGCTATTTTGCATGGTCTCAACGACTGTTGCAGCACAGTTTTAGAAAGCGGTACATATCGTATTAACCACAAGGTTCGCAATGGGCACAAGGTGAAATTTCGTTCTACTTCATTGCGAACCTTGCGTGACCTTTGCGCCTTTGCGTTGAAAGGAATATTGCAGAGGAAACTTCAATAATAGGGTTCAAACCATCCAAAATAGCCTCGATAGTAGCGTTATAGCTTTGCTTGGTTCTGTCGTTCTTAGTGCTGTAGTTCTTAGTCTTAGTTCTTTTGTGTTTTGTGGTTCTTACTAAGCTATAGTAGCGTATAGCGAGCGCATGCGTCCCGACGAAGCACCAAACCCTTCGCTCCTTTTTAGTTTAGAAAAATAGGAATTAGTGAAATAGGAAATTAGGATGCGTTAAGCACCAAGAAACAAAAAAACCACAGCACGACAGCACTCGGTCATCGAGCGGAGTCGAGATGAGAACCACAGCACCAAGAACTAAGAACCACAGCACCAGAAATTACTTCCGTCTTCCACTACGACCACCGTGTCGCTTACTCGTCTTTTTCTTTTTCGAGTCTTTACCACCACGACCTCTTGAACGACCACCACCACCACTACTCATGGTTTTTTTGCGAGTCATCGTCTTTTTGGCTTTGGCTTCTTCCTTAGTTTGAATTTTGCCATTAGGATCTCGGTTTTCCACCAATTCGTAATCAATGGTTCGATTCGCTAAATCTGTTGCAACAACAATGATTTTAACTTTATCACCCAAGCGGTATTTTTTGCCTGAATTAAAGCCGATTAATGCCATTGAATCTTCATCGAAGAAGAAACGGTCTCCTGTTAAGGTCTCGGTTCTGACCAAGCCTTCGCAATGGTTTTCATCGCATTCTACAAAGATGCCATAGCTTTGAACACCTGAAATAGTCCCTTCATAATGATTGCCCAAGCGTTCCATCATATATTCAACCTGTTTGAATTTTGTGGAATCTCGTTCGGCACTCATCGCACTGCGCTCCATCATGGAAGAATGCTTGCATTTTTGCTCTAAATCGTCTTTATCCAAAATAGGATTGCCGTCCAACATGCGTTGTAAAATGCGGTGTACCATCACGTCAGGATACCGTCGAATAGGGGAGGTGAAATGTGTGTAATTCTTGAAGGTTAAGCCATAATGCCCGATATTCGTGACGGAATATTCTGCTTTGGACATCGTGCGAACCGCCATTGTTTCGAGTAAGTTTTGTTCTGGTTGGTTTTTGATTCGCTCTAAAATGTTGTTGATAGAATTACCAACAGTACGGGCATTGCCCCCCAATTCTAAGCGATGCCCAAATTTTGCAGCCATCGTCCCCAATTTTTCTAATTTTTCGGGTTCTGGATCGGCATGGGTTCTATAGACGCCAGGTGCTTTTTGGTTGTTGTGAACATACCTTGCAAAGTACGTCGCTACCGCTTCATTGGCTAACAACATAAAGTCCTCAATCAAGCGATTGGCTTCTTTTTGTACCTTTAAGATTACTTCGATTGGATGATTGTTTTCATCTAATTTGAAACGCACTTCTGGTCGATCAAATCGAATCGCTCCGTTTCTTTCTCGTCCTGCTCGAATGTGTAAGGACAAGTCAAAAAGGGTCTTAATCTCTTCCGACATATCGCCTTTACCTGTTTCAATCACTTCTTGCGCTTCTTCATAGGTAAATCGACGGTCAGAGTGGATAACGGTTCGGGCAAATTCTGTTTTTTTGATTTCTGCTTTATCATTTAAGTGAAAAATGGCAGAAAAACACAGCTTGTCTTCATGTGGGCGCAAAGAACAAGCGATATTAGACAGCTTTTCGGGAAACATCGGTAAAACTCGGTCCACCAAATATACGGATGTTCCTCTTTTCAAGGCTTCAATATCGGCAGGTGTGCCCGGTAAAACATAGTGGCTGACATCGGCAATATGAACGCCAACTTCCCAAAGTCCATTGTCTAATTTTTGGATAGACAAGGCATCATCAAAATCTTTGGCGTCGTGTGGGTCAATGGTAAAGGTGGGAATACCTCTAAAATCCCTTCGTTTTTCAATTTCTTCTTGTGGAATATCTAAAGGCAATTCCGCTACAAAGTTTCTAACTTTCTTGGGGAAATGTAGGTTAAAGCCATTTTCGATTAAAATCGCTTCCATTTCTACATCATGCTCGCCTGGCTCGCCCAATACTTTGATAACGTGGGCATAAGGGCTTTTTTGTCCATCAGGCCACGCAATAATTTCTGCCAAAACTTTTTCACCGTCTTTGGCTTCATTCAAGTTTTTGAGTTTGATGTAAAAATCGACGGGTACTTTCTTACTATTTGGGGTAAAAAAGGCAAAGGACTCGTTCATTGTAATTGTACCAACGAATACTTGTTGGCGACGCTCTACAATTTCTACAATTTGTCCTTCTCTTCGTCCATTTTTGCGAGTATGTCTAATTCTGACTTTTACCCTATCGCCATTAAATGCTTTATTCACATCAGAGGCAGGTACATAAATATCCCCTTCGCCTTCCATTGGAACAATATACGCTGCTCCAGAGCTGGTCAAATCAACAACACCCTCAACAAGATTGCTTTCTTTTTCAGATTTTTTCTTAGGATTTTGGCGATTGTAGTGTTTGCCACTTGATTTGGGGCTAATTTTTTGGCTTTCCACCAATTTATTCAACGCTTTTAAGACCTCTTTTTTTTCAAGGTCGGTTTGGTCAAGTTTTTTATAAATTTGTTTCGGCGTAAAACCAGAATAAGGATTCTTTAAAAATATATTTTCAATCTTTTTAACTAGGGATTTTTTCTTCTTCTTTTTAGTCAATTTCTTTCTTTTTTATTTAAATTATGAATTGTGTGTGTAGGTGCTAATGTTCAATCAAAGGAAGATTACTTGCCTCATTTGGAACAAAAAAACGACACAGAGTAGGTAGGTATGGTTAAAGGAAGGCACAAGTTACACAACCAACACCAATTATTCATTATAATAGTTCCAAAAAACCTAATTTATAGCCCACTTTTCTTAATTTAGACACTTTTTGTTGTCTATGTTGTTCCCGTCCTCTCGTCCCTTGTCACACGTCCCTCATTACTCCATATTAAGTTTTTTGTAAATATTTTTGGGGTTGATTTCTAAAACTCCTCCTATTTTCATTTCATCTATATTAAGTCCTTCTATGCTATGACGAATTAGGCGCAAGGTAGGATGTCCCACACTCGCTGTCATTTTGCGAACCTGTCTGTTTTTGCCTTCTTTTAGCGTCATTTCCAGCCAAGCAGTGGGGATATTTTTGCGAAATCGGATAGGTGGATCTCGTTCCCAAACTTGTGGAGGCTTTTCAAATAAGCGAATTTTTGCATGCAAAGTTTTATGTGTTTTTCCCTTCAGATTTATCACAACACCTTTGGACAATTGTTGAAGTTGTTCTTCCAAAGGAATTTTCTCTACTTGTACCCAATAAGTACGTTGATGGGCAAATTTAGGATTCAACAACTTATGGTTGAGCCGCTTGTCATTCGTCAATAAAAGCAATCCTTCGCTATCCTTATCCAATCGCCCCACAGGATACACGTCTTTGGGAAAACGAAAGTCTATATCTGCCAAAGTCTCCCCTTCACCCGAAAATTGTGTTACCATTCCGTAGGGTTTGTAGAGTATGTAGTATTTCATTTTTTAGTTTTTGTAGTTTAAGTAGTTTTTGTAGTTTGTGTGGTTTTCTGCCAACTACAAAAACCACACAAACTACAAAACCACAAAAACTAAAGTTCACCAATATCCTCAAACCAAAGTTTTGGATTCTGTTCGATAAAATCCTCCATCATTTTTACACATTCAGGGAGATTAAGGTCTGTTACTTCGACCCCATGCGATTCCATAAATTCCCTTGCGCCTTCAAACGTCACAGATTCGCCCACAATCACCTTTTTGATATTGAATTGTACAATTGTACCAGCGCACATATAGCAAGGCATGAGCGTTGAATAAATGATGGTATCTTTATAACTCCCGATTCTTCCAGCGTTGTTCAAACAATCCATTTCTCCGTGCAAAATCGGGTTTTTTTCCTGAACACGTTTATTGTGTCCTTTTGCGACCAACTTTCCATTTTTGATTAAAACGGAACCAATCGGAATACCGCCTTCCGACAAACTTTTTTGCGCCTGCTCAATGGCTAATTTCATAAATGAATCCATACTAATTGTTATATTTATAAGTTTGAAAATGTTCTATATTAGTGCGTAAGAAACTGAATTTTAATAAAGAATATATATTTGTGCCTCTTAAACTAAAAGCTATCTTTGCGGTCTTTTATTTTGTGTTACTTATGACACATTTTTTTAGGAGAGAACGGTGGACTGCTTCGTCGTGACGCAGGGTCCCGCTATTCGCTAAAGGAAAAGCCAATGCTGCGACTGCAAGCCAACACAGTTTCCTATCGCTACTATCGGGTCTAGTTTAAAAGGCTTGAACCGATAACTTTGGTAGATAGGGGTTAAGACAGTCCAAAATTGTAACCATATAAGTTCTTTTAGTCTATTGAAGTTCATATAAGTTGAGATCATATAAGTTCTTGGAGTCTATATGGAAATTTATAGAAGTTGAGACGGTTCAAAATAGACTCGATAGCAGCGGTATGGCGATATTCGTTTATGTGGTTTAAGTGGTTTTTGTAGTTTATGTGGTTGTTTGACCTTGATAAATACATACATTCTTAGCCATAATAGCGTATAGCGAGACCAAACGTGACGACGAAGCAACAAACCGTTCTCTCCAAATAATGATATTCAATCAAAAATTAAAAACAAAGTTACATGAAAAAGGTACTTAACTTAGGATTTGCAATGATTTGCTTTATATTTATGACGGCCTCTTTAAATGCGCAGCCACCTCAAAAAGAATATTGTAAAAAAGAATATGAGAATCTTCGCAAAGACATTAAAAAGGATAGAGAGAATTTGAGAGAGGATCATAAGAAGGAAATGGAAAACTTGCGAGAAGACCATAAAAAAGAAATGGAAAATGTAGATTCTGATGAAAAAGATGATATGAGAGGGGAGTATGAAGCTGAAAAAGAAGCGCTTGAAGGGGCATTTGATGATCAAATGGAAGCACTTTTAGATGGGTATCAAGCTAGCTTAGATGCCTTAGAGGAAGAGTGTGGCGACTATCGTGAAGGCGGTGGCGGTCTTACTGGTGAAACTGGAAAAAATGGTAAAACAGGAAAGACTGGTAAAACAGGCAAGACAGGCAAAACCGAATCGACAGAGTCCACAGAGTCAACAGAATCTACTGAATCCACAGAATCTACTGAATCCACAGAGTCTACCGAGACAACAGGTGCAACAGAAGAAGAACCTAATGATGAGGGAATGCAAAGAAAAGGCAACAATGGAAATGGAAATAAAGGAAAAGGCAATAAGAAAGGCAAAGGAAATGGCTAATTTTTCTTAAATTAGCCCAAAGATTGACAAGATTCTCTAGGTTTTGTCAATCTTTATTTTAGACTAATTAATTGTATCATTCCTCTAAAAACAACTCAATGAAAAACTACTACCTCTATGGATTGGTATGCATCGTGCTATGCCTATTCACGACAACACACGCCACCGCCCAAAAATCAAGAACGAGCAAAGCTTACAAAAAAGCTCAAAAAAAGAAAAAACAACAGGAACGAAGAGCCAAATTAGAAGCATACTTAGGTACGCCCAATACTGCACAAAGAACTCCCACAGTAGATGTGAGAAGAAATCAGAAGAATACGCAAACAATGGTAGATGTAAGAAGAACCAAAAGAAATGTACCTTCTTCTGCTAAGACAAGAACAAAGCCTTCAACCCGCACAAAAAGCCCTAAAAAAAGAGGTGACAAAAATTATCAGCAAAGGCAAGTAATTGAGGATGCAAGGCTATATTTAGGTAAGACTTACCAATGGGGGGGGAATTGTGAAAAAGGGTTTGATTGTTCTGGATTTACACAAACCATCTTTAAAAAAGCAGGCTATAATTTACCTCGTACTGCCCAAGAACAATCTCGGTATGGCCGAAAAATAAGTTTAGCTAAAGCCGAAAAAGGAGATTTGGTATTCTTTGGAAAACGAAATAAAATTACCCACGTTGGCATCGTTGTTTCGGGCAAAAGAGAACCTTTGCGCATCATCCATGCTACTTCTTCGGAAGGCGTCGCTATCACCACTATCAGCAAATCTCAATACTGGAGAAAACGCTTGAAAAAAGCGGTTAGGGTGATTAAGTAATTATGGTGGCGAGTGGCGGGTGACGGGTGGCGGGTGACGGGTGATTTATCATTTCCCCTCCCCCAAAATAGAAACATAATCCGAAGGTGTCTACAATACAGCGCATCTTAAAATTTTATAAACAAACAAAAACACTATCTCAATATGGCTAAAAAGAAAAAAGGCTTATTTGATGTCTTTAGAGACAAAGCCCAAGAATTTGTAGAAGAGGCAAAGGAACAGTTAGAAGGTATGGCAGAAGAACAGCAAAAAGCGGAGAAAACGAAAAGAACGGTTGAAACTAATGAACCTCAGAATACAACAGCTAGCAAAAGCAAAGCAAAATCCAAAAAGAAAAAAGGACTTTTTGATAAAATATTGGGGCGAGATGATGACGAACAAACAGCAGAAAATACTCAAGTAAAAAACAAATCTAAAAAGGAAACAACTGCTGAACCAAAGGAAGAGACTCGTCGTAAGGGAGAAGCGAAACATCGTCAAGCAGAAGAAGAGCACCGTCAGGCAGAAGAAGCTTATCGTCAAGAGAATGAGGAACGTCGTCAGAATCAGGAAAATGCACGCCAAGAAAAAGAAGCGGCTGAAAGAGAGGTAGAGGACGCTCGGCGTCAAAGAAAAGAAGCACGACGCCAGGAAGAAGAGGCACGTCGTCGAGAAAATGAAGCCAAAAGAAGAGCAGAAGAAGCTCGTCGTAGGGCAGAAGAGGACGAAGAGGAAGAATATTATGAGGATGACAATTATTATGAACAGGAAGTCGAAGAGGATGCGGAAATTGACGATGTAGATTACGGTGAAGATGGATACAAACGATTGAAAGAAAAGTTCAAAAGAATTGAGGAGCGTACAAAAGAACGCCACAAACGAAGTGAAGAACAAATGAAGGAACGCCACAAAAGAATTTTAGAGCGTTTCAAAAATAAAGGAAAAAGGATCAAAGAAAAGCATAAACATAAGAAACACAAAGGAAAAGGTAAGGGAAACGGACGTGGAAGAAATAAGTAGGAATTTACCAATATCACTTTTGGCTTCTTAAAAACGTTATTTTTACTTAAATATTAACACACAAAAACTATATCATTATGGGAGGAAGTATTATCGCTGGATTAGTTGCAGGACTTATTCTTGGACTTGTTCAGATGTTTGGATTAGGTGGAGGCATAGATACAATGATTTCATCATCTGTCTTAGGGGCTGCCATCGGATTTTTAGGACCCAAAATACCATCTTTTGGCATTATTGGAGCCGCCGCCGCCGCAGGAGCAATCCTTTTTGCTATTTCTGCATTGATTTCTGGCTATGTGGTGTTAGATCACACCATCACAGGAGCAATTACAGGCGCAGTCATTGGGTTAATTATCAAATTTGTAGTTCCCAAAGTAATGCCTAAATAATTATTCTTTGAGGTAAAGTTTTATACCTTTGCATCTCTCTATTACAAAACTATAAATAACTTAATATGAAATTATGCCTTTGTATTAAAGGCATAATTTTTTGGCACTATGGGAAAAGCTATGGGTAGCATGATTTTTCCTCTCCTTCAAATGGAGACAATGCATTATTTTACCCACACTATTTCCTATAGTGCTATTTTTTTATGTTATATTTTAAAAAAAAAATATAAATTTAAATTATTATGAAAAAAAAATTACATATTTTCACTGATATGTTTTTTACTAATTACTTTATCTATGTCTGCTCAAACTACTTGGGATGAAGCAATTGATGGAGGCGGAGATACAGGAGAAAAACCAGGACAAGCTTTTGAGGTTTGTTTATTAGGACAAGTAGGAACAATCACAGGAACTTTGCAAACCAACAGTAGTGATAAAGTAGATATGATAGAGGTGTTGATTACAGACCCGATGAATTTTTCTGCTACTATTACGCAATTTCCAAATACGGACTATCAAATTTGGTTATTTGATGAAAATGAAAGTCTTATTTGTTGGGACAATACAATAGGCGATGGAATTGCTTCTATTGATATTAGCAATTGTGCTGACTTGGCTACAACAGCAGGAGGAGATTACTATATTGCAGTAACACACTATGATACCTATCCACTTAATAATGGAGGCGCACCTGTTACTACGAATGGAGGAAAATTAGATAAATGGGAGTATGATGAAAGTACGACAAGTGCAGGACCTTATACCATTGAGGTCGAAGGAATTTGTTATATATGCGATCCTGAAAATGTCTTAGTTGAAATAGATGATGAGCCAACCAATAGCCAAGTCAATGAGCATTTTGTATCTTATTGTTTTGGTGCGCCTGCAATTCAGTTAAAGGCTTCAGGCAATTCAAGCATTACGTTTATGGACTTTATGATTGATTGTAGCTTTAGCCGTTGGGTTACAGACTTAAATGATTTGGATGGTTCTACCGTAACTACTAGTGAAATGACTTTGGTACAACCTGCTGTAACAACTACTTACTATGCTTTAATAGAATGTGGAGATAATAATGAGGTTATTTGTTTTGATGCGGTAACAGTAGAAGTACCTACACCTCCTGTTACTCCTGTGATTGAAACGGGTGGAGCAATTGCTTTTTGTCAAGGAGGCAATGTTGCGTTGACTGCAACAACGCCTACTGTAGGAACAATACAATGGTCAACAGGGGAAACAGGCAATAGTATTACAGTAAGTGATTCAGGTGTTTATACAGCTACCATCATTGATGACAATGGTTGTGGTGCTACTTCTGATGGAGTTACCATTGACGTATTTCCATTACCAACAACTCCAACGATTGATGCTGATGGTGCTTTAGAGTTTTGTACAGGGGATGCTGTTGTTTTAACTGCAAATAGTGCTACAGGCAGCAGCTTTTTGTGGTCAACAGGAGAAACAACTTCTAGTATTACAGTAAATGCTTCTGGTATTTTTTCTGTAGCTGTAACAGATAATAATGGTTGTACTTCTGATGTTTCAGAAGAGGTACAAGTAACAGTTTTTGATACACCCCCAACTCCAACTATTATAGCCAGTGGACCATTGGTTTTTTGTGAAGGAGGTAGTGTTGTTTTAACATCAAGCAGTAGCAGTGATAACATTTGGTCAACAGGAGAGACAACTCCAAATATTACTGTTACTACAGGAGGAAACTATACTGTTTACACAGATGATGGAGGTTCTTGTGTTTCAAATACCTCAGAAGTAATTACTGTTACTGTAAACCCACTTCCTATTGCACCAACAATTGAGGCAGACGGACCACTGAATTTTTGTGAAGGGGAAAATGTAACCTTGAGCATTAACAATTCAGCAGGATATAGCGTTTTATGGTCAACAGGAGAAACAACAAATAATATTAATGTAAACACTACAGGAACTTATACAGTTTCAGTAACAGACAATAATGGATGTTCAGTAGACGCACTATCAGCAGCACAAGTGACAGTTTTTGATGTGCCAGCAATTCCTACAGTAGAAGTAACAGGACCTTTGAGTTTTTGTGAAGGGGGAACTGTAACCCTTACGGCTGGAAATGTTGATGGACAAAGTATACTTTGGTCAACAGGTGCAACAACAACAACCATTGAAGTTGGTAGTGTTGGTGATTATTTTGTGACAGTTATCAATGCAAATGGTTGTGAAAGCACTTCAGAAAGTACAACTATTACTGTTAATCCTTTACCGCCTACACCAAGTATCAATGCTAATGGCAATACTACTTTCTGTGCTGGAGAAAGTGTTGAGTTGGTTGCCGATGGTATGAATGGCAATAATATCTTATGGTCAACAGGAGAAACTACAAATTCAATTGTAGTAACAACATCAGGAATGTATAGTGTAAGTGTTACAGACATTAATGGTTGTTCTTCGACATCTGCACCAATAACTGTAACAGTTAATCCTTTGCCTGCAATGCCAATTATTTCTTTTGATTTAGAAGATACAGAGATTTGTGCTTATGAAACCTTAACTTTAAGTTCAAGTAGTCCAGCAGGAAATACTTGGTCTACAGGAGAAAATACACAGGATATTGTAGTCAATACGGCAGGAATGTATAGTGTCACAGTAGTCGATGTGAATGGATGTAGTGCTGTGTCTGATGTACTTGAAGTAACGGTATTAGCAGCCGATGATCCATCTTGTTTTTCATGTACAGGAGCTTTAGATACAGTACAATTGTGTCGTCAAGGAGCTTTATTGGGGGTAACAGACTTTCCTGTAAGTGGCAATGAAGTTTATACTTGGTATGATGAAAATGGAATACAAGTTGCACAACTTATAGATAATCCTTATTACTCACCAGCTATGTTAGGAACATATACATTGGTTGTAACAGACCCAGATTATCCAGACTGTTTTCAAGTTTTTGGCCCCAGAACGATTACAGAGCTTAATGGGTGTTGTGAGTTAGATGATTGTGAAAGAGAAGTATTAGGAGCAGGTAGTGGTAGCAACTAAGCAACAACCAAGTAAAAAAAATGTGGTTTTTGTAAGTGTTCTTAATAATTATTAAAAACCACATTTTTTAATTTTTATTCATTTATTAAATTAATATCCTATGTCAGATTTGGAAAAAGAAGCTCGTAAAGCGGAGAAAGAAGCTGAAAAGAAAGCTCGTAAGGAAGCACAAGAAGCCGAAAAAGAAGCTCGTAAGGAAGAAAAAGAAGCCCGTAAATCGGAGAAAGAAGCCGCAAAAGAAGCTCGTAAATCGGAGAAAGAAGCTGAAAAAGAGGCTCGTAAATCGGAGAAAGAAGCTGAAAAAGAGGCTCGTAAATCAGAGAAAGAAGCTGAAAAAGAAGCCCGAAAGGAAGCAAAAGAGGCTGAAAAAGAAGCTCGTAAATCGGAGAAAGAAGCTCGTAAAGGTAAAGATGATTAAAACCACTTTTTTAGAAATGGTTGCAAAATGAGTTGTGAAGTTTGAAAAATTAAGAACTTAAAATGAACTGAATTACCAAAATAGTCGTTTAACATATTAATCACTCACATCTGTGAGATTTAATTTTACCACATAAATTTTATCATGTCTAACACAAACGACTTTAGAGGCTTGTTTGATCTTTTCAGAGAAAAAGCCCAAGAATTTGCTGATGAAGCAAAAGAACAATTTGAAGAAATGGCTAAGGAGCAAAAAGATGCTGCCAAACAGCGCACTAAGCAAAGTAAAGAAGAGTATTGGAAAAATAGAAGCCGCAATGGTGGTGGACCAGGAGTCAATCCTAAAAAATTCTTTGATCTTTTTAGAGACAAAGCCCAAGAATTTGCCAACGAAGCCAAAGAACATATGGATCCTGAAGCGGCTGGAAAAGAAGAAGCGCCAAAATCAGACAAGAAGGCTAAGAAAAATGCCAAAGCTGCCGCAGATTTTGAAGAGGTAGAATACGAAGAAGTAAAAAATCAAGACAATCTAAATGTAGATATTTCTGCTTATAAGGGTAAATCTTACGATGAGGTCAAAGCCATGTTCAAAAAGACAGAAAAACGCATGGAAGACCGACATTTCCAAAGTGAAGAACAACTCAAAAAACAACACAAGAAAATTCTTAAAGCCTTGAAAAAGAAGGCAAAGAAGAAGAAAGATATTAAGGTGAAGTAGAGCCTTTTTGGTTTTTGTAGTTTAAGTGGTTTATGTGGTTTTTGTAGTTGGTTTTACAGCTATTAGAAATCGTGTAAACCACTTTTTTAGTTTTTGTAGTTTAAGTGGTTTATGTGGTTTTTGTAGTTGGTCTTTCAGCTATTAGAATCCTGTAAACCACTTTTTTGGTTTATGTGGTTGGTCATTTTTCTCAAAAATAATTTGTCATTAGATACAAAAACCAAACAGTAAATAGCAATAATTTGCCATATGTTACGTTTGCTAAATATATAATATGTTAATTTAAAAATAAATAAAGACTCATTAAATAGATTTTTTCACTTGTTACCCCTCTAAAATATGAAAAAAATATTTCCCCTCAGCATATCCTTAGTATGTCTTCTCTTTTCCTTTGTAGGTTTTTCTCAATCTATTAGTGCTGGTTTTTCCATTAATGAAAATAATTGTGATGCTTATTGTGTTATTTTGGAAGTATCTTCTGATGGAGATTTCTTTTTGGGCAATTCTTCTATACTATTTAGATATGATCCTACTGTAATCCGTTTTTTTGGAAATGATGCTATAGATAGCATAGGCACTTACGAACCTATCAACTTTGACTCTAATGATGGAATGGATCCTAATAATCTACCTAATAGTGAATGTACGATACCACCAGGTTTCAATAATCCTATTTCTCCTTATGCTGATCACGCATATGATGGTGCTATACCTAGTTTTTTTCTTATTACTTTGTTGTTGGAACTGCCTACTATTTTTGGTCCTCCTGCTGCTTGTCCTTCTGTTGGAACAACTCCTGTACCTGTCGCTGAAATTTGTTTTGAGGTATTAGATCCTGATGGTGATCCCAATTTTCAAATAGAGGGTTCAGAAAATGGGCCTCCGATAGATTTGGGGGGAACCAACTTTAGTACTGATGTAGATACAGGCCCACCTATTAAGTATAATAATGGTACATTG
>Ga0209185_1001582_pt1 | contig 19038 bp, 17 predicted proteins | sample SidtaG_2_FD_187425 | JGI IMG/M metagenome (GOLD analysis project Ga0209185, IMG submission 187425) | Marine algal microbial communities from Sidmouth, United Kingdom - Sidmouth_Asex2 metaG (SPAdes) (version 2) | ecosystem: Host-associated > Algae > Red algae > Unclassified | place: Sidmouth... | reverse complement strand
ACAGGTGGCTTTTTTAGCACGCAAGATGCGGACACAGAGGGCGAAGAGGGCAAGTTCTTTGTGTGGACACCGGATGAGATCGAGTCGGTTTTAGGCGATGCAGAGCAGGCACGCTTTGTCAACGCGCATTATGGCGTGTCGGCGCGCGGCAACTTCGAAGGCAAGAACATTCTCAACCTCAACATGGAGATAGCGGAGGTTGCGCAGCGCTTTGGCACGGACGAAGCTACGGTCGACGCCGCGATTTCTGCGGCCAAGCAGAAGCTCTTTGATGCACGCAAGGGCCGCGTAACGCCTGGTCGAGACGAAAAGATATTGACTGAATGGAACGGGTTGATGATCCACGCAATGGCCGCGTGCGGCGCGACGTTGGGACGAACGGATGCACTTGAAGCGAGCCAAAATGCGGCTGATTTCATCCTCAAAAATATGAGCCAAACAGACGAGCGGCTTTATCGTAGCTATAAGGATGGGCAAGCAAAGTTTAACGCATATTTGGAAGATTATGCGGCCTTTATTCGTGGCTTGATTGCGCTATACGAGGCGACGTTTGAGCTGCGTTGGCTGGCCGAGGCGAGTCGATTAACGCAGGTGATGCTCGAACAGTTTGCGGATAGCGAGCGGCCGGGCTTTTTCCAAACGGGTGTGGATCACGAGCAGTTGGTGGTGCGGCGCAAGGACTTTATCGACAACGCGATTCCGAGCGGCAATGCGATGGCGGCCGAGGCGTTGTTGCGGTTGTCGGTGTTAACGGGCAATGAGTCGTATCGCAAACGCGCGGCAGAGACGTTGATGATGATGAAGGATGCAATGGCGCGTCAACCAACTGGTTTTGGGCGCATGTTAACGACGTTGGATGCGCTGCTTTCGCCCAGCCAAGAGGTCGCCATTGTGGGCGATCCCGCGGATGGGGCAACGCAAAAGTTGTTGGCAGAGGTACGCACGCGCTATTTGCCCAATACGGTGCTGGCATTGAAGGCACCGAACGCGGATAATATGCTGCCGCTGCTGGCGGCTCGCGATATGGTAGATGGCAAGGCTGCTGCGTATGTCTGCGAAAATTATGTGTGCAAGCTGCCGGTGATTGATGCTGATGCGTTGGCGAAGTTGCTTGGCTAGCCTTTATCCGAATTTCCCATGCCGCCAATAAGCAGCATCGACACGTAGATCGTTCCCAGCGAAAGCAATAGTTTGCCCACAAATTCATTTGGCGGGTAGATGCCCCAAATCATGGGAACGATCAACGTGACGATAGTCAAGATGCACAGGGCTGCAATGATGTGGCTTAGGGTCGCAAGTACTCTCATTTTTCCCTCCTCTGCAACAATTCTCCTTCAAAGTAACCGTTCAAAATGTCGTTGTTCAGTTAACGGCCGATTTTACGATCCACAGAATTTCGTCAGTCCACTTCCCAAACTCTGTAGATTGAGCCACCGATTTTTGTTACTTCGCTCTACGTACATTAGTTAATGAATGCATGACTTGTTGCCGTGCTTCAACTATGCTGCTTTGTAGAGAGTTTTATCCCCATCCCCACAACTTTTCTCGTATTTGTGTGTTTTAATAATTGAAGTGCCATGTATATTGTTATTTTTACCTATTACCGTTTTATCTTGTTTGGATTACGGTATGGTTACGTTTTGAGTCAGTCGTATTGAGATAGATCCCCAGAAAATTTTTGTCCCATCTTTGCTTTTGGAGATGTGGTACGGAACTTCTCTAGATATGTATAGAGAGTATTCAAGTAGAGTGTACAGTTCGACAGAATTGGTATAACAAGCAGCGGTACAACAAGGAGCGGTACAACAAGGAGCGGTACAACAAGGAGCGGTACAACAAGGAGCTATATGATGAATGCAAGGCCGAAGATTTTGGTGGTTGAGGATGAACCAGCGTTGCTGGAAAATATAGAGTTGTTTTTGCCAATGAATGGCCATGACGTTGTCTCTGCAACGGATGGTGCAGAAGCGGTAAAGAAGCTAGAATCCGAACGCCCAGATTTGATGGTGCTCGATGTGAATTTGCCAGAGCAAAGTGGTGTTGAGGTGCTGCAGCAGATGCAAAGAGAGAAAGACAAGACGCCTGTTATTATCATGTCTGCGCATGGTCGCGATAATGATCTCGATATTATTGCGCTAAACTATGATGCGTTCTACTACTTGGATAAGCCGTTTAGAATGCCACAATTGTTAGCACGTATCAATCGAGCGTTGGCATTTTTTGAGGGGTCCTATCCCGAACCAGAACCTCCAGAAAAATCTACATTGGTCTGGGATTCGCTCCGAGTGGATATTAAAGCGCGCCAAATATTTTTGGCAAAAGAGAGAGTGAATTTGCCGCCTACGCCATTTCGCCTATTAGTATATCTTATGACAAATTCACGCCAGTTTTTTACGGTTGAGCAGTTGATGCAAGAGCTAGAAATTGAATATTCTGTCCGTGGCATAATCGCAAGGCACAAAGCTTCTATCATTGCGGCGCTACCGGCTCTGCGCGGCATTATAGAAGGCTATGACGGCGGTTATATTTTTAACGTAAAGGTGGTGCGGCAATGAAATATGCCCGCGATGGTCTAAAAATCCACCTCAATCCGCGTTATTGTCTAGTCGTAACGCCATTGTTGATTGGATTGACCATTTATCTACTTTGGGGAACAAGCGCGTTGGGTTGGCTCGAACAGTTGATTGCAAAAAGGTCTTCTATTACGCGTGCCGATGCTGGCTGGTTGTTGGTCGTTTGCACGTCACTTTCGGGTATGATTGCAATTACGTGCTGGGTGCGTCATCAAACGAAGCGAGCGTACCGCAAGCTGATCCGCAAATTGAAGGACGGAGCGCAGCGCAAGTTCGAAGCGGATCATCAGCTATTTATTGAACGATTGGCGCACGAGATGAAGAATTCACTGGCAGTCATTGCAACTGGCGTTGATGGTCTTGAGCATCTTGTCACAGCAGGGACGACCGAGGCAAAGTATGTAGAGAATATAGATACGCATACACAGCAGCTCATGTCGCTTTTTGGCGATATGCGCAATCTAGCCGATGTGGAAAGTTGCACGCTTGATGCAGAAACAATCGAAGTAGAGCCGCTATTGACGCGTGTCTTTCACGAAGTAGCGCTGTTGCCCGGCGCGCGTAATCGCCAGATGAAGAAGGTGATCTCGCAATTTGGCTCGTTTAGCCGCGTGCAAGGTAATGAAGCAATGCTTGCGGTCGCGCTGCGCAACTTATTGGATAACGCACTGAAATATTCGCATGAGGATGATACGATTGAGTTGCGGGCATTTAAGGCGCGTGGCGAGGTGGTGATTCAAGTTGCGGATACGGGACCGGGGATTGCCAAGGAAGATTTCCCCAATGTGTGGAAGCAGCTTTGGCGCGGCGAGCGGACGCGATCAATTCAGGGCAGCGGGATCGGGTTAGCGCTGGTGCGCACGATTGTACAAAAGCACAATGGCTTTATCAATTTGGAAAGCGAGCCAAATATTGGGACGGAATTTACGATCTATTTGCCTGTATGATCAGTAATCAATAAATCATCAAGCTCATCGATACGGCGCTGCAGATAGCTTTGTTCCGTGCCGTTGGTGGCAAAGTCGAACGCTTTTCTGTACGCATCGATAGCGGCTCTGTTTTTCTGTTGCCGCCGCAGCAAATCGGCGCGCGCTGCATGGAAAAGGTGATACTTTTCGAGTGATGGTTCGGTTGTAAGTTTGTCGAGCAAGTTGAGTCCACAAGCTGGCCCATAAGCCATGGCGAGCGCGACCGCATGATTTAACTGCACAACGGGCGATGGAATGTGCTGCTGCAATGCGGCGTAGAGTTTTTCGATCTGCGGCCAATCTGTGTCGGCGGCGGTTTTAGCACCGGCGTGGAGAGCGGCGATGGCGGCTTGGATTTGGTACGGCCCAGGTTGCCGTAGGGCCAGTGCTTGATCGAGGATGGCGACGCCCTCAGAAATCACGGATCGATCCCACTGTTGTCGATCCTGTTCTTCGAGTGGGATGAGAAGCCCGGCAGAGTCGGTGCGGGCCGTGCGGCGAGCGTGGTGCAGCAACATGAGCGCGAGCAGGCCGAGTGCTTCTGGCTCCTGTGTGGATTGCAGGCGTTCGGTATACGCGCACGTAGCGTTGCGCAGATCGGCGAGCAGGTAGGTGAGGACGCGGCCCAGACGGATTGCCTCGGTGCAGAGATCCTGACGGAGCAGCGCGTCGCCCGCGGCAGCAGAGTAGCCTTCATTGAAAACAAGATAGATGGTTGCCAGCACGGCGTTGACGCGCTCTGGCAGTTGTTCGTGTGCTGGCACCTCGTAGGGGATGCCAGCATTTTTGATCTTGCGCTTAGCACGAACAAGCCGCTGGGCCATGGCTGGAACCGGCGTCAGGAAAGCGTGTGCGATGTCCTTTGTGGTCAACCCGCCAAGTGTGTGCAGGGTCAAGGCAACCTGTGCCTTTGTGGAGAGTGCGGGGTGACAGCAGGTAAACAGTAACTTGAGCCGATCGTCACGGAATCCATCATTATTTTCTATTAAAGAAAAAGGAAACGTCTGATCGGCGGCGGTATTGCTCTCGGCGCTCAACTCATTTTCAAGCTCATCCATCTTTCGCTGAAGTGTTTGTTTACGGCGCAGTCGATCGATGGCTTTGTTTTTGGATGTTGTCGTAATCCACGCTGCGGGGTTATAGGGGATGCCGTCTTTGGGCCACTTTTCGAGCGCCACGAGAAACGCTTCCTGCATGACTTCTTCGGCCAGTTCAAAATCATTAAAGGCGCTGATTAGCGACGCGAGTACCCGACCAGATTCGGCGCGAAAGGTTTGATCGATTGTCTGAGCAATTTGCGGAGAGAGCATTTCAAAAACCTGACAGGATGATAAGGTGAAAAAATTGAAGAGATGACAAGGTGACAGGGTAACATTGTTATGCACAGTAATTGCTCCTAATGATGTCACCCTGTCATATTCATAGCTGTACCACATCTTGACGACCACACATAACACAGACAGCAGAAGTCATGTCGATGACTTCACCTTGCATCTTTTATTCAAACGTCATTACCGGACGCACTTCAACCGATCCATGCTTGGCAGCGGGGACCTTTGCTGCCCAAGCAATGGCCTCGTCCAGATCTTTGCAATCAAGCAGATAAAAGCCGCCAAGTTGCTCTTTGGTCTCGGCAAATGGACCATCGGTCGAAAGCGTTTTGTTATTCTGTAGCCGCACGGTTGTTGCCATAGCAGTCGGCGTGAGCGCTTCGCCGCCAACAAGCTTGCCCGATTTCTCGACCTCTTCGTGGAGGGCAAAGTATTTGCTCATGTCGACTTGTTGCTCTTCTTCGGTCATTTTAGCGTCTTCTGCTTCGTTCGAGTAGATCAATAGTGCGTATTTCATTTGTGTCTCCTTTTATTTTGATTCATTCTTTGATGGTTAAATGCGCAAATATCTTGTACGCTCATTGATACGACGAATAGGTGTGGGTGAGATCGACACATTGATGAAAAATGGTTTCATCTAGCGGAATAAATTCTTACTGATGAATGCAGAGACGCAAAGTGCGCAGAGAAAAGCTTAAAGGGCCGAATCAATTAACGCTGTCCACCGTTTACATGGATTTTACTCATCACCGAGCGGTTGAGCGAAGTGAAGCAGCACACCACATGGATCCCAGACGAAGGTGACAAGTGCGCCGTATGGCTCCTCTTTTGGTTTGTTGATGCAAGCATTTTTGTAGGATCCATTCGCAATTATATTTGACGCATGTTGATACCACGCAGCCGCATCTTCGACGGTGATGTGCAGCATAAAATTATCGGCCCACTCTTTGTTATAGTAATTTTGCAGATAGAATCGCGAGTCGCCAAGTTCTAGCACGGCCAGCGATCCATCGTCTGCTACAAAATTCGTCTGCCACCCCAATGCGCTATAGAACGCTAGAGACTCTTGAAAGTCTTTGGCAGGCACAAATATTTTGACGTCACTTGCAGTTAAGTTCATGTATATTTCTCCAGTAGACATTTGTTAAAATTGGTGATTACCACAAGTATTTAGCCTTGCTGAAAAAGCAGCGGAAAGTACACACAGTTGGAGCAGGTTACATGGGCTAGCATTCCGCGAATGTGGGTTTCTCTCTTGGTATCCGTTACACACTACAGAAACTGATGTGGGGTAATTGAACCATGTGTAATCGCAGATGGGTATAACCCGCGTGCGACGCTTTGACCAAGCAATTTTAGGCCGTTCGGTTGAAGCCTTGGTCAATGCAACGCACGCTAGTTCCATCTATTCCGTGTGAAAGTGTGCGGCGCACACGGTGCGTATCTATATAATCGCGTGTACCTTTCGATGCTCAATCCTCCTACCTAAGACTTATGAGTAACCGCTAAAAATTGGGTATTGACACTTGGGCATAATTGCGATACCATACACACAATAATAAATTTCATACACATTGCAAAGAAGAGAGTAGTTATGCGCACAAATATAGTTATCGATGACGAATTGATGGCAAAAGCCATGTACCTAACCGGCCTCAAAACCAAACGCGAAATCGTAGAAGAAGCCTTGCGCATCTTAATCAGCACCACAGAGCAAAAGGCTATCCTTGGCTTGCGCGGCAAGATCCAGTGGGACGGCGATCTGAGGGAAATGCGCCAAGGACGCTACTTTAGCGAACCTCGGGCCGAATACACGGTTAATCAATCTCAAAGTGATGAGCAAGCTGGTGATGATGCCAAAAAAGGATCAGACTAGGAAGAAAAAGACTAGTTCTATCAGAACTAGGAAAAAATTATGGCAATCATGGTAGACACCTCTGTCTGGATCGACTTTTTTCGCGGTAGTGAAACATTAGAAGTGGAACGGCTTGTTACCTATATCAAACAGAATGAACGAATTTTTACTGGTGACCTAATTTTGGCCGAGCTCTTTCAAGGAATCCGATACGATAAGGAGCTGACAGCCATCGAAGTCGCCTTCCGCCCCTTCTTGGTTATTGATATGGTTGGGGAGACAAATGCCCGGCAGAGCGCTACCTTCTATCGCGAGCTGCGGACCCAAGGCATTACCATTCGTAAAACGATTGACTGCTTAATTGCTGCTTGGTGTATACAGAATCAGATCCCTCTACTCCATGCAGATGGAGATTTTCGCCCATTTGTCTCGTTGGGTTTGATTGAGGCGTAGAAATATAGTCCCCCAAAAAAGTTCTGTCCCATTTCTGCTCTTTGAAATATGGTACGGAACTTTTCGGGTAAGTATACTAAGGGAAATCGACCACAATCTTCACCGCACCTTCATCGCGCGTGTATTGTAGATCATACGCATCTTGCACCTCTTCGAAAGGGAAATGGTGCGTAATCATCTGGCCAACATCCGCCTCCCCATTCGCGATGAGATCAAGCGCCATATGCGTACACGAGTGGCCCGGATCGGTTAGCGCGCCGACCATTGTTTTAACAGTTGGCGTCTTGCGGAAAAACTCGAACATGTGGAACGGCATCACGTGGCTGCGCGGCACGCCAAAGTAGAAAATTTCGCCCGAGCGTTTGACCAGATCAATGGCCAAGTTGATCGAATCAGCTTCGCCCCCGGCTTCAATTACCACATCAGCCAGATTGCCATCAAGCAGATCCACAAGCTGCCCCAAAGCGCTAACTTCGGCGTTGTGGATCGTGTGCGTCGCACCATAGTGGCTCGACAGCACTAATCGATGCACCTGTAAATCAACCGCGATTAAGCGACGCGCGCCCATGCGTCGCAGCACGTAGTTCCACCACAGCCCCGCCGACCCCTGACCAATCACCACAACGTCTTTGTTTACAACATTAAACATATGTTGCGCAGCATAGAAGACCGTGCCAAGCTGTTGCGCTTGCAGCAAATGCTCGGCTGGTTTTCCTACGGGGAGCGGCAGCGCGTTCTCCACAGGTGCAATGGCAAACTCGGCCATGCCTTGATTTGTTTGCACCAACGCCAATACGGCATCCCCTACACTCAGCATCGAATCGGGTGCGTTGATCTCTTCGACCACGCCCAGCACTTCGTGACCACTGTTGCCTGGCGGCAGCGGATATAGTTCGGGCGCTTCGAAACGAAATGCATGGGTATCGCTGCCGCAAAGTGAGACCTGTGTCGTGCGAATCAAAATTTCGCCGGGCTTTGGCTGCGGTTTGGGTACATCAATAATGGTCGATTGTCCGGGGCTGATAATTTGTACGGCGCGCATTAGCTTCCTCTATGTATTTGTTCACCAAGTATTTATGGATACTACGCATCTGTAACCAAACGCGAAGTGGGCAGTGCGCCAATAACTAGAGCAAGTTTGATGAGTGTAGCCACATTGTCTACTGCCTCAGCCTCAGCCTCGCCTCTGTCTTCTTCGCTGGATAGCAATTCCTCGATCCGTACTTGTCGGTTTGAGGTGTAGCTTTGCTATATATTACCGATAAATTTTGATGGAAAGATGAGGAAAGTAGTATAGCAGGTGAACGGGAATTCGCTCAAGCGCAAGAATTTCGATCTATGAATCATCGTAAAGACACAAAGCCATCATAAGCCCGCAGACGGCTATTGATTCAACAACGGGCGTTAGTTTGCGGCTATGAAGGCACCGACTACGGTTCCGCAAATTTGGATCGCGGCAATTATTATCGGCTTTATAGGTCTTACTTGGTTGATGGTATCGGTCCGGTCAATTATCATCCCAATCTTTCTGGCATTCTTCTTTTGGGGCGACAGCATATTATTAACATTCCAGCCACCCGAGGGATTGCCGTTCTCCTATCAAAAGATGGTACCATATTAACGCTAACTCATAAATATCACACGCAAAGCGCCTACAGTTAATCTGCGATACAGCAGTGAAAAATACCACACCAAAACTAGAAACTTATATGAAACGGACACCCGAACACAAACGACTACTGGACTACCGCGAACGCAAAGCCAACTGGAAAAATTGGGGACCCTATCTAAGCGAACGCGCATGGGGAACCGTGCGCGAGGATTATGGAGATGGCAACTCTGTATGGGAATATCTGCCCCATGACCATGCACGCAGTCGCACCTACCGCTGGAACGAAGATGGATTGATGGGCATTTCGGATCGCAATCAGTACGTCTGCTTTGGGCTAGCGCTGTGGAACGGTGCAGATCCAATTTTGAAGGAGCGTCTCTTTGGGCTTACGGGTCCGCAGGGCAACCATGGCGAGGATGTGAAGGAGTACTATTTCTATCTGGACTCCACGCCGACGCACTCGTATATGAAGATGCTCTACAAATATCCACACATGGCGTACCCCTATGCCGATTTGGTGGCAGAAAATGGGCGGCGCGGCTATCAAGATGCTGAGTACGAATTGCTGGATACGGGCATTTTCGACGAGGATCGCTATTTCGATGTGGAGATCGAATACGCCAAGGCTGATGAAGACGATCTGCTAATTCGGATTACGGCAACGAATCGTGGAGCAGACGCCGCGACTTGCGATGTGCTGCCACAGCTTTGGTTCCGCAATACGTGGAGTTGGGGCTATCCTAATGGGCCGATGGAGGATGTGCCAGAAAAGCCAAGCATGTATCTGGCAGCAGATGGCTCGCACGTGGTGGCAAGCCATGCGGCAGTGGATGGCGATGAGCCTGGACATTACTTTTTGTATGCCGACGAGACGAGCGATTTTCTCTTTACTGAAAACGAAACAAATAATGAGCTGCTCTTTGGGACGGCCAATGAATCGCCCTATGTGAAGGATGCCTTTCATCGCTACGTGATCAGTGGCGAGATCGATGCCATCAACCCTGAAAAGTGCGGCAGTAAAGTGGCTGTCCACTATCGTCAGCAGATCGGCGCGGGCGAGTCGTATTCGTGGCGGCTGCGGCTTTCAAACTCGGCGCAAAAAAACCCGTTCGGTATTGGCAAAAAGCAGAGGTTTGACACAATTTTTGAACAGAGAAAAGCTGAAGCAGATCAATTCTACGGCACGATCCAGAATCCAGAATTGGATGCGGACGCGTTGAACGTGCAGCGGCAGGCACTGGCTGGGATGCTTTGGTCGAAACAATTTTATTATTATGATGTGCCGCAGTGGCTCAAGGGGGATCCGGCTTTCCCGCCGCCGCCTGCTTCTCGCCTGGAGGGCCGCAATAGCAAGTGGGTGCATTTGCACAATTTCGACTTGATTTCGATGCCCGATAAGTGGGAGTATCCGTGGTACGCCACGTGGGATTCGGCCTTTCACTGTTTGCCGCTGGGGTTGGTAGATCCAGATTTTGCCAAGCGCCAGATGACTCTGTTTACGCGCGAGTGGTACATGGCCCCAAATGGCTCGCTGCCCGCATACGAATGGTCTCTCGATGATGTGAATCCGCCTGTCCATGCGTGGGCGACATGGCGACTTTATAAGTTGGATGAAAAGATATCGGGCAAAGCGGATCGACCCTTTTTGGAAGGCATTTTTCACAAGCTGATGCTCAATTTTACATGGTGGGTCAACCGCAAAGATGAGGACGACAATAATATTTTTCAGGGTGGCTTTTTGGGGATGGACAATATTAGCGTCTTTGATCGCAGCGCGCTGTTGCCAACGGGCGGTCACCTCGATCAGTCGGATGGTACGTCGTGGATGGGTTTTTATAGCCTGACGATGATGCGGATTGCGTTAGAGTTAGCGGTAGAGAATCCAGTTTATGAGGATATGGCGGCCAAGTTTTTCGAGCATTTTTTACGCATTGCCGCGGCGATGAATGATCGGGGTGGGCAGGGGCACGCGCTGTGGGACGAGCAGGATCAATTCTTCTATGATTCGCTGCATCTGCCTGACGGATCGCGCTCGCCGTTGCGGGTCCGTTCACTGGTGGGGTTGATGCCGCTGATTGCGATTGAAACGCTCGATGATGATCTGTTGAGCAGAATGTCGACCTTTGTGCGCCGCAGTGCGTGGTTTATGCAGAATCGCCCCAAGTATGCACACGATTTTATTGGCATGGAGCGTACAGATACAGGGGATCGCTTTGGCGTGGCGCTGCTGACAAGAGAGCGGCTGGTGCCGCTGCTGCGCTACATGCTGGACGAGAACGAGTTTTTGTCCGAGTATGGAATCCGCTCGCTTTCGAAATATCACGAAGCGAATCCGTATCGCATTACGGTTAATGATGAAACGTTTGAGGCGGGCTACTGGCCAGCCGAAGCGCAGAGCGGGTTGTTTGGCGGCAATTCAAATTGGCGCGGGCCCATCTGGTTCCCGATCAACTATTTGATTATCGAGGCGCTGGAGCGGTATCACAGTTACTATGGCGATACACTGACGGTCGAGCTGCCGACGGGGTCGGGTAACTATGTAACATTGGATGTGGTTGCGGCGGATCTGTCGCGTCGGTTAAATGCTCTATTCCTGCGCGACACCGATGGAAAGCGCCCGATTTATGGCGGTATCAACAAGTTTCAGCAGGATCCACACTGGCGCGATCACGTTCTGTTTTACGAGTATTTTAATGGCGACAATGGTGCGGGGTTAGGGGCCAGCCACCAAACCGGCTGGACAGGTTTGGTGGCGAAGTTGTTGCAGTAGATTCCACATTACCGATGCGTAGATGAACGTGGCCCATTGTCGTTCAATCTGGCATCTGCACAAATCATCATTAACTATTAGCAACCAGCGACACAGTCATTTCCATTTCATCGCTAATCAGGTCATCACCCAAATCGTCGAAGAACGAACCAGATCCGTAGCGCACATCAAAATCCGCGCGGTTGACAACGATGTCCGCGCTAGCCGTAATGGTGCCATCATTAGCCGTTGCGTCTGCAATAAATTCGATCTCTTTCGTTATTTCTTTAATTGTTAGATCAGCCGTAACCAGATACTGATTATCGGCGTCAGTTGGCTCGGCAGATTTAAGAACGAGCGTAGCAATAGGATGGGTTTCGACACCGAAGAAATCATCTGAAGCAAGATGCCCAACAAGATTATTGGCCATGTTACCACTCTGGCTATCTGTCTCAATAGACGTCATGTCGATAACGATTGTACCGTCTACAAGCTGCTCACCGACAAAATTTAGCTGACCGTCAGCAATACCAACCGTTCCACTTTCGCTAGAACCAATCGGCTTAGAGCCATACCAAGTAACGGCACTAGCTTCAGAATCTACCGTATAGGTAGCGGCTTCTGCTGCGTCGTCACTAGCTGCTTCTTCAACGGGTTCCGCTGTCCCTTCTGCCACTGTTTCTTCACCAACAGTGTCTTCATCAACAGTGTCTTCATCAACGGTGTCTTCATCAACGGTGTCTTCTGCCGTTGTTTCTTCTGCAACTGTGTCTACTGTGCCGGCTGAACTCTCAGTTGCAGCAGGTGTCGAGCCACACGCAGCGAGAGCGACAACAAATAATATGCTCAGAGAGAAAATTAAGGTCTTACGAATCATAAAATATATTCCTTTTAAGTTTGGCCAAAGCTCTCCAAATGTACATAGCACTGTGATATCACAGATATTGCTGAAGACTTTCGCTTTCGATGTGGTTTTTAACAGGGGTTGAACGAGTTTTTGTTCGACCCCATCTTAAGGGTATCATAGCGATTAATAGAAAAAAAGTGGTTTTATCCTATTATGATCATAGGGAAAAAATTATGTTGTGTTGCAGCAGAAGAAAATTCAATGACGCTTGACCAACTGCAGATGCCAATCAAAATAGTTGAAGAAGGAAGTTTACTTACAGCCGCAGAGGCATTGCACCGCAGCAGCCAACGAACAGCGTTGCTTGATCGGGATCAATATCGAGCCACATTAACCGATGAAGGTAGAATTCTCTACGAAAAGACCAAAACTATACTGCAACAGATTGGGCTCTTGAAGAGGCTAACAAATCGTACCTGTTCACCTATTCTAGTTATCTGTCCAGTGAGCATGCCCTTGTGCGGCTGCGTTTCCAATGATTCTGACTCCGAACCCGCACGAGGGCGTGCTCATTCCTCACTTTGAATAAGTTTTTACCTGCTAGGTGAACTGTTACAACAAATCATTTGGGAACGAACCGCAGTTCGGTACATGTCAATCGAGAGCAGCTGTCGCGTAACATAGATGTTGTAAATTATGCGCATCTGCAATGAGTGCTTTGCCGAAACGCAATTTAGCTTTTCCGTAGAGAACAGTACGGGCGTGTTAGAAAAGGTACAGCTTGATGAAGTCGATTTCATGGTTACATAGTTTGGCGAACTTGATAGCGCGCTAGAGTCTTTTCCATTTACCAGTACAGAAATAGTTTGCGTAGCTTTATCCAGCTTTCCTTTAGACAGAAAAGATAAAGCGAATTTACTAATAAGCTCCTTGTGAATACGTTAATTCATAGCTGTGTGAATAAATCTCAAAATGAGGCCAAAAGGATCTTCAACATAGCACATTTTGTAGGGTTTTTCTCTGGGGTAGTATTCATGTATAGGCATTCTCTGTTTGCCGCCATGTTTAACTATTTTGGCTACAAGCCCCTCAACATCGGGGTCTTGAATACAGAAATGAAAGGTGCTAATCACGATGGCGTAAGTAGACCCATAGTATGAATCACTATTTTCCATCGTGTGCCCTTCTCTATCGTTTCCGGCCCAATAGCGGGCATATCATCTAAACCCAAAAACGGTTGATTACTAGTTTTCATCTTCTTTTTTTGAAGCTGACAATGACTTTGTCTGAAAGGGATAAAGCATAGTCCGAGAGATAGTCGCCGCTTTCTATTTCACGAATAAAGAAACCGGAACTTTTTGAGAGGTAAAGTTATACCCTTTTTGTCTTTAAGGTTTTGTAACCCTATACGGTCAGTAAGGTTGATTGCCACAGTGTTTGTAGGCTATCTCATACAAACGGCGTTCTAAAGCCCTGTCGAGCCGGAGATAATCGGCATTATAGTCAAAATTTCTTTACTCACAATGATTTCAAAACTCAAAGGAGTCTTAAGATCTCCATTCTGCCATCGTCATTCTGTGCTACGGAGTCCCTTATTCATCTACCAAAATCATCAGTAGACAAGCCTTCTCTTACTAGATGTTCATTGAGCAATCGAGCATACGGGAATGCAGGGCCATTCGAAAGTACAAACGGACCCATCTACACGTTCTATTGTTAAAAAATGTGGGTGGCACAAGCAGCGAAGAAATAGGAAAATATGTGGATTTTGGCTCGCTTAAAGACAATATAGCAACCCAAATTATGATATCCCTATAGATGTGGATCTATCCAAATATAGTGGTGTCATAATCTACTGTATGCCATTCCACCTTGTCTTCTCGACCGTGGCATTTTGCCACTATCAGATTCTAACCCTAATAGCAATGCTGTCTTTTCTACTCGGCACGTTGGCGCGGATCTAGCGCATCGCGCAGACCATCACCGATAAAGTTGAAGGCCAGCACAGTCAACATGATCATAATGCCGGGAAAGATGGAAATGTGAGGAAAACGGGTGATCGAGTCGCGGCCATCGGCTAGTGTGCGGCCCCACGATGGCGTTGGTGGACGTACGCCCAAGCCGAGAAATGAGAGCGCCGCTTCGAGAATAATGATGCCGCCTATACCGAGCGACGCAAGCACGATTACTGGCCCTAATACATTGGGCAGAATATGACGCCAAATAATACGCGCATCTTTTACACCAATGGATTGCGCTGCGGTGACAAAATCACGCTCGCGTAGGCTCATTACGTCGGCGCGTACTACCCGCGCAAGGCGTGCCCACGTGGTAGCCCCGATCACAAGTACGGTTGTGCTTAGGCTCGGGCCTCTCACCGCGGCTAGTACAATCAGCAAGCCAATGATCGGGAAGGCCATCAGCGTATCGATTAAACGCGAAAGAATGGTATCCGTCCAGCCGCCAAAGTAGCCAGCCGCCGCGCCAATGGTTACACCGATTACAACGGAAATCAGGGTCGAAACAAGGCCGACAATCAGCGCGATACGTGTACCAAAGATAACGCGACTTAGCAGATCGCGGCCTATATGATCCGCGCCAAACCAGTGATCCGCAGATGGGCTTGCGCCTCTCATTCCGCTAAATGCATCCTTGATTGGATCATAAGGCGCAATTGATTCTGCAAAAATTGCCATCACGCAAAGCAGAAGCGCGGTAATTAATCCACCCATAGCCATACGATTTGCGCTAAAGCGTCTCCACCCTTGCGAAAATTCAGAACGGTGCTCGGACTCGGTTGCTAGTTTAAGTTGTGCAGGAGTGCTTGCAGCCATAAGGTTTTCCAGCGAAATTGATAATACATAATAAGAAGTTAAAGCTAATCCGTTATTACGGTATCGTAAACGGTAACTCTTTTAAATTTAGCCGCATGATCCGCCAAAAACCTATCGTGGATCGCGCCGATCTGATAGGCATCATGGGCTGCAATATCATCGAACAGAACGACAATTGCATAGTCGTATGTGCTGTCGATCATGTTGCGTGCGGGCGTTGTGGCGGGTGTTCCGTAATATGCGTGCATCACATTTGAATCGGTCATCAGAAGACGCAGCCCATCGATAAATGCGTCCCGCCCAGTTTGATCAATGTTATCGTGCAGCCAAAAATATACGTTATGAATAATCACAAATTTCGTTCCAACTAGTTTAGCTTCCAGCCTTACTCTACGCGAATGCGTGGATCAATGAAGGCATAAATCAAATCCGTTAACAGATTTACGGCCACAACCAAAATAGCCAGCAGAACAAAGAGAGATTGGACCACCTGATAATCTAAGCGGAAAACTGACTCGGTTAGCAAACGCCCAATGCCTGGTACAGCAAAGACCGTTTCGACAACGATTGTGCCGCTCAACAAGAATGCGATGCGTACACCAATTACTGTGATCACTGGAAGCAGCGCGTTGCGCGCGGCGTGATTGAGGATCACAAAATATTCGCGCAGTCCTTTGGCACGAGCTGTACGCACATAATCTTGGTTAAGCACATCCATCATTGCGCCACGCATGACGCGCGTCAGCACGGCCGTCTGTTCGGTTGCCAGAACAATGACGGGCAGGATATATCCATGCCACGAGTTTAGCCCGTATGGGGGCAGCCATTCTAGATAGACGGCAAAGATAATGATTAGCATCAGCCCCAGCCAAAAGTTAGGCATGGCAATGCCCAAAGCTGACCCGATAGAGGTGCCGTAGTCCCAAGCGGAGTTGCGACGTAATGCGCCCATAATGCCAACGGGCAGCGAAACCAATGTGGCGATTAGAAAGGCGTATAGGTTTAACTCTGCCGTAACCGGAACAGCACGCCAGATTAAATCACTGACGGGCGTCCCGGGCATACGGATTGACTCGCCCATGTTGCCCAGAAACATATTGCGCACCCAAAGAAAGTACTGCTCGTGATAGGGTCGGTCCAGCCCCCACCGTGCCTTGATCGCCTGAATCTGCTCTTCGCTAATGCGCACACCGCTATCCTCGCCCAACAAGAATGAAGTAGGGTCACCGGGCATCAGCCGCATAATCACAAAGGTGATAATGCTGATTAAGATAATAACAACAATCCCTTGCAGGAGACGAGACGTAATATAACGTAGCATAGGCGCGCTTTGTCATTCGTTGGTAACCGTTCAGCCCCACCCGCCGGTCGAGTGTCCACGATTGTTTATGAGTGTAGAGAAACCAAGAGGGGGCTGAACGGTTACCATTCTTGTGTAGTATGTACTAGCTACTAGCTACCATACAGTTTGTGGATAGAAGAATTTTACGATTTTGTCATGCCCGAGTGCTTCCCCACCTACGTGAGCATAAGCTTATCAGGCATCCATATCATTGAGCATCCGTAGATTCCCGACAAAACCCTTCGGGATGATAATGGGTACCAATGTGTACGGTTGCTAGTAATATAACGAATTCGGTTTAGGAATTACTCAGAAATCTTAGCCATTTAAGTCCCATTCTTCAGCACGGAGATAGATTTCATCCCCCGCAACTGGTGATTCTGGCAGCGGTTGGATTCTTTTCGAAAAGACGTTCAAGCCTTCATCTACTTGCAGATAAAGACAAGGAACTTCCTCGGCCCAAATTTCTTGAATTTCATAATAAATTGGTTGGCGCAGCGCTGGATCAACGACCTGTGTACCCTGCTCGATTAATTCGTCGATGCGGGCGTTGCTAAAGCTATTCCAGTTGTTGCCGCCTTCACTGTGTAACGTCACAAACGGATCCGGCTCTGGCGTAGTGCCATAGGTCCAGTTAAAGAGTGAAGCGTCCATCTCGCTAGCACGAAGTGCTTCTAAAATCGCAGAGATAGGCGACTCGGCAAGCTGCATATCGATACCAACTTCTGCAAGCATCAGTTGCACAAGCTCGGCGATGGGACGGCGTGCTTGGTCACCCGTTAATGTGGTGCATGTAAAGGAGAGCTTCAAGCCATCTTTTTCACGTACATCGTCATCACCCATTACCCAGCCAGCATCGTCGAGCATTTGCATGGCGGTCTCTGGATCATAATCGTATTTTTTCGTATCGGGGTTGTAATAAAATGTATTTTTTGGCGAAAGGTTAGTGTGTGCAATTTGCGCAGCTCCCCCCCACAAATCGTCAATAATGCGCTGTCGATCGATTGCGTGCATCATTGCTTGGCGCACCTCTTTTTCGGCCAATTGCGGCAGGGTTGTATTCAATGGGAAATGCTTGATCGAATTAACGAGCGTTCGAATCACGTTAAAGTTATCGTCGCCCTCCAGTTCGATGCTATCTTCCGTCAGCAAGGGCCACGTAGCAGAATCCGCATCGCCCGTTTGAAGCGCAATCATACGCACCGATGGCTCGGGCACAACATCTTGGCGGATCGTATCAATAGTGGGGCGACCTTGCCAATAATCGTCAAATGCACCTAGCTCGGTAAATTCGGCTGATTGCCACTCGATCAACTTATATGGGCCACATCCAATTGGCGCTGTTTTGTAAACATCCTCGCCTACTTCGGCATGGTAAGCAGATTGGACAATTGGCGTCTCACCAGCATTTGAAAGCAACGCAGCGTTGACTTCGGACATGTTCACAACGACTGTATTGTCATCAGGCGTATCTATTGACTCAACACCGATGAAGCCACCGGTGATACTCGTTGCATTATCGGGATTGCGGTAATAGTCCCACGTGTATTTAACGTCAGCAGAAGTCATAGGCGTCCCATCGTGGAAGAGAACGCCTTCTTGGAGCGCAATTGTGTAAGTTAGACCATCTTCGGATACATCGATCGATTTTGCCAGAAGCATCTCCATCTCGGCAAATTCGTCAAAAATAACCAGCGGATCGTGAATATTGTAGATCAAAACCGCCTGTACCGTTGGCCCTGTATCATCTGGACCAAGGCCAGCAACTTCTTGGTGACCAACCCACACCATTGTGCCGCCATCCATACTGGCGCTTTCACCATCTGCTGGGGCAGCGCCTGTGTCACCACCTGCGCTCTCATCTGCTGGCACGGCACAAGCTGCAAGCAGGGCCGTCATCGACCCGCCAACGACGGCGCTTTTCATAAATTGGCGTCGAGTTAACGCAAATGCACGTTTTACAATTATATCGTTATTGCTCATAAATCTATGCTCCTAAAATTGAATTTTGAGGTGGGTTATCATCTGTAGACAAAGAATATCTATTATAATATTAGAAGGTGAGAGGCGTCTAGAAGGATTTTGTTCAGCAGTCATCAAGAGATGCCATCGCAGCTACATTCAGCTGGATATATGGAACTATATGGTCAATGCAACCCATAATGGTAGCCCCATTGCTATCTTCTAAAATTTATGATATTCACCTGAATGACAAAAGATGTAGAACACTGAACGAAAAAGTTAAGTTTAGCCAATTATCTTAGAATTGGACTTTGAGAAGTTGCTGTACATAGACAGACCAGCATATTTTGGTGTAAATCTTGAGTAACTAAAGACACCAGGAGGTAAAATTAAAGTAATCAACGGATAAATTTAATCAGGTAGGAGTGTAGCATAGGGTGCAGGAAGATGTCAATTAAAACGAACTTTTTTGGTGCGATTTCCATATCACACTTTATGGTAAACGATATATA
>Ga0209185_1001580_pt1 | contig 19110 bp, 15 predicted proteins | sample SidtaG_2_FD_187425 | JGI IMG/M metagenome (GOLD analysis project Ga0209185, IMG submission 187425) | Marine algal microbial communities from Sidmouth, United Kingdom - Sidmouth_Asex2 metaG (SPAdes) (version 2) | ecosystem: Host-associated > Algae > Red algae > Unclassified | place: Sidmouth... | reverse complement strand
ATCCATTGGACCCATTTAGAGAAGTTAAATCAAATTGATCAATTTGAATATTGGCATGACCAAAAATGATATAAATTTCACCTGTCTCCAAAATTGAACCAGGTGTAGCATAAGTAGCACATAAGGCGATATCATCCACACCGTCATTATTTAAATCACCAATAGCACTCACATCATACCCAAGTCTGCCATTTTCATAAACCCCGTCTATGGTGGCGACATTTTCATTATCTGCGATATTGAAATTAGAAAACTGTGCGTAGCAATCAGAAGTTTCTTCAGTTAAATTAAAAATAACATAAGCTCGCCCTTTGGTAAAAGAAGTAGCACCTCCATAATCAGCACCAATCAGAAGATCATTAGCCCCATCCCCATTAAGATCAAAATTTCCACTGACACTGAATCCAAGCCGAGCTTTTGAATCTGAGCCTTCAATTTGAAAGCCTTGGGATTCGCTTATATTGTCTAAGCCTATTTGGGACGGCAATCCATTTTCATCGCCATAAATGACATGAACTAATCCACTTGCATTCAGATTGGCATCTGATTCTGCAAAGACGGAGCTGAGGACTAGGTCATCTACGCCATCACCATTAAAGTCTCCTAAAGAAGATGCGTCCCATCCAGCAAAGTCGCCACTTGATCCTCCTGAGATGACTATGCCGTAATTAGTGCTAATTGTACTTGCGATTATATTTGCTGGAAAGTCTGTTGTCTTACCATAAATGACATATAATTTTCCAACATTCGATTCTTTGCGAGCTCCTATAAATAGGTCATGAATACCATCATGATTTAAATCACCAGCGTCACCTACTACTGAACCAAAAAAGTCACCTACTAAATTGCCTTCCACTGCAAAACCATTAGAACCATTTAGATTAGACACGGACAAGTTTGTATAAGTATTGCCGTCAGTGCCATAGATGACGTAAGCCCCGCCTTTTTGGTTATTAGCATACCATCCACCCATGACTATATCATTGATGCCATCACTATTAATGTCTTCAAGAGGTGCTACGGATATACCAAGATTATCATCTGCAGCGGCGCCTTTAATGGTAAATCCAATGTTCTGAGTAATTTGATTCACCACAATGTCAGCAGGAAACACGCCATCTTTACCATACACGATATACACATTGCCTGAATTGATAGCGTTTGCATCGTCCGCAGAAACATACACATCATCAATGCCATCAGCATTTAGGTCTCCTGCTCCTCCCGCCAGGGTTCCAGCATTTTCCCAGTACTCCCAACCAATGATCCTGAACCCATTTGATCCATTGAGAGAGGATAGGTCAAAAAATTCTGGATAAGGATCTTCCTGACCGAATATGATATAGGCGGATCCATTATTAGACTCTTCTGATGGGTTCATGTATTCAGTGTAGGGGGTGGATAGAACAACATCATCAATCCCATCATTATTGATATCGCCACCTTTAGCAGCACCACCATAACCAAGACGATGCTCCGCATTAATACCTCTCACTTTGAATCCATTGGACCCATTTAGAGAAGTTAAATCAAATTGATCAATTTGAATATTGGCATGACCAAAAATGATATAAATTTCACCTGTCTCCAAAATTGAACCAGGTGTAGCATAAGTAGCACATAAGGCAATATCATCCACACCGTCATTATTTAAATCACCAATAGCACTCACGTCATACCCAAGTCTGCTATTTTCATAAACCCCGTCTATGGTGGCGACATTTTCATTATCTGCGATATTGAAATTAGAAAACTGTGCGTAGCAGTCAGAAAAATTAAAATAACTCAGAATTGAGAAAAGAAAAATCAGTAGGGAGTCTTTGGAGTAATCAATGATTTTAAGTTTCATTATTCAGTAAGAGTTTTATGAAATGATAATTTTTATGAAATTCTGAAAGATTCTACGCACAGGATTAAAAGGCGAATAGATAAACAGAGATGTTTGTATTTTTAAAAACATAGGCTACTTTATCGTATATAGACTCACATAGTCTATGTGATTATCAGTAAGAGGAAAACTCACTAATAGACGCAATAGTCATTTCAACATAATGCTTAGAGAAAATAATTAATGGTATATGTATCGCTGACCAGCACTAATTTTTTAGTTAAATTATATATTAGGCATAATGGCACAGAGTCTTCTTTTAAGAAGAGCAGTTATCTGCCTTGTCTCTATATATCGTTAAGTAAATTGCTATTCTTCTAATACAGATTATCAGATGTACTTGTCGAATATTGACTGGAGAGAATGTAAGGGTATATTTAAATAAAATTAATGGCTTGGGAAGATCACCATACTTCTTACTTATGTGATAAAGCTCAAAATGTCCGCAGCGATAGGTGAAATTACCAAATGCATTCTAGCTGTTTCATGAGCGTGATTTGAATCAGATATGGGAATATCATTCCTTTGAGGATTTTGACTAGATTAGTTGGATATGCAGGATTGGACGAAAGGGTCATTGAATTAGGGCAAAAAAAAAGCCTTCTTTCCATAAGGAAAGAAGGCTCGATTACTTTTGAACTTAAATACGATTAATATCTGTCTCGGTTGTAACCGCCTCTGTCTCCGCCGCCGCCATATCCGCCGCCTCGGTTTCCACCGCCTCCGCGATTTTCTTCTCTTGGTCTGGCTTTCTTGACCACAATATTACGACCATCAATTTCACTACCATCCAATTGTTCAATAGCTGCTGATCCTTCAGCTTCATTGGGCATCTCTACGAAGCCAAATCCTTTGGATCTTCCTTCATATTTGTCCATGATAATTTTGACAGAATCAACCTGTCCGAACTGCTCAAATGCAGATTGCAATTCGCCTTCGCTTGTGTTGTACGAAAGTTTTGCTACAAAAATGTTCATTAAAAAAAATTAAAACGATTAAAAAAAACTGAGCTTAACAATGTTATATGAGCAAGTGAACTTAGAAATATGGATGATTTGAAAGAGACGCTTTGCTATAATTCATAAAACTCACTGTAAAACTACGCTATTATAAGGTTAGATGCCACTACTTAAGTTCCGTTTTAGACCAAAAAATGTAAAACTTAATACTAAAGCTCCTGTTTAGTCCCCAATAATATGTGGAATTCGAAAATATATCAGGCCATCACGAGGCAAATCAAACGGAAAAAGAAGAATCAGGCGCCTCAGCCATTGCTCACAGAGCCTATAGATGATGAGAATATATCCCAATTTGAAGCGGATCAAGCCGGTAGAAATTTTGGACATCATCTACTCACTCAGGTGAAGGATGCCTACCACGCCAAGCAGGATGATCAAGGCTCAATAGGTCCTTTCCATTTTATTAATCAGCGAGGTATCGTAGGTTTTGCACTTGATGCCAAGAAGTATGATCACGACTTTCAAGACTGGCGGCACTTCCAAATATACTGTAGTCATAGAGTCCTTGAGCTGGGCTATGTGATGCGTGTCAAGCAGATAGAGACTCAAACGCGCATGGACAATATGACGTCCACCTACAGGTACTATCTCAAACCGTCCATCAAAGTCATGAAGAAGCTTCCGATGAATCAACTCTACGGTAATGTCTCTATTGAACTAGTACTACAAAATAGCCAGGTGTTTAGGTTCATTTTTAGGACAAATTATTACAGCGATCGAAACTATGAGGAGGTAAAGGATTTTAATGACTTATTGCATTTGATGACTACTCATTAAACTCATAGATATGTGCGATAGCATCAGCAAAGAGACGATCAAGTACATCACAGATCTGAGTAGGAACAATAATCGGACGTGGTTTGAAGATCATAGAAATCAGTATGAGTTGGCACAACGAAACGCCAAAGACTTTATGGCAAGTCTGTCGCTGGAATTGAATAAGCATGACCGCATAGAGAAATCTAAACTTTTCAGGATATATAGAGATGTCAGATTCTCGAAAGATAAGACGCCGTACAACCCGGGATTTAGAATGTCATTCGCTAGAGAGAAACCTTATTTGAGAGGAGGCTATTTTTTAGGGATTAGACCTAAGGAAACTTTTTTAGGGGCGGGATTTTGGAATCCTGCTCCTGCAGATTTAAAATTAATTAGAGACCATATCGCTCAGGATGATAAGCCATTACGCAAATTATTAAAGGCAAAAAAATTTGTAGATACATTCGGATATATCCAAGGGGACCAGGTGAAATCTTGCCCCAGAGGCTTTTCTAAAGATCATCCAGCTATTGATTTACTGCGATTCAAGCAGCTGATTGTATCAAAAGTGTATGCTAAAACCGAAACGACTGCAGGCGGATTCGCTAAGCAGGTAGCTCGAGACTTTAAGGTGATTCGCCCGTTCTTCGACTATATGAGCGACATACTTGGCCATGATCTGAATGGAGAGCCACTGTATTAGACTCCATATATCAAAATCATAATAGATGGTAAATTAACCGTTTATGCTCAATTTTTAATCCATTAGGTCAATTAATCATTAGATTTTTGATTTTATTCCAATATCTCTCTGCTCATAAGACAGGATTATCCTATATAATTCATTAGATTTGGAAGCACGGCACAGATTAGCTGCAGATGATTTCCTTAGAATTATATTTATCACAGGTCAGCTGTATTTCATCCGAGCTATCGATTTAGCAGTCACAGTTCAAGATATTTCAATATGCAACAATCATTAAAAAATAAAGGCATGTACGTGCCTCAGTTAGAGAGCGACGCATGTGGTACTGGTCTCATAGCCAATCTAAACGGCATTACTTCATTTCAGATAGTTTCTGACGCCTTGACCATGTTAGAGAATATGGAGCATAGGGGAGCGTGTGGGTGTGAAGCTAATACCGGTGACGGAGCGGGTATCCTGACTCATATACCACATGAGCTTTTTAACCAAGAATGTAACTTTGAGCTACCAGATAAAGGTGCCTATGGTGTAGCTATGACTTTCTTTCCTAAATCTAAGAACGTAAGGGATGAATACTGGGCGGTAATCAAGAAGTGTGCAGAAGAATTAGAATTCAACATCTTAGGATCAAGAAATGTGCCTGTAGATGATACAGACATTGGGCCAACAGCACTGAGTACAGAACCAAAGATCGAGCAAATCTTCTTTAAGTATACCCAGACTACCGACAACAAATCTCTGGACCGAAAACTGTATGTCTTAAGGAGATATATCACCACTGAGATTCAGAAACTTGATGCAGATGATAGAGGTGACTTTTACATCGCATCTCTCTCTTGTGATACCATAATTTACAAAGGACAGCTCACATCTCAGCAAGTCAGAATATATTATAAAGATCTTCAAAATAAAGTCTATGAATCAGCTATCGCATTAGTTCATTCACGCTTTTCCACGAATACCATACCGAAATGGAAGTTAGCACAGCCATTCCGCTGCATTTCACATAATGGAGAGATTAATACCATTCAGGGAAATATTAATTGGTGGAAAGCAAGGGAGCCATTTTTAAAAAGCAAACTATTCTCAGAGAAAGAGCTTGATATTATATTTCCTATTTGTGACTTTATGAATTCTGACTCTTCTAATTTTGATGGAGTATTAGAATTTTTGCTTCATGCTGGTCGGTCTATTCCGCACGTACTTATGATGATGATCCCAGAAGCGTATCAAAATGATGTAAATGCTGGGCAATATAAAAAAGACTTTTACCAATATCACGAAGCCCTCATGGAACCATGGGATGGTCCCGCTTCAATCTGCTTCACTGATGGGACATTAGTAGGAGCCACGCTGGATAGAAATGGTCTGCGACCATCCAGATACATGCTGACCGATGAGAATGTATTGATACTCGCCTCGGAGACAGGTGTACTACCAGTGGATCAATCTACTGTAGTGTTAAAGGACCGATTAGAACCTGGAAAAATATTAGTAGCGGACTTAGACGAGCACCGCATCATAGGAGACGATGAACTAAAAGCTATCATCTGTGGCAGACAGCCATACGCTGAATGGTTAGATGATTCTAAAACTGATTTTAACGATATACCTGTTCAAAATATTAAGCACCCAACGCCTGATCTTCCACTCATTAAGCAGCAGATCGCCTTTGGATTTACGAAGGAAGATGAAGAAGTGCTTTTGGACGCTATGTCAGAGATGGCCAAAGAGCCGATCGGATCCATGGGCTCTGATACGCCATTGGCTGTACTGTCGAAATATGCACAACACGTGGGTAGCTATTTCAAGCAGCAATTTGCTCAAGTGACTAACCCACCAATAGATTCCCTGCGTGAGAAAGCCTTCATGACGCTCAATACGTATTTAGGAGGTTCATCAGATATCTTAGAACAAAATCAGAATACAGTGAAATTCATGAGATTGGATAGTCCGATCTTGTCCAGAAAGGATTTCAGCAGGCTACAAGATCTATCCATCGCTTCTTTCAAATCAAAGACGATTGATGCGCTTTTTGCAGGCGACTATAATAACGGTGATCTGAAGGCTGCCATCGAGACGCTTTGCATAGAGGTGGAGCAAGCCATCGTTGACGGTCATAATATCATTATCCTTTCTAATAGAAAAATTTCAAATACAAAAGCAGCGATACCATCACTGCTTTATACAGGCGCGATTCATCATCACCTGATCTCTAAGGGATTGCGTAAATCTGTCTCCTTAGTCGTGGATGGTGGTGATATTATTGAGACACACCACTTTGCCACGCTCATCGGCTATGGCGCTGATGCTATATATCCTGGAGTCAGCTATGATTCTATAGAGGCCCTGAATGAGAATGAGTCTGAGAAGGCTATCAAGAACTACCGATACGCTGTAGAAAAGGGGCTGCTCAAAGTCATGTCCAAGCTGGGTGTATCTACCGTCTTATCCTATAAGGGGGCTCAAACATTCGAGGCATTAGGTATAGCTGATGATGTGATAGACGTGTGCTTTAAGGGCACGATCTCCAGGATTCAGGGCATGAGCTTCGATAATTTGGCGACTGAGGCATTAGCGAAGCATTTCTTGGCATTCGAAGATAGTCAGCACAGCACCTATCTACAAGATTTAGGTGTGTACCAATGGAAAAGGAGAGGCGAGTATCATCTGTTTAATCCGACGTCAATCCACTTACTCCAGCACTCTACAGCTAACAACGACTACAGTATTTTTAAAAAATATACGGATGCGATCAATAAGCAAGACAGCCAAGCATGTACCTTGAGAAGTCTATTTGATTTTGTACCTGGACAGGCCATTCCAATTGATGAAGTAGAACCAATAGAGAACATCATGAAGCGCTTCGCTACTGGAGCTATGTCATTTGGCTCTATCTCATATGAAGCTCACTCTACGCTGGCTATCGCTATGAATCGCATTGGGGCTAAGAGCAACTCTGGTGAGGGAGGAGAAGATGAAGAAAGATATGCTGTCAAGGAAAACGGAGACTGGGAAAGATCAGCTATCAAACAAGTCGCCTCTGGCAGATTCGGAGTGACTGCTAACTACTTAACAAATGCCAATGAACTACAAATCAAAATGGCACAAGGAGCCAAGCCAGGAGAAGGTGGTCAATTACCCGGTCACAAAGTAAATGACTGGATTGCGCGCGTGAGAAATTCAACGCCTGGTGTTGGCCTTATTTCACCACCTCCCCATCATGACATTTATTCCATAGAGGATTTAGCACAGCTTATATTTGATCTGAAGAATGCTAATCAAGAAGCACGAATCAGCGTCAAACTGGTATCCAAAGCAGGTGTAGGGATTATCGCCTCTGGAGTCGCTAAGGGGCACGCTGACCACATCCTGATATCTGGGCACGATGGGGGTACAGGCGCATCTCCACTGAGTTCTATCAGGCATGCGGGACTACCATGGGAGTTAGGCTTATCAGAGACACATCAAACACTAATCAAGAATAAGCTCAGAGATCGAGTGGTCATCCAAACTGATGGTCAGATCAGGACGGGTAAAGATATGGCTATCGCCACATTATTAGGTGCAGAGGAGTGGGGTATAGCGACGGGCGCATTGGTAGTAGAAGGTTGTATACTGATGCGCAAGTGCCATCTAAATACCTGTCCAGTAGGTATTGCGACCCAGCGCGAAGAGCTGAGAAAGAAGTTTCAAGGGAAGGTAGAGCATGTCGTGAATTTCTTCAGATTCTTAGCAGAGGACATGCGAGGATTTATGGCTGAGCTTGGTTTTAGAAGTATTAATGAAATGGTTGGGCAGTCTAATCGCTTGAAGGTCAGAGAAGACTTGAGCCATTGGAAGGCTAAGAATATAGACCTAAGTCCGATTCTGTATCGAGATCCATTGGCAGATGAGCAGATAGAATACAAAAATAGAGCACAAGATCACGGCTTAGAGGATGTCTTAGATCGGGAGCTGATACAAGCTACCTCGCTGGCTATTCAGGATGAAAGTTACTATACAGGAGAATTCTCCATCAAGAATACAGATCGCGCTGTCGGTACAATGCTCTCTAATCAAATTGCTAAAAGCTACGGAAGCGCAGGACTGCCTGATGGATCTATAGCCATCAGATTCATAGGCTCTGCTGGTCAAAGTTTTGGTGCCTTTGGATCTAAGGGCATAACCTTTACGTTAGAAGGAGATACCAATGATTACTTTGGAAAGGGTCTCAGTGGAGCTCATCTTATTGTGGTACCAGATCGCAACTCTAAGCTGGAACCAGAGAAGCACATCATCATCGGTAACGTCGCTCTGTATGGAGCTACGTCTGGTGAAGCTTATATTAAAGGCAAAGCTGGAGAAAGGTTCTGCGTACGCAATAGCGGTGTCAATGCCGTCGTCGAAGGGCTTGGAGCTCACGGATGCGAATATATGACAGGCGGCAGGGTTGTCGTGTTGGGCGAGATTGGTCGCAACTTTGCAGCAGGTATGAGCGGAGGTATCGCCTATATTTATGATACAAAGAAGACGGCAGCTATCAATGTAAATATGGAGATGGTGATCTTAGACGAAATAGAGAAGGAAGATTTTAAAAAGATCAGAACCATGGTACGAGACCACTTCAGACATACGGGTAGCCTCAAAGCCCTAAATATCCTACAGAACTGGGATGAGGCTAAGACAAATTTCATAAAAGTCATGCCTACTGAGTTCAAAGCTATATTAGATAAGAAGAAGCAAGAAGGGCTAAAGGCGGTAGCGTCAGCTTAGTCACTATTTTAAGTATAAATATCAACATATGGGAGATGCACACGGATTTATGAAGATTAAGCGACAGCTTCCTAAGAAGAGGGCTGTCGAAGAACGGCTTAATGACTATCAGGAAATTTATGTACCAGTTGATGATCAGTTCACTACTGATCAAGCAGCTAGGTGTATGGACTGCGGCGTACCATTCTGCCATAATGGATGTCCATTAGGGAATATCATCCCAGACTTTAATGAGGCTGTCTATCGGAATGACTATAAGGAGGCATACGACATTTTATCTTCGACGAATAACTTTCCTGAGTTTACAGGAAGAATCTGTCCAGCGCCCTGTGAAGCCTCATGTGTGTTAGGGATCAATAATGACCCAGTTACCATAGAGCACATTGAGAAGAGCATCATTGAAGAGGCCTTTGCTCAAGGGTGGGTCAAACCACAATTGCCATCTCTTCGGACAGGAAAAAAAATAGCCGTCGTCGGATCAGGACCCGCAGGTATGGCAGCAGCTGCTCAGCTGAATAAGGCAGGCCACACAGTAACTTTATTCGAGCGTAATGATAAAATCGGTGGGCTACTTAGGTATGGCATACCAGACTTCAAATTAGAAAAAGACGTAATCGATCGTAGGATAAACATATTGGAGGCTGAGGGTATCATCCTGAAGACGAACACAGATATTGGTGTCGATGTGAAAGCAGAAGAACTATTAGCTGACTTTGATTCCATTGTGCTGACAGGAGGCTCTACAGTGCCAAGAGATCTACCTCTGCCTGGAAGAGGCTTAGATGGAGTACACTATGCCATGGAATTTTTAGAGCAGCGTAATCGGCAGGTGGATGGCCAGACTAAATTTGATAAAGAGGTGCTTACTGCAAGAGACAAACATGTAGTCGTGATCGGTGGTGGAGATACGGGCGCAGACTGTGTCGGATCCTCCAATAGGGAAAGAGCTACTTCAGTCACACAGATAGAGCTACTCTCTAAGCCACCTTCTAACAGGCATGAGAAGACGCCATGGCCTCTCTGGCCAATGATGCTCAGAACCTCTAGCTCACACGAAGAAGGTTGCGATAGACAATGGGCAATGCTCACTAAAGAATTCGTCGGGGATGAGGCAGGTAAGCTTAAAGGTATCAAAGTAGTGGATGTGGAATGGCAAGTTAATCCAGAAGGTATCAAGTCAGAACTTCAAGAAATAGAAGGTACTGAAAGGATGTTGGACTGTGAGATGGCGCTGATAGCATGTGGCTTTTTACATCCTCAGCACGAAGGACTACTGAAGAACCTCGGCATAGAGCTGGATAATCGGGGCAATGTCAAGACCGCAAAATACCAGACCACAAATCCTAAGATATTCGCTGCTGGAGATATGAGAAGAGGTCAGTCACTTGTCGTGTGGGCTATTGCCGAAGGTAGAGAAGCAGCTATCCAAGTCGACAAATATCTGAACGATGGGCACTCTATTCTGGAGGCGAGAGACGAGGCTAAGCTGATGGTATAAAGCCCATAGCTATGACTTAAGGGAATATTGAAGAGATCAATGGGTATCAGTATGGTCCAAATTCAATACTCCGACGCCTAAAGAAATGATAGGTACGTTTCATATTTAGTTATACTGATGACGCTATTGGGCATAAAAAAAGGCTTTGCCTTTGCAAAGCCTTGTCTGTAATGCTGATTGATGACATTTTCATGTCACTCACTAGAAACCCCTAAGTATAGAACATTTACTCTTAAGACGTATTAAACCACCTATGGGTACATCGTTAGTCTCGAATTAGAGGTTTTTTAACAAATAAGAAGGGGTCTTTTATATCTCATCTGCATATGAGGATAGAGCTATCTATCTGATATTCAATGAGATAGCGAATGTAAAGTAGAAATCATTAGACTGTACTCTGAGTAAATAAAGCTGATGAAGCACCTTGTGACTAATGTTCCATTTTAGCACTCCCTCTATACAACCATCCCATAACTAAGCCGAAGACAAAGCCCCCAATATGAGCCCACCAAGCTACACCCCCAGATGATAATGCTCCTAAACTGCCAAATCCAGAAAAAAGCTGCTGCACGATCCAAAATAATAGAAACAAGAAAGATGGAACGTAGAATACACCAAAGACGATCGCTATCATTTTAATTCTTGACTTGGGAAACATCACTAAGTATGCACCCATGACCGCAGCTATAGCACCACTGGCACCCAACGAGGGGATAGATCCCGGGCAGGGCTGAATGTTCGGGCTTGTAATGTCACAGGGATCGATGACAGTACAAATCTGGCAGCAATTTAGCATATCTCCTGTGCCAGTGCCGAAGAAGACGTGCGCAAGAGAAGCGACAACCCCACCAAATAGATAGAATATTAGAAATCTAGTACTTCCGATGCACGCTTCTATATTATCACCAAAGATCCAGAGGTATAATATATTTCCTAACAGATGAGCCCAGCCTCCGTGTAGAAACATGCTAGTCACCCCCGTATGCAGATTGTCTCCCAAGAGAATGTCGTTGGGGATGGTGGCATACTCACATACCAAATTACCAGGCGTCGTGAATTGGACAAGGTATATGATTACATTCAGCGCAATGAGTCCATAACTGATATAAGGCTTGTGTCCTCCTACTACATTATCATCGCCTATTGGGAAAATCATAAGATTAAAATTTGCTGGATTCCTCCTTTTAGTTAAATGTAGCTAAGGCCACGTCTAGGCCCTAAGCGAGTAAAAAACCTAATTGTAAGATTCAAGGTAGTACAGCTGTGATAGATGCTAACCATTGGCAGCTTCTTTATTAGCTAACTGTCCACAGGCTGCATCGATATCTTTACCGCGGCTCCGCCTGACTGTGACCATGATACCCTGGTCTCTCAGCACCTTGGCGAAATCATCAATTTGCAGTGGATCTGATTTTTCATAGCTGACACCTGCTACTGGATTATATTCTATAATATTGACCTTGACGGGAAAGTGCTTACACAGGGCTGCCAGCCTTTGCGCATCTTGCCGACTGTCGTTGAAGCCCTTGAAGGTGATGTATTCGTAGCTAATGTTTCCCTTACATTTTTGATGAAAGTATTTTAGCGATTCCATCAATACAGCTAAAGTATTAGTTTCATTGATCGGCATTATTTCATTTCGCTTTTCGTCATCCGCGGCGTGCAGAGACAGGGCCAGATTAAATCTGACCTCTGCATCAGCTAGTTTGGTAATCATTTTCGCGATGCCGGCGGTGCTGACGGTGATTCTTCTTGGCGCCCAGCCCAGCCCATGGTCGGAAGTGATATGACGGATGCTATCCAGCGTGTTTTGATAGTTGAGTAGGGGCTCGCCCATCCCCATATATACGATGTTAGTCAGTCGATGATCATACTGACTTAGACATTGCTGATTTACGATAGTTACCTGATCATATATTTCGGAGGCATCCAAGTTACGCATGCGTTTCATCTGCCCTGTGGCGCAGAACTTACAGGTAAGGCTGCAGCCCACCTGTGTACTAACGCAAATGGTGTATCGCTGATCTACAGGCACAGGTATCAGCACGCTCTCTATCATATAATTATCGTGCAGTTTAAATCGTGATTTTAAGGTGCCATCCATACTCTGCTGACTCTCATCCAAGATCAGCGGTCTGAATACGAATGCAGCTTTGAGGATCTCTCTCAATTCCAATGAAAGATTAGACATGGCGTCAAAATTATGTGCGCCTTTCGCCCAGATCCATTCGTGGATTTGCTTAGCCCTAAACTTTTTTTCATGGTGGGCCTCTACCCAGTGTATAAGTTCATCTAAGCTGAGCTTTCTGATGTCAATCTTGACGTCCTCTGTAATATGATCTTGCTTTTCCAGTGTATTTTAATCTGAAATATAATAAGTCACCTTGGTCAACCATTTCTGAGGATCTTTGACCGTAGTAGGATCAGTGACATATTCTTCAATCAAAGGATAATCATTGAAGAGCCCATGATCTTTCATGTATTCCTCTATCGCTTCATGAGCCTTTTCGGTCTGCTGATAATCACCATAGTAATTGACCTGGAGAGCTCGTTTAGCAGGCATACTAAGTGAAGATGCATCAGGGATGATCAGCGACTCTTTAGTCGGAATAGCTGCAGCCATATCTATCTTTCCACGCTTATCGTTGAAACTGTAGAAAAGGCCACAGGGCATACCATCCATCTCGACCCCTGCTTCCTGTACTTTGGAAAATAAAGAGCCTAAGTTAGTCGCGTAGAATTGCTGAATATTATTTTTATCGACTTCTTGTCTATTCAATATGAAGTGCTTAGCAGGAAGCCTGATGTCATTTATTTTATAGCCACTGTACGTGTCATTCGCAAAGCGCATTTCTACGATATCTTTTAGATTACTCAGTCCCTGCTTAAAATCATTCTTCATAGAGCTTTTTACACCCATCGCAAGCATGGCCCCCCTAAGTAAAAATGGTAACTCACTGGAAGTCATAGCCCATGTTGCTTTTGATTTATCCTTAGCTAGCTCTTCGAATGTCCATATGCCATATGACGGCTCGTCCCAGTCGGTGAAGGTCAATTTTGTTTTAATCCTTTCACCTGCTACGGATTCTATAATCTCTTGTTTGCCGTCCCCTTCCTGCTCACTTATCCAGGTAGATACAGCACCGACACCTTCTATCCTTCCCGGATAGCTGATTATCATATTGGAGTCGCGCGTCTGCCAGGTCCCCCACTTTTCCCATGCCTGCACATTGTTGACCAGATTGAAGGCCATTTGCTTGGGTGCATCTATTTCTATGGATTCTTCGGTATTAAAATCTGAGGGACCAGCTAAACATAACAAACAATAAATGCCGACCAGTAGTAAAATCGGGAAGATGACGAATTTCAGAATTTTCATAAGCTTAAAATTTACAACTCATATTTAAAAAGCTGATAGTTCAATATAGCATAATTAGCTAACCCACGACTCAAGATTAAAACGGATCAACTTTAAGTACTTTCTTGTTTTAATCTGATATTTCTATAAAGTCTGGCAAGAAGGTATATCACAATAGCGAAGGTGATAATCCCAATGGCAGCCTTTATAAAATCTAAACTATTCTTATATACAGCTAATAATACAATGGTCAAAAGGAAAATAGAGGGTAATTCGTTCCACAATCTAAATTGAAATGAAGTGAAGCCCGTCTTTCCAGTTTTTAGTTTTTTAATCAGCGACTTGCTGTGATGGTGATAACCACTCAAGATGATCAGCAGCACTAATTTGAAGTGGAGCCAGTGACTAAAGGCGAACCACTCCCATCCGTTGTGAACAATCATCATAGTGCCACAGATCCAGGTAAGGAGCATAGCAGGCGTACAGATGATTTTATATACCCGACTTTCGATGTCCTCGTATTGAACTCTGAGGATGTTACTTTTCACTGCTTCAAAGTCGTAAGCCTCTGTATGATATACAAAGAGCCTGACTAAAAAAAACAGGCCAGCGAACCAAGCCACGAAGCCGAAAATATGAAGTGACTTAAGAAGCAAGTACATGGTGCAAAGATCGATAAATTAATGCAGAAATGGGATAACTTCTCTTAAGATGAATATAGATCTCAGCTAAGGGTACGGCCTTACTTTTGTATCTAATTATGAATTGCACACCTTATATTGTCAATGATCCTATTCATCATGAAACACCGCTGATGGATAGGTAGAAACAATAGTGCTGAATCTGCAAGCTTTGGATAAATCCAATGATGGAGAGTCTATACATATCTTTAGGATTTTGACGCTGTATACAATGGTGATACGCGAGTTGCATTTGATGAAAAGTAGATGACCACCTAGATCGGTGAGGTGTCAATTTTCTCAGCACGACATCTTCAGCATTATAAGCTTTGCATGATTTGTTTTCTACCTTTGATGCACATGAAAGAAGAAATTTTCAATTTGAAATCGACCGATGAATACATTGAATTAAATAAGTTGCTAAAGGTCATGGGAGTGGCCCAGACTGGCGGTCATGCTAAGTTAATGATTGACGACGGTGTAGTCAAAGTGAATACAGAAGTAGAATCTCGTAAGCGTAAGAAGCTACGGGCTGGTGATATAGTAGAGTGTGACGGCTCTGTCATCAAAGTAGAGGCGGCTATATCACCTGATGCATAAGTAGCTAAGTACCTTATAGTTTCATTGAAATCTACTTTTACCTCTGTCAGATTTAATTCACTACATGGGTCAAGATGCGAAACGTGTCGAATAGCTGTGATCAGAATTACCTACTTTGCAATTGGCAATCTCAGTTGCAGGAGCTATGATGGGCATCCGTATTCGTGATAACAACATTTTGTAATTTAGAGAAACAAAAAAAATTACATTCTGCAATATTGGCAGGGGGGTTACTCTACGAAAGGCTTTTAGTGAATAGACAAGCAATTTCATGTTAATTATAGTGAAATACGCTTGACGACAGCTTTTATTAATTGGTAGCATTCGTACTGTTTATTCAAGCTGTCTTAGAGGCCTAAAGTTACTTTGAGGGTACTCTGGATTAGTTCGTAACTTTGTGCGATGCCTAATCGCGGAATCACTTATATTTTAATTGCTACTTTCTCTTTCGCGATCATGAATATCTTGGCGAAAGCCTTATCAGGACTGCACGTTAGTCAGATTATTTTTTTCAGAGCATTAGGTACTTTCCTATTTATCTTGCCATACATGCTGTACAATGGTGTTTCAATAGTAGGCAGACATCCTAAGCTATTAAGTCTGAGAGCTGTATTAGGACTTATATCCCTGGCTACATTTTTTATGGCAATACAGCTCATCCCTTTAGGTTCTGCTATTTCGATCAGGTATTTGGGTCCTATCTTTGGGGCCTTCTTAGCTTTTATTTATTTAAAGGAACAAGTCAGTGCTTGGCAATGGGTGAGTTTTGCGATTGCTTTTTCTGGAGTTATCGCTATTAAAGGTTTTGACCTACGAGTGAGCACCATTGGATTATTACTATCGTTAGTTTCTGCATTTTTTCTTGGATTTATTTTCGTACTAATTAGGTATTTAGCTTCGAGGGAACACTATCTGACCATCATTAATTATTTCATGGTAGTTTCCATTTTGGTGAGCCTGCTATTCATTAGTCAGTGGCGATGGCCTATCGGCGATGAGTGGTATGCAGTAGTGTGCATCGGCGTTTTCGGATTAATTGGCCAAGTATTTATGACACGCGCCTTTGTCGAAGAAGAGACTTCCGTCCTTGCGCCTTTTAAGTATATGGAAATCATCTATGCCATCATACTTGGTCTAATCTTTTTTGGAGAAGGTTATTCTTTGCCAGCGTTCGCAGGTATTGCATTGATCATTGTCGGCATGATTATGAATGTTATAGCTAAAGAAAGAATGAAGAAGAGTCGCGTCTCCGTGAGGAGTTAGGATCAAAATGATTGCCTTCTTCAGCTGACTGAAGGTGATCAACTAAATAGTTAGTACGGAGAAACTACACTGAAATGAATTAGCTGGAATGTAGCCAATATATGATATTTAATTAGCAGACGTTCGCTCGAATGAAATCATACCGGTAAATTCAAATCTAAATAAATAGAATATCTACCCGCTGGGGCACTTATTATAAAGTTAGAGCCGCAGGGTATTAGGTCCATTTAAAACAAAAAAAAAGAGACAAGAATCAAACGTTTTTGATTTTGTCTCTCTCTGCTTTTTAGCACCCTTAAACTGTACGCTTATAAGACAATTGTAAGGCGCGTACACCACATTTTTTACCATACTACAAAACCACTACGTCTTATTTTAGTGCTATGTTTATAAGATTATCGAAATGACTATGGAAATTAAATCGATTGGGATCTTGCTATTTGACGAGGTGGAGCTGCTTGATTTTGCGGGCCCGTTAGAAGTATTCGGAGCAGCTAATTACTTAAAGGATAACGCTCTCTATACGATCCACACTGTTGCTGCACAGCAGAAAGTCAAAACATCTAAGGGCCTTCTTCAGGTGACCGTCGATCATATTCTTTCACATCAGTATTATGATCTATTTATCATCCCAGGAGGATATGGCAGCAGGTCCATAGTTATTGATCAGGAACGACTCAGATTAATTGATGATATGATCAGTCATGCAAAGATCACAGCTTCAGTATGCACAGGTGCCTTAATATTAGCTGCTTTAGGACATCTCAAAGATAAAACAGTCTGTTCTCACCATTTATCGTTTGGATTGCTGAAGTCCCTAGATCCGACGGTGCAGATCTTGAAGGACCACCGATATGCTGATCATAATGAGATTATCACCTCAGCAGGCGTCAGTGCAGGTATTGACATGAGTTTTCACTTATTGGCAAGATATTTTGGTAAGCTATTATCTGATCAAACTCGAAAATATATCGAGTACTACCCAGAGCCGATAAGATGAAGTTGTTGATTCTCTCTGATCTGTTCTCTCTGGACTCCTGGCTCATCCATGATCAAGAGCCAGAGATCATGCCAGCCGTGTATGAGTTTTTTCAGCAGTTAGGTATTTCTGAAGAACATAGTTTTGACTGCATCATCTTTCATAAGTCGGTCAGGAAAAAAGTTAGTTTTAGTAATGGCTCCACCATAGAGATTCACCCTTTAGGTATTCCCCTTCATTATCCACGCAAATTCGTCTCGCTTTTTGCTATGAGCGGAATTGCTAAGAGGAAGCTGGTGGACCGATCGTACGACGTAATATATGGCATGAGCATTTACAGCATTGTGGCTGCCAGATTAGGTAAGCGGAGTGACATACCATCAGTGGGAAGAATCTTCGGCTCTTTACTTTATGACGTGCTACAGCATCAGCTCTACGCCAAGCTATATACGAGGCACATCCTGCAGCTGGCCGAAGCGAAATATCCATGTGACCTGACAATCTGTACTGAGGATGGGACAGAATTTGATCGAGCGCTGGAGGTGATTAACCCTAAGCATCGTATCCATATGCTCTATAATGGGATGAGTGACATGCTGCGTCGTACATTAAAGTCCTATGATCATGTTGAGCGACTTAATAGTTTGAAGAAAATTCGCATGCTGAGTATTGGTAGGCTGACTCACTGGAAGCGGCATGATCTGTCCATTAGAGTGCTCCATGCCCTTCGAAATCATCATCAGGTAGATGCAGAGCTGACCGTAATAGGACGCGGCAAGCTTAAAAGAAAGCTTCAAAATTTAGCCAAGTCTCTCCACTTAGAAGAAGTTGTTAGTTTTAAAGAGGGTATCGCACATGCCACTATGCCTCAGGAAATAGCCTCCCATGATATCGGGCTATTCCTGTACGATGCTAGTAATTTAGGCAATGCACTCTGGGAAACCGCCCTCAGCGGCAGGTTACTTGTGGTGCGAGATACGGGTAAGACGTCGACCATATTTCGCGATGATGTGGAGGCCATTATCGTCCAGAACGACCCTGACGCCATAGCCAGTTCCATCGCTGCTAAGCTGAATAAAGATATTTCAAATATCTGCAGAAGTGGAAGATGGAAAGTTGATGCACTACTCCCGAGTTGGCAAAATCGGATTGCGGAGGAGATGCAGTTGATCAGCGAATTAGTGCACTCCAAAGGATTTTCATAGTTAGCGCTACCGTGATAAGCAGCTGATCACCAGATAAGTTCGAATGGACAACTTTATGTATGTTTATAAAAAATAACATGCCCCAGTTACATTATTACTTATTTTTTATCACCGCAGCCTTCCCAATCTTAATTGGTGCTGTTTACTACCATCCAAAAATCCTGGGCAGGACGTGGCTATCCACAGCTGATATATCATCAGAGGTTCTAATGGTAGGTAGTAGGCCAAAGATCTTATTGTTGTCGTATCTCTTTGGCTTATTCATGTCATATCTGATATTCTTATTTGCCGTGCACCAGAGCTCTATCTACCAGCTGTTTCTACATGATAAGGATCTGCTGGAGTCAGGCACAGGATTACATAATTATGTCAATTCATTTATGGATGACTATGGAGACAA
>Ga0209185_1001570_pt1 | contig 19174 bp, 18 predicted proteins | sample SidtaG_2_FD_187425 | JGI IMG/M metagenome (GOLD analysis project Ga0209185, IMG submission 187425) | Marine algal microbial communities from Sidmouth, United Kingdom - Sidmouth_Asex2 metaG (SPAdes) (version 2) | ecosystem: Host-associated > Algae > Red algae > Unclassified | place: Sidmouth... | reverse complement strand
CAGGGCAGAATCATACTTTTCATTTTCCATAAGAAATATTCAATATTGATATGAAATTAATATTTTTTTGAAATGTATTAGGAATGTATACATCATAATTTAGATTAAAATTGATCAATCTTGGATTTTAAGTGTAAAAAAATTCAATTTAACAAAGTATGATTCTGCCCTGGATACAACAAATACAAATGAGTTTAATCTCAATAAAATTTTAAAAAATCCAAAACGTACTAAAGTTAAAATCTTAAACAGTATAGAAGGTTATGAAAAATATGGGATTATCGGATTAAATGGTGTTATAGAAATATTAGATAAAAAGTGTAGATGAAACACTACAGGCAACAAAGATGTATTAAAAATATAGCCGATACAGTACCAAATTTAAAGTGCTATAATTTTAAAATCACCAGCCAAAGGTTGTAAGTTTTTTTTAAGAATAGAAATTAAATCATCTCCATGTTCTAAATAAAATTCTGAAAAATTAAGTTTTCGTTCTTGTAAACTTTGTTGTGGGAATAAAATAGTATGAATTTCAGCCAAACGACTTACTTGATCACTAAGTTTGATACGTTGCGCTTTAAGTAAGCGTTTTTCTAAATTATCCAATCCTTTTAGTTGTTTTACCTCCTGTGCTTTTACTGCATTTAAAAAAGTAATATCCGTTTGTTTGGCTATTTCTTTTAAGTCAATAAATTGGGTTTTTAGTTGTTTTTTTTGTTCAGAAAAATCAATTTTGATATCCGAAATCTGGCGTACTTTATAATTAATTAACGAAGAAGATTTCATGAATAATTCATGAGGAGTAACCGAAAGTTTTTGAAGTTTATTAGTTTGCTTTTTCGAAATTAATAAAGCAGAGTTACGTAGTAAAAGCATAGGGAAAGGAATATTAAAGCTTTTAAAAGATGCTTTTAGTTGAAACCAATACGCCAATTCTCCACCACCGCCAATATAACATAAGTTGGGCAAGATTACTTCCTGATAAACAGGGCGTAAAATTACATTAGGACTAAAGCGTTCAGGGAATTGAGTGTATTCTTCTTGAAGCTCTTTAAACGAATCCCATTGGATATCCGTATCAATTACTTTATAAATATTACCTACTTTTTCAATACGTTCACGGATTCCTTTAACTCCATAAAACAAGTTAATTTTACGAGGGGTTACCTGTGCTTTGTGTCCTAGTAATGTTAATTGTTCTGTAGTATTAGTAACTGTTTTAAATGAAGGTTGTTTAGTAATTTCCTGTTCAATAGTAGGGATAAACAAACGCTTTAAATCCCTATCATTACCATCTACAATTACCAAACCATAAGTGGCAAATAATTTGTTTACAATATAGCGTGTAGCATCAGTAAGGTTAGGATAGGAGAGGTAGCTGTTTTTAAAAAGTTCCTTTAAATAGCTGGCGTTTTTACCAATTCCTAATTCAGTTTCTAAAACGTCAAAAACTTCCTGCAATCCTTCGTTTTCATATGCGCCAACATAGCCATTGGAATTATTTAATCCTTTTTTGTTATTCCAAGCTATTTTTTTGCCGTGTAATTGAAAATGATTGATTTCTAAAAAATCATGATCCTCTGTTGCCATCCAATATACAGGGACAAAATTATATTCTGGGTAGGCTTGTTTTGCTTCTTCCGTAAGGTTAATGGTCGAAATTATTTTATATAAAAAATATAGCGGTCCCGTAAATAAATTTAATTGATGTCCAGTGGTAATTGTAAATGTATTTTCAGAAGCTAAAGCGTTAATGTTTTGTTGTGTCGCTTCATTAGTAGTTATACTTTTATATTGTTCCTGCAATGACTGTACTAAAATACTTCTATTTACCTTCGGAAAGGAAGATTGCTTTTCTTTGATCTGTAGTTTTAAATTTTCTATGGAAGGAAAGCGATTATAAAAAGTCTGTAATTCTTCTTTTTGCTCTAAATAGTCACAAATCAATTTGGAAAAAAATCCAGTGTCTTTAAAAGAAATACAGTCTGCGGGCATAAATAAATGTTTGTTTATTAAATTTAAGTCTTGCTTATAGAGTTGAAATTACAGTATTTCTTTTAAAAATGTTTCCTCATTTAAAATAGGGATTTCTAAAGATGCTGCTTTAGCCAATTTACTTGGCCCCATATTGTCGCCAGCCACTACAAAAGAAGTTTTAGAAGAAATCGAACTCGAAACTTTCCCCCCATTTTTTTCAATAAGCTCTTTAAGCTCCTTGCGCGAAATTTGATGGAACACACCAGAAATTACATAAGTACGACCCGTAAGTATATCTGTTACCCCTTCCTGGCTTTCTGCACTCATTTCCAACTGTACACCAAAGCTTTTTAAGCGTTCTATTTTTTGAATGTTAGCATCCATATTAAAATATTGAACTACACTTTCTGCAATCTTAATTCCAATTTCATCTACCGCCTCTAAAGTTTCTAAGGAGGCTTGGGCAATAGCATCAATATTTTTAAAATGCTTAGCTAACTTTTTAGCCACCGTTTCTCCCACAAATCGAATTCCGATAGCAAATAAAACCCGTTCAAAAGGGATTTGTACCGAAGCCTTTACGCCACTTACTAAATTTTCAGCACTTTTTTGCGCCATACGTTCTAGCGGAAGTAAATTATCCACCGTAAGTTCATATAAATCAGTATAATCCTTAATTAAGCCTTCTTTAACTAATAAGCCAGCCGTTTCGCCACCCAAACCGTCAATATCCATAGCTTTGCGCGAAATATAATGTTCTATTTTTCCAATTACTTGCGGTGGGCAAGCATCTTCATTAGGGCAATAATGTTTAGCGTCTCCCTCAGTACGGACTAATTCAGTATTACATTCTGGACAATTGGTAGCATAAATTACAGGGGTAATTGAGGCTTTTCTTTGAGTTGTATCTACGCCTACAATTTTAGGTATAATTTCCCCCCCTTTTTCTACAAAAACCGTATCACCAACTCTAATATCTAATTTTTCAATTTGGTCGGCATTATGTAGCGAAGCCCTTTTAACCGTAGTTCCCGCTAAGCCAACTGGCGATAAATTAGCAACAGGCGTAATCGCACCAGTACGACCTACTTGATAATCAATACTTAATAATGTAGTACTTACTTGGTCGGCTTTAAACTTGTAAGCCATTGCCCAACGAGGAGCTTTAGCAGTGTATCCTAATTCTTCTTGCTGGGCTAAATTATTTACTTTAATAACTACACCATCGGTTTCATAAGGCAGTTCGTGCCTGTGCGTATCCCAATATTCTACAAAAGCCATTACCTCTTCAATTGAATTTGCTAATTTGGCAATTTCAGGAACTTTAAATCCCCAGGAACGGGCTTTATCCAAACTTTCGAATTGGGATTTAACGGGCAAGTTAAGGCCCGATAAACTGTAAAGTAAGCACTCCAATGGACGTTTAGCAGCTTCAGTACTGTCTTGCAGTTTTAAACTGCCCGAAGCGGTATTACGTGGATTGGCATACGGTTCTTCTCCAATAGCAATTCGGGATTTATTCATCGCCTCAAAACCATCAAAAGGCAATACAATTTCCCCACGGATTTCAAATTTATTAGGATAATCTCCCTGTAGTTGTAATGGAACAGTCCTTATTGTTTTAATATTTTCGGTAACATTATCCCCCTGGAAACCGTCCCCACGGGTAACAGCTCTAAGTAATTTTCCGTTTTCGTAAGTCAAACTTATGGAAGCACCATCATATTTTAACTCACAGGTATATTTTATTTCTCCTTCAATAATTTTTTGAACCCGCTTTTCCCAGTCCAATAAATCTTCTTTAGAGTAGGAATTATCCAAGGAGTACATTCGGTTTTCGTGTGTAACAGTATCAAAGTTTTTAGTGATTCCTCCACCTACACGTTTAGTCGGCGAATTCGGATCTTCAAACTCGGGATGCTCAGCTTCTAATTGCTGAAGCTTTTGCAATAGCATATCAAAATCATAATCACTAATTGTAGGTGCGTTTAAACTATAATAGGCGTGGTTATGAGTGTGTAATTGGTTGCGGAGTTTTAGTATTTGTGCTTCTGGAGTCATTTTTTAAACTAAGTATCGTAAAGTTTAAATTTAGGAACTCTATTTTAGAATTCAGTATTAATTTAGGATATGAATTAACATATTTATTAACTGAAAATTTGTGTCACTTCTACTGCGGTTTGAGGTGCAAAAAACGGTTTATTGCGAACTTACTTTAATTGCGATTCTCGATACATTTTCTCCACTACGTTAAGAAAACACTCGAGGAAAAACTATTGATTTTTCCAAACTCCCTTCATCATTCTAGGTTTACCTCTAAAATCATTTCGAATTTCAATAGCAATAAATCCGAGGTGTTTTAGCATCTGGGTAGTTTCTGTGGCCAAATATTCGTTAATTTCAAAATACAAATATCTAGGGGTTTCCGTTTTTGGATAACTACTAACGATTAACTCCGCAATTTTTCGATAAAAAATTAAAGGATTGGTATCCGAAACAAAAAGAGCAGACGCAGGTTCAAAATCAAGGACATTAGTACTCATTTCAGCCTTTTCTAAATCCCGTACATAAGGAGGGTTAGAAACAATAATAGTAAAGTCGCCAACCAATTTATTTTGCGTTAAAATATCTTGTTTTATAAATTTAATAGGAGCTTTGATCCTAACAGCATTTGATTCTGCCACAGCTAAAGCTTTTTCAGAAAAATCGATGGCAGCGACTTTAGCATTCGCTAAATTATCTTTTAACGAAATAGCTATGCAGCCTGAACCTGTACCAATATCTAAAATGGAAATAGCCTCGTTTTTAAAATCAGTAATAATCCATGCTACTAATTCTTCAGTTTCAGGTCTTGGGATTAAAGTGTCTGGGGTAACTTTAAAAGTATTTCCATAAAAATAGGTTTCACCAATAATATACTGAATAGGTTCTTGTTGTTGCAACCTTTTTAAAGCAGACTCAAATTGTAGAAGTTTTTTACCCTCTAAAGAATACTTGAAATTTAAAGAAAGATCCACCCTAGAAAAGTTTAAATAAGCTTCACTTAACAAATAAAAAAACTGTAACGCTTCTTCATTTCCGTAAGAAGGAGTTAGTGAAGTAATAAAGCGTTTTTTAAATTCTTGGAGTAACAATTTGTATGCGGTGTTTTTGTCAAAAATACAATCTATCTCACGATTAAGACTTATTTTTGAACTTCTAAAATTATTAGTATGAAATCGGTATTCTTATTTTTAATAGTCAGTACTTTAGTGTTTTCAAGTTGCAAATATGACGTTAAGCCCGAGTTTGTAAGAATTGATCGTATAGAACTGGGAGCTATTTCATTACGAAAAATGGATTTTGAAGCCGATGCCATATTTACCAATGGTAACGACATAGGTGGTAAGCTCTCAACTGAAAATATAGATATTTATGTAGACGAGACTTTAGTAGGTCATTTAAAAGCAGAAGAATTTAATGTGCCGGCAAGAGATACTTTTTCTATTCCTTTAAAGGGAGTAATTTCTACTTCTAAAATATTAGAAAAGGATGATGGTAATATATTAGGGAATATTTTATCCATAGTTAAACGTAAAAAAGTCGATGTCCGTTTGGAAGGAGATATCATATTTAAAAAAGGGCCATTCTCATATACATATAAAGTGAATAGAACGGATAAATTAGATATTAAATTATAGTTTTTTTGAAACACGAAATTTACATACAACGCTGTATCCAATTAGCAAAAAATGGATTAGGAACTACAGGTTCTAATCCTATGGTGGGAAGTGTTGTAGTGTACAATAATTTAATTATTGGCGAAGGATGGCATTATAAATCAGGACAACCACATGCCGAAGTAAATGCAATTAACAGCGTAAAAAATAAAGCATTATTAGAAAAAGCCACAATATATGTGAGTTTGGAGCCATGTAGTCATTTTGGTAAAACGCCGCCATGCAGTGATTTAATTATCCATTGGAAAATACCTAAAGTAGTAGTGGGTATAATTGATCCTTTTTTGGAAGTTGCAGGTAAAGGGATCGAAAAATTAAAAAAAGCGGGATGCGATGTGATAGTTGGTGTTTTAGAAAAAGAATGCCTAGAATTAAACAAGCGTTTTTTTACATTTCATACCAAGAAACGACCTTATATTTTTTTAAAATGGGCGGAAACGGTGGATGGATTTATGGCACCAGCGTATGCAAAAGGAGCTAAACGTGAGCCAGTTTGGATTACAGATGCATATACAAAACAATTAGTACACAAACAGCGTGCTTCGGAAGGCGCAATTTTGGTAGGTACGGAAACGGTTATTAAAGACAATCCTGCATTAAATACGCGTTTATGGAATGGCAATAATCCTTTGCGTGTAATATTAGATTTAAAACATCGAATCCCTCAAGAAAGCACCATTTTTACCGATGGTTTATCAACGCTTATAATTTCTCTGGTAAAGAAAAAAAATACGAATTCAATTACTTACGAAGTAGTAAGAGAAACTGAAAATTTAGCAAAGGAAATTTGTGCTATTTTATATAAACACGGAATACTGTCCTTGATTGTTGAAGGAGGAAAACAAACCTTAGAAACATTTATTGAAGCCAACCTTTGGGATGAAGCAATTACTTACAAAGGCGATCAGGTATTTTTTGAGCAAGGAGTAAAAGCACCCAAGCTTTTAAAAAAAGGAATAACCTCAAAACACAAAACACAAAACACAAAAATTACGTATAGGAATGATTAAAAACTTATTATTTGATTTTGGCGATATTTTTATAGACTTAGATAAAACAGCAATATTAAGAGAATTTAAAAAATTAGGAAGTACGGTTAGTACAGCGGATATTGATAGGATAAATAAGACTTATGAAGTAGGGGATATGTCTACTGAAAATTTTATTGAGGCACTAAAGCAGTTTACTCCCAATGCAACAGACCAACAAATTATTGATGCCTGGAATAGTATTTTAAAAGACTTTCCCATACAAAGGTTAGAGTTTTTACAAGCTATTGCTGACTCCGAAGAGTATAAAATATTCTTATTAAGCAATACCAACGATTTACATATTGAATGGATTGAGAAAAATGTACCTCATTTTGAGGCATTTAAAGCATGTTTTAATCAGTTTTACCTTTCCCAAGAGTTAGGAATGCGTAAACCAAATGCAGGAGTATTTCAATTGTTATTAGATATGAATAATCTTGAAGCTGAGGAAACATTGTTTGTTGATGATCTTAAGGAAAATGCGGACAGTGCAGCATCTTTAGGTTACAACGTTTGGAATTTAGTACCAGGTAAAGAAGATGTAACTGAATTATTCACTATTAAAAAAGAATTATTTTGATATATATTGTATTAAGTATTCTTGCCTCAAGTATACTTTTCGTGATTTTTAAACTTTTTGGACGGTTTAAAGTAAATTCATTTCAGGCAATAGTATTTAACTATTTAACAGCTTGTACGTTTGGTTTTTCAGTTTATGGAAAGCCTGTAAATATCTTAGGACTTTCAAATTTTAGTTGGTTTTATTACGCACTGGGTTTAGGTCTCATTTTTATTGCAGTATTTTATCTAATGGCAATAACTACGCAAAAAAATGGATTGTCCGTTGTTGCTGTAGCTAGTAAAATGAGTGTAGTAATTCCTATAATTGCTGGAGTATTTGTATATAACGAAAGTATAGGAAGGCTAAAAGTTGCAGGAATATTAATTGCATTGGCATCTATTTATTTAGTTACGGTTAACCCGAATAAAATAAAAGGAAGTTCTTTAATATATCCGTTTTTAGTGTTTTTGGGAAGTGGATTTATTGATGCCAGTTTAAAGTTTTTGCAAACCAATTATGTTAAGGCTTCAGATGTTTCAATTTTTTCGGCAACATTATTTGGAACAGCAGGGTTGGCAGGTATTATATTGTTTTTATTACAAATGTTTCAAGGAACTTTTAAGTTTCAATTTAAAAATTTAATTGGAGGTGTAATTTTAGGTTTAGTCAATTATTTTTCAATTTACTTTTTAGTAAAAGCTATTGGCTATAAGGGCTTAGAAAGCTCTACTTTTTTCGTAATTAATAACATTGGTATTTTATTAATTACGGCTTTATTGGGGTTGATCTTATTTAGGGAAAAATTATCCCAACAAAATCGCTTAGGAATTTTGTTAGCAGTAATAGGTATTGTTTTGGTAAGTTTCTCTGATAGTTTTTAATTGATGCAAGATCAATATAAAACCATAAGCATAGCCTCGGACGAACATTTACATAAGATTAAAAACAGTAAATTTTTTGGTTATGCATTCCCAGTAACTACTGAAGAAGAAATAAAAGTACATCTTGCTGAAATTAAAAAACAACATTACCAAGCACGCCATTGGTGCTATGCGTGGCGCTTAGATGTTGACCCTATTCGCTATCGAGCAAATGACGATGGAGAGCCATCAAACACAGCGGGACAACCAATCTTGGGTCAACTTCAATCTTTTGAAGTAACCAACATTTTACTAATAGTAGTGCGTTATTTTGGTGGAGTAAAATTAGGAGTAGGTGGTTTAATAGCTGCTTATCGAGCCACAGCCCAGGAAAGTTTAGGGACTTGTGATATTATTGAAAAACGGGTAACAGATATTACGGAATTTCATTTTAATTACTCCTTAATGAATGATGTGATGCGAAAAGTAAAACAACATCAGCTTCAAATTAAAACTCAGGATTTTCAACAGATTTGTAAAATTTGGATTGAAACCCCAAAGAGCGAAACTTCAAAAAAAATTAAAATTCTAAATGCTATTTATGGTGTTGAGGTTGTTTTGGAATAGTGAATTTCGAATTAAGTATTGTTTGTTTTTTTACAAGAAGTAGGGTAAAATTCTAGTTAGGCGTATTAAATGTATAAAAGCATTAAAATGATAGTTAGAGAAAAAGTATATAGTGGCGTTTTTATTCTGATAGTTTTTGGAGCAACTTTAATTTTGAATACCTCAAAAACAAATAAAAAGGCAAACACTAAAAATCAATTAGAAGAACAATTACAGTTATCAGAAGTTAGTTTTAATAAAGCTAAAGCAATTTTAAAACTGAAACAAGAGTCAATTGAAATTGGCGGGGATTTAGAAGTTGAAATGATTTCAGAAAATAATAAAATCATGTTTTTATGGAATAAAATTGATGAAGGAGAAAATAAGTACGAAGTATGGCTAAATGATAAACTAAAGAAAAAGATTAAAAGTAACGGAAGGGAGTTATTTTATGTTATTACTAATTCAGAATTTGAAAGCGGTAACAATAAAGTTACTATAAAGACGACAGCCCGCAATGGGGAATCGGTTAGTGGTGTATTTTATCTTGATTTTGAAGAACTAATGAAACAAGAAATTTCATTTTCAGAATAAACAATTTAATACAAGAGTTTATAAGTTACTATAACACTAGCGTCCGAAAGTTTGGGGTTTTAGAAAAACAAAAAACAATAACTTTATTTGTAGTGCATTATGTATTCCGAAAATTAAAATATTTGAAAAGATATTTTCTGAATATTTTAATTTTAATAAATTGTATTTATCAGTTTTTTAGATACTTAGTGCTTTTTAAAAGTGGATATTCCAAAACTTTTTGATGCTAGAGTGTTTCTATAACTAAAATTATTCCCCTTTTAGGACTGTTTTTTCTACTTAAGCATTTATTAATTGCCTGCATCCAACTTATAAATGCAGTAAATTACAGTAAAAAAACGTTTTCGTAAAAAAGTTGTATATTTAGAATACCTCAAGCTACAAATTTGGTTTTAAAAAGTTATTACATATTTTTAATATGTGATATTTGTGAAAATTTAATAATTTTCGAAACACTTTTTAAATTCATATCGAACCCTACTTTTTAAGATTTAAACAATTAAAAACAATCGATATGAATATTAGAGAAAAAAATTTACAGTGGAATTTTCGTTCTTGCAGTTGTAGTAGCAGCGACGATACTTTTAAATTCGCCAAAAATCAGAAAGAATAATAATAATCAAATAGTAGAACAACAAGATTCGAAATATAACTCTATTGAGATTAATGAAGTGGATGTTCAACTTGCTATAGAGGAAGATGATGAATAAAAAACTACGTTAATTAAAAAATCCCTTTACTGTAATTACAGTAAAGGGATTTTTTTTATAAATATATCAAGCTGTCTTTAGCTAACAGCTTTTTTAATTCTTGAAATAGCTTCAATAATTTGTTCTTCACTAGCAGCATAAGAAATACGAATACAATTTCCGTTTCCAAAAGCATCACCAGTTACAGTTGCTACATTTGCAGCTTCTAACAAATAGATTGCAAATTCCGATGCGTTATTTATAACTTTACCACCAAGTGTTTTTCCAAAGTAAGCAGTAACATCAGGATAAACATAAAAAGCACCTTCGGGCTCATTGCATTTAAAACCCTCTATATCATTAAGTAAACCTAAGATTAATTTTCTTCTTTCTTGAAATTTATCAACCATATATTGAATACGACTCACAGGCTCTTCCAAAGCAGTAATTACCGCACGTTGAGCAATACAATTGGCACCACTAGTTACTTGTCCCTGTAGCTTGTTACATGCACGGGCTATATAAGTAGGGGCTCCAATATATCCTATTCTCCAGCCTGTCATAGCAAAAGCCTTTGCTACACCATTTACAGTTACAGTACGGTCAAACATATCATCAAACTCTGCAATTGATGCGTGGGCTGTAACACCATAGTTAATGTGTTCATAAATTTCGTCACTTACAATAACAATTTGTGGGTGGTTAGCTAATACATCAGCTAAAGCTCGTAACTCTTTTTTACTATAAATAGATCCACTTGGGTTGCATGGAGAACTATACCATAGCATTTTAGTTTTAGGGGTAATGGCAGCCTCTAGCTGAGCAGGAGTCATTTTAAAATCATTTTCCAAAGTAGTCGGAACCTCAACAGGTATACCGTCTGCCAACTTAACAATATCGCTATAGCTTACCCAATAAGGGCAAGGTAAAATAACTTCGTCACCTTCATTTAAACAAACTTGTGCTACATTGTATAATGCTTGTTTAGCACCAGTGGAAACAACAATTTGTGAAGGATCGTAAGTAAGCTTATTATCTCTCTTAAATTTTGTAATTATTGAATTTTTTAATTCTACATATCCATCAACTGGTGTGTAGGAATTGTAATCATCATTTACTGCCTGTATGGCAGCTTCCTTAATATAATCAGGGGTATTAAAGTCAGGTTCTCCTAAACTTAGACCGATGATATCTTTTCCTGCAGCTCTTAATTCTCTTGCTTTTGCAGCCATTTCTAATGTTGCTGACGGCGCTAAACTATTGATTCTATCAGATAATTGATTACTCATTTTTAATTTTTGATTATACGCTTTATTTGTTATGCTATAATAGGTTTTTGACCTAAATGTTTTAAATGCTTAAAATGTGCTACTAGTGCGCTTCCCATACTTTTATATTCGTTGTATGGTAAATTAAATTCAGAAGCCGTTTCCTTAATAATTTTAGCAATTTTAGGATAATGTACATGGCTTATATTTGGAAAAATATGATGTTCTACTTGGTGGTTAAGGCCGCCAGAAAACCAGCTCAAAAATTTACTTTTAGTTCCAAAATTAGTAGTTGTAAATAACTGATGAATCGCCCAAGAGTTTTTCATTGTTCCCACTTCATTAGGTAAAGGAGTTTCAACTTCATCCACAACATGAGCCAATTGAAAAATAATACTTAAAATCATTCCTGCAACATAATGCATTGAGAAAAACCCGAGTAAAATTTTGTACCAAGCAACTTCTAAAAAAACCATTGGAACGACAATCCAAACAATAAAATATAAAGATTTACTTATTCCAATGGTAGTCCATTGTTGCAAAGGAGTAGGAAGATCTCCATAAGCCAATTTTTTTCTTAAATAACGGCTAGTTTGTTTAAAATCGGTAGTGGTAACCCAATTTATAGTTAACAATCCATATAATAATACAGAATATAAATGTTGAAATTTGTGAAAAAACTTCCATTCAGAATGTTCGCTAAATCGAATAATACGACCAGCATCTAAATCTTCGTCGTGTCCATGGATATTAGTATACGTATGATGTAATACATTGTGTTGTACTTGCCAGTTGTATACATTTCCTGCTAAGAAATACATACTTGCTCCCATAATTTTATTTACCCACTTTTTGTTGGAGTAAGATCCATGGTTGCCATCGTGCATTACATTCATCCCTATACCAGCCATGCCAATGCCCATAATTAGGCAAAGTAAATACATGTTTATTTCTGAAATATCAGCAAGTAAAATTAAAAAATAAGGCGTTACAAATAATGAAACCATTACAATGGTTTTAAGATGTAATTTCCAATTTCCCGTTTTTTTTAATTCTTGTTCTTTAAAATAACTATTAACGCGTTTATTTAAAGTTTTGAAAAAAGCGGCAGAATTAACTCTGCTAAATCTTATTTGAGCTCCTGTCATAAAGGTTTATTTTAGAAAAAATACTATTTCTATATGTAGATCAAAAATAAGGATTTATATTTCTTTAGAATGTTACAATTCTCAAAATTACCTTATGAAGTCGTACTTTTGCAAAGTAAACCAAAATTAATTATGGATATTATCCTAAAATATTTTCCTGATTTAACAGACGAGCAAAAAATACAATTCTCGAAATTACCAAAATTATACACGGAATGGAATGTAAAAATTAATGTAGTTTCCCGTAAGGATATTGAAGAATTAATGGAGCGCCACATTTTACACTCACTAGCAATAGCCAAAATTCAAAAATTTAAACCAGAGTCTAAAGTAATGGATGTTGGTACAGGAGGTGGATTTCCAGGAATTCCATTAGCGATCTTATTTCCTGAAACGCAATTTTATTTATGTGATGTAATTGCTAAAAAAATAAAAGTTGTTAATGCTGTAGCCGAAGCTTTAGAATTAAAAAATGTAAAAGTTGAGCAAAAAAGAGCAGGAACTTTTGATACTCAATTTGATTTTATAGTAAGTAGAGCGGTTACGCGTATGCCTGATTTTGTTAAATGGGTTAGAAAAAATATTAAAAAGAAATCGATACACGAGCACAAGAATGGAATTTTGTATTTAAAAGGAGGTGACCTAACAGAGGAACTATCAAATTTTACTACAGTACAGCAGTTTAAAATTTCTGATTTTTATTCAGAAGACTTTTTCGACACTAAAAAAGTAGTGTATCTACCGATGAAATATAAAGGGTAGTATTGGTTTTTTTTTGTAAGTTGTCAAAGATTACAAAGACTCATTGATTTATATGTGTACAGTAACTTTAGTTAAAAACAGTTCCAAAGGTTTTATTCTTACTTCTAATAGAGACGAGGCAATTGGTCGAAAAACATTACCGCTAGAATTTTACGAATTCAATGGGAAACGATTGCTGTTCCCCAAGGATCAAGTAGCAGGCGGTACATGGATTTCAATAAGTGAGCAACAAACTATGATTTGCCTTCTTAATGGCGGGTATAAAAACCACGAAAAAAAGAATCACTATCGACACAGTAGGGGAGTAGTAGTTACCGATATTCTTTCAGAAAATAATTTGTGGGAAGCAATGCAAGCTTATGATTGTGAAGATTTAGAACCGTTTACTCTTGTTGGAGTGGATTGGAACACCAAAACTTTTTTTTATGAACTGGTTTGGGATGGAAAACAAAAACATATACGCGTTTTAGATAGTAATCAAACACATATTTGGTCATCTGCTACATTATACACTGACGAAATGAAGCAAAAACGAAAGGATTGGTTTGCAGATTTTAAACATAACAACAAACTTACAGTTGAAAATATTATTAAGTTTCACAGGACAGGTGGTGTAGGCAATAAATATTACGACTTACAAATAAAGAGAGGGAATCTTCAAACCAGAAGTATTACTCAAGTTGTAGCTAATGGTAACGAAGTCAAAATGCGCTATGAAGATTTAGTAATTAATAAAGTATTTGAAAAATCTATTGAAACGGTTAATATTTAGCAACTATTGAATACAGGTAAGATCATCCCCATTGCATATCCAGATACTTTTGTTAGATATGCTTCCGAATTTGTACAGCATAAAATATTCCCGTATCTGGGTTTGGGTAAAAATGGATACATAAAAGGAGGACATGCATTACTATTACTTATTGAAAATGCAACGGGTTATATCCATTACTTTGATTTTGGTAGATATGTAACACCTAATAAAACAGGGAGAGTACGTAGCGAAAAAACAGATGTAGAATTACATATCCCAATAAAGGCAGAATTATCTCCATCTGGAAAGTTAATTAATATTGAAGAAATCCTAATATGGCTGGAAGGGCATCCTGAAAAGACCCACGGAGATGGAAGAATGATAGCTTCAGTTTGTGATGAGGTAAATTATTATAAAGCGTTAAACTACATTAATAACATACAAAGTCAAGGTAGTATACCTTATTTAACGTTTAGTAGTACTGTAGGAAGCAATTGTTCACGATTAGTTACCGATACATTAATTAATTCTGTAAATAATACAAAGATTGTTAAAAAAATGAAAAGGAACAACCACTTTACACCAAGTCCTTTGGGTAATGTTAAGTATGGAGCCAATGGTGGAGACATGTATAAAGTATATAAAGGTGAAATTACTACATATACAAATTCTGTTCTAAAGGAGAATTTAATAAACTTTTTTGATTCTAATATACCTAAAGATTCATTAAAAAAACTACCCAAGCAAATTAATAATGCTCAATTATTAGAAGCAATAGGAGCTAGTGCTTATTTCGAAATTATAGCAACACAATCAGAAGAAAAATATATTATAAAAAGGTATACAGCAGATTTTGTTGAAGATTTTGAGGGGATTTTTTTAATAGATAAGATTGGGTTTAATATCGATAAAGAGTATGAATTTGTTTTTGACTGTAATTGTAGCTATTGCCATGTAAAACAGGAGGATACCGTTTATAGATTAGATTTCTGGGGGCAACAAAACTTACTAATAGGTTAGTTTTTATGCGCGCATAAGTATGTTAAAGTTGTGTTTTTTTGGTGTATGAAGTTTATATGAGCCGTTTTTTTTATCTTTAGTACAAGCATAACTTCAAAAGAAAACATAAAATAAAACTACTAATTTCGCTCACTACAATCGCAACACTAGCTTTGATTTTCAATTTCTGTTTTAAAAAAAATGAAACTACACTTAGCAGTTTATCGTTGTTTGTAAATACAGATTATAGTATTCCAACAAATGTCTTAGAATACGGAAATAATATAATTAAAGTTATTACTGAATTTAATGGTCCAGAGGTTCATCAAAGTAATAAAGTTGAAACAATAATGATCAAAGAAGTTTTTTGGCGGGTAGATATGTGAAAGATTAGTTTAATCTATATAAATGGTAAAGGCTTAAATATACATTCAAGTTTTTTTTATGTGAAATTTTAACGCCTCAAAATAAGTCGACACAAATTCAACTTACACGAATTAGATTCTTATTTAATTTTATATCAAAATAAAAAAATGAACCACTATGGATTTCAAGCCCATAGTGGTTCATTTGAGAGTTATAAGTTTGTTTTTACTTCAATTTTATCAGTTTAATTTTAAGTGTAGCAATAAGTGCGTAATCATCAGTATTTGAGCACTTTATCACAGTATTTTGTTTATGGTGAAACAACTTGAAAAATTAGCTAATAATTACCCTTGTTCATATTCCATTTTTTTGAGTAGGCACAACGATTAAGGAGAATTTTAAAAGAATGATTATCTCCATAAAATAAGAAAGCAAAACTTACATAGAAAAGCGATAAATAACCTTTAAAAAATAAGTGATTTTAGAAGCCTAAAACACCCATTAAAATAAGCCTTTTAAATAAAATAAATTTTTATTTAACTAAAAATGTGCTAGTTATGTGGAATAAAATCTTATTTTTACAATAAGAAAATGACAATTTAGAATCTTCTTTTTTATTACAAAATAAGCTGTCATACTTATCTTCTTATAATTTACTTCCTGTAGATTATTTTAGTAAAGTATACCCCCAAGGAAGGCCTCCTTAAGTTTATTTTTTAGTTTAAGATTTTTTTATGTTGACATAACAAATAGCTTTTTGTTTAACAATACTAGTCGCCTAAACAAAAAGTAGAGTCAATTAATAAATTTAAAAGTAAAAAAACATTATGGGATCATTTAGAGCATCACTAGAATTAGGTGGAAAAGAATTTGACGTATTATCTACAGAATATGCATTTAGTAGAGATACGGACAAAAAAGGAAAAATAGCATCAGGAGTTTATGGAGGTAGAATAAACATAACAATTGAATCTACAGCAGATACATCTGTAATCGAAGCGATGTTAACAAGTCAGTTTAAAGCCATAGAAGGTAAAATCATTTTTAAGAAATCTGAAGAAGATGCAAAAATGAAAGAGCTTGAATTTAAAAATGCATACATCGTATATTATAAAGAAAAGTTAGATGTAACTGGAGATGTACCTATGGTCATTAACTTCACCGTTTCTGCAGAAGAAATGACGCTTGGTAATGCAGCTATACATAACCGTTGGCCATTGGCATAATTTATAAAAAAGTAAGTCACTTGAAAGTGACTTACTTTTTTTTTAAATAGTTTTTTCAAAATTAGTCCCTAATAACTTTATGACTAGGATGAATTTAATCAATCAAGAAAACTGAAACATTATGATAGAGCCAAAAACTACCCTTAGTATAGACGGAAAAACGCTTTTTAATTTCGAGGAAGTCACACTCAAGCAATCTATAAACGAGCACCACACCTTCACTATTATTCTTGATTATGATAGTGTAGAAACTGTGGGTTCTCATACCTTAGACAGTTCTAGAGAATGGTTGGGAAAAACAACCGTAATAAATTTTAATGATACCGAATTTTTAGGTGTAATAACCAATGTAAAACTTAAGCATGATAATGGTTTTGATGGTAAACTAGTTGTTAGTGGTTATTCGAAAACTATTTTATTAGAAGATGGTACACATATGCAATCCTGGTTAGATAAAAACTTAAACGATATCATAAGCGATACTATTAACGCATCAGGGATAGAAGCCTTAATAAATCCCGTTTTTAGCTCACCTATAGAATATCAAGTACAGTATAAAGAAAATCATTTTCAATTTATACAACGTATGGCTAAACAATATAATGAGTGGCTGTACTACGATGGCTTACAATTAGTTTTTGGAAAACCCTCTTTAGCAGCACCTATTACAGTAGAATATGGTGCCGATATGGATACCATTAATATTGATATAAAAGCAATAACGAGTAGTACAAATAATTTCACCTATAATTCTCTTGACAGTAACAGGTTTGAATCACAAACAAAAGGAGAGGTAGCAGGACTAAATGAGTTAAGCGATTACGCATTTGAAACCTCCAAAAAACTTTTTTCGATTAATACCAATGGTTATTCTACTACACGCATAAGAGATAAAAGTGAAATAGATACTATTGTAAAAAATAAACAAGCCAGTAAAATAGCAACGGCAAACGTGCTGAGTGGTACCAGCACCAAACAAGGACTTACTATAGGATCTGTAATAAAAGTTACAGCTGCCAAACGCGGTGTTGGATCTTTTGATGTTAAAAATTATGGGGAGTATATAATTACTAAAATCAAACATAAAGCCTCAGGATTAAGTGAATATACTAATGAATTTGAAGCTATAGGGTCTGGACTAGCTATATTACCAGAACCAGAAATTCCATTACCCGAAGCACACCCACAAATAGCCACGGTACTTTCCAATGAAGATCCTAGGCAAAAAGGGCGAGTACAAGTGCAATTTCAATGGCAAACAGGACAAATGAAAACCTCGTGGTTGCGTGTAATGACACCCGATGCAGGAAGTAGCGATAATCACTCGCAAAATAGAGGTCATGTATTTGTACCCGAAGTAGATGACGAAGTTATGGTAGGTTTCCGATATAACGACCCCAACAGACCCTTTGTAATGGGGAGTCTTTTTAGTGGTGCTACAGGAGCTGGAGGGAAAAATCAAAACAACTATAAAAGTATTATTACTCGTAGTGGACATATTCTTGAATTTAATGATACAGCTAATAGTGAAAGTATAACCATTACTGATAAAAAGGGAAACCATATTATCATAGACACTGCTGGAGAGACTTTAAGCATTAATGCACTTAAAGATATCAACATCAATGCAGGAGAAAATTTAAACATTACTGCTGGCAAAAATATTAATATAAATGCTGGAGAGAATATTGACAAAAATGCAGGGAAAGATATTACAATACTAGCAAGTAATGATATGACCTTAAATGCAAGTGGAAATTTGAAAGAAGTTTCGGACAACCGTGAAGACCTTATCGAAAATGATTTTAATCGTCAATCTACTTTGTCTGATGAATTTGCGAGTGAAATTTCATTATTTAGTGCAGAAGAGAATATGACAATTAAGAGCAGTAAAACAGTGGAAATTAATAGTGCAGAAAAATCTAATTTATTTTAAAATGGGAATTAAAAAAAATGCAAAAAACTATGAAGTTATAGTAAAGCAAAAATATCTATGTTCGGTAGGTGGAATATTACAGAAATATGCTGATAATATGATAATAGAATCGATAGATGGAAATTTAAAATTAGGGAGCAATAAAAAAATAATAAATAATGGCGGGTCCTAATCTTAATTTTGGAGCATATACAGCTACAGAAAGAATAATATCACTATGTGATTGTTCTGACTCGATACGTATTCCTTTGCAAAATGCAGTAGAAAAACATTGTAAAGGGGAAAAATCTAGATGTAATACTGCAGACGGATGTTCTATTCTTTCTGCAAAAATAGCTAAAATAAACGCTTGTATCCTAGCTAGAACAATAATTAATACTAAATGTTTTAAAGGTGGAGATAAAGGTCATAAAACAGCAGTTGAAAATGCTATAAAGGCTGTACTTTCCTGAAATAGGTTGACTAAAAATTAAACCTTTAATTATAGTCACTTATGAACAATCAAAATGAACACTGGCAGAAAAAAAAGTACCAAAAGGTAACTCTAGAGACCAAATTATTTGTCGTTGACCAAATTCAGAACGGTCAAATCTCTACAAACTTTGCATCAAAAAAATATGATGTCCCTAGAACAACGATTGGTTATTGGGTAAAAAAATATAGTACTTTAGTCCAAC
>Ga0209185_1001569_pt1 | contig 19181 bp, 20 predicted proteins | sample SidtaG_2_FD_187425 | JGI IMG/M metagenome (GOLD analysis project Ga0209185, IMG submission 187425) | Marine algal microbial communities from Sidmouth, United Kingdom - Sidmouth_Asex2 metaG (SPAdes) (version 2) | ecosystem: Host-associated > Algae > Red algae > Unclassified | place: Sidmouth... | reverse complement strand
TGCTCGCCCTCGAGCAGGGTCAGCGAGGTTGCATAGGGCATGTGTGTATGGAATATAGCGACATGCCTCGGGTTGGCACGGTGAGCGGCCACGTGGATGTGGCGTGCCGACGCTTCGACCTCACCGCTGCCTTCGAGCAGATTCCCCTCGCCATCGATCATCACGAGCGAATCGGGCTGCATCATCGACCAGTGAATGCCGTAAGGATTGATCAGGTAGCGTTCGCGCTGCTCACCGTCCGGGGATGGCCCGAGGGCGACGGAAAGGTGGTTGCAGATGCCTTCGTGAAAGCCCAGTCGCTCGCTCAGCCGGAACGCCAGGGCAAGCTGTTCGCGGAGCTCCGCATCACGTTCGGATGAAGGCGACGAGGTGCCCGCCGGTGAGACTTCGTCAAGACTGGCCAGGGTGCCTGCTCCCGTTGGCGGTAGGCGTTGACAGGATTCTACACAGGTCCAGCACCCGTTCCGGCGTGTCGATCAACAGGGCAGCAGCGTCTCCGGGTCGAAGGGGGCTCCGAATGGCTGCGGCACCACCGGCGTGCGTTCCGGGCCGATCAGAATGTCGATGTTCTCGTCGACGAAACCATCCAGCGCGCTGTTCATGTCGATGCAGATGGGCGCATCGCCATCAACCTGGATGGCGAAATAATCTTGCCAGGGTGCCTGTGTTGCCATGTCGAAGTTCACCAGAGTGCCGTCGTCACTGCGCGAGAAGGTGTCCGAGTCCTCGATCGTGTCGTTTCGGCGATAACCGTAGAGCGACGTGCGTTCGCTGTAGAAACCGTGGAGGTAGTCCGTATCGTGGGGATAGCTGAAGCGGATTCCTGCCGTGCTGCGGATCATGCCGCTCGCCTGCACCACTCCGCCGTCGGACGCGGTACCTGTCAAACGTAAAACCCAACGGCCGTCGCAATTCTTCCAGATGACCAGAGCTGAATCGTTCAGGAGATTCAACACGGGGTCGGGGTTCAGGGTCGGGTCGTCGCACGGATAGCCAGGACGCTCGCAGGGCTCGCCGGTGCGCGGATTGAAGCTGGAATTGATATTGAAGGTCTCGAACGAAGAATGCGTGACGGGTGTACGGTCCCCGCCAACCAGGACAGGAATCCCGGGCGTCGTGCCTTCGGTCAACTGAATGCACACCTCGCCACCGTCATTGGGCACAAGTAGCAACTCGTTCTCTGCGCCGCTGTAAGACCGGAAGTTCATCCTTATGCTTCCGTCACGATAAGGATTCGCGCTCTCTGAGAAGTTGAAATCCAGTGGCCTGAAGAAGCGGAAGCCCGTCGTCGAATAGGCATGGCCACGTATCCTGGCCCGGCCCTCCGCCCCACCGGAGCTCACTACATGGACGTAGCCACCGCAATCGACCCAGGTGAACACCGCCTGATCGACCGCCGGGTCATAAGTGGGCCGGGTGCAGAAGCGATCAGCAAACTGACAAGGCTCGAGGGTCTCCGGATCAATCGGGCCGAGGCCGGCGGGTATGCGATCCGGCCCGACGTAAAGTTGCTCGCCACCGGTTATCCGGCTGAGACCGATACACAGCCCTTCATTCGGGGGAGTTCTGATCCGGATGTCATCGGACCACGGATTGACCGTGGTCATCGAGAACGTGGCCGTGTCGTAGCCGGCCCTGGTCGAGTTTCCGACCGTATCCGAGGATTCGAGAGCGGGTCCCGGAAACGCATAGAGCGAGGTTGATTCCGACGTGATTCTGCCCGTGGCCTTGATGGTGCCGGCACCGGGAACCCCGCCGAGCACCATGACCCAGGGACCGTCGCATTCCCGATAGAGCGTCACGCCCGAGTAGTTGCTGGCGCCGTTGACCGGTTCACCACACGCAACTGCCTGCTCGGCGTCGGCAATCGCCTGAGAGCGGGTCTCCGTACTACCGAAAAGCAGGATCGAGGCGAGCACCGGCAGAACCATGTGGCTCGGCCGAAGGCCTTCCAGTCGACGCTTGAGCGAGTGAACCATGACCGATACCCTTCCCTGGATAAAAGTTGCTTGAACCGTCGGACGCCGACGAATACGAAATTCGACAGGTTCGGGCTATAGAACTGGCCTGTGAAGCCATTGCCAGTGCGTAATGATTTATACCACTTGATGGACTCTGACAGGGCCATTTTCCGAGCGCGCTCCAACTCGCAGCTCCACCACGCGATAGTCCACAATAGGACAATCAATGCGGCAACTATCTCCGAGAGGACACGACAGCGTCATGGCCGGACACAGCAAATGGGCCAATATCCAGCATCGCAAGAACGCGCAGGATGCCAAGCGCGGCAAGCTCTTCACCAAGCTCATCCGCGAAATCACGGTGGCGGCGAAGATGGGTGGCTCGGATCTGAACAGTAATCCCCGTCTGCGACTGGCCGTCGACAAGGCACTCGGCGGCAACATGACCAAGGACACGATCGAACGCGCCATCAAGAAAGGTGCGGGCGAGCTGGATGACGTGGCCTACGAGGAGAATCGTTACGAAGGTTATGGCCTCAATGGTGTCGCGATCATGGTGGACACCATGACGGACAACCGGAACCGCACGGTGTCCGACGTCAAGCACGCCTTCTCGAAATACGGCGGCAACCTGGGCACACAGGGTTCGGTCGCCTATCAGTTCGACAAGCTCGGCGTGCTCGGCTATGCCAGCGAAGCCGACGAGGACACGCTCATGGAGGCCGCCCTCGAGGCCGGGGCGGAGGACGTGGTCGTGGCCGACGACGGTTCGATCGAGATCGTCACTACGGAGGAGACGTTCGTCGACGTCAAGGAGGCGATGGTTGCCGCCGGGCACGAGCCCGAGGTCAGTGAGGTGACCATGCGCGCCCAGGTTGAAGTCGAGCTAGACGTTGAACAGGGACAGAAACTGCTCAAGCTGATCGATGCGCTGGAAGATATCGACGATGTACAGAACGTCTATTCGAACGCCGACATTCCGTCCGAAGCCTACGACGAGTGAGTGTTTCGCGCACCCGTGAGCGTTCGGCTGCCGTGTCGACGGAGGGTCGTGTGACGCCTGCGCCGAAGGCCCAACCGCTGCTGGTGCGCGTCATGGGCATCGACCCGGGGTCGGTCGTGACCGGCTATGGCGTGATCGAAACCGACGGTGCGCGCAGCTTTCACGTCGCCCACGGGCACATTCGGGTGAAGGGCGCGACGTTCATCGAACGCCTCGGCCACATCCATGCCGCGTTGCACGATGTATTGAGCGAATGGCAGCCTGCCGAGGTCGCGATAGAGCAGGTATTTCTCGGCAACAATGTCATGTCGGCGCTGAAACTCGGGCAGGCGCGGGGCGCGGCGATCACCGCCGTGGTGGCACGCTCCATCAGTGTCTGCGAGTACGCGCCGAGGGCGGTCAAGCAGGTCGTGACCGGATCGGGCAGCGCCGACAAACTACAGGTCAAGACGATGGTGCGCTCGCTCCTTCATGTCGAGGACGAGTTGCAAGCGGATGCGGCCGATGGTCTCGCCATCGCCATCTGCCATGCGCATTCGCGCTCCCGGACCGGAGATGGCTCGGCAGTCCCCGGCCTCGGCAGACGTCGGCGCAGTCGCGGCAGAGGCTTGCGACTCTGATGCGGACGGACGCGTCGATGACGGATGCTCGTCCATGATCGGCCGGCTCGAGGGCACTCTGCTCGAGAAGAACCCGCCGGCCTTGCTAGTCGACGTGCAGGGCATCGGCTACGAGGTCGATGTGCCCATGTCGACCTTTTACAGTCTGCCCGCCACCGGCGAGCCGATGGCGCTCCTGGTACACATGGTCGTGCGTGAGGACGCCATGCTCTTGTACGGCTTCGGCACCTCGCTGGAGCGCACCCTGTTCCGGGCGCTTCTGAAAGTCAACGGGGTCGGTGCCAAGGTTGCCTTGTCAATCCTGTCCGGCATGAGCGCCGATGAATTTCTCGCCTGCGTCGCGCGTGAGGATGCAGATGCACTGGTACGCGTGCCGGGCATCGGCAAGAAGACGGCCGAACGTCTGCTGGTCGAACTGAAGGATCGGGTCGCATCGATCGGTACCGGCGCCACCGGTGGCAGTGTCACGACGCGCGCCGACACATCGAATCGAGTGCAGGCCGAAGAGGCGCTCGCGGCGCTCGGCTACAAGCCGGTGGAGACGAAACGCTTGCTCGACCAGGCGTCGCCTGCTGACCAGAGTGTCGAGGAGATGATTCGCGCCGCACTTCAGGGAGCGAATCGATGAGCGGCGCCGACAGCGAGCGTCTCATCGATGCCGCACCACGTGGCGAGGACGCCCAGGAACGCGCCATGCGTCCGAAGCTGCTCGCCGACTATCACGGCCAGCCGGCCGTGGCCGAACAGATGGAGCTCTTCATCGCCGCCGCACGTCAACGTCGCGAAGCGCTCGACCATGTGCTGATCTTTGGCCCGCCGGGACTCGGCAAGACGACACTGGCCAACATCGTTGCCAACGAACTCGATGTGCGCATCCTGCATACCTCGGGTCCGGTGCTCGAGCGGCCGGGCGATCTGGCCGCCATCCTGACCAGCCTCGAGGCAAACGATGTGCTGTTCATCGACGAGATCCATCGGATGAGCGCCATCGTCGAGGAAGTGCTCTATCCCGCCATGGAGGACTACCAGATCGACATCATGACGGGCGAAGGTGTCAGTGCGCGCTCGTTCAAGATCGACCTGCCGGCGTTCACGCTGGTCGGGGCGACGACGCGCGCCGGCCTGCTGACAGCACCGTTGCGCGACCGCTTCGGGATTGTCCAGCGACTCGAGTTCTATCGAACCGAGGATCTTGCCGGAATCGTCGAGCGCTCGGCCGCGTTGCTTGGTGCGGTCATTGACGATGGCGGCGCACGCGAGATAGCTCGTCGGGCACGGGGCACACCGCGCATCGCCAATCGTCTGCTCAGGCGCGTGCGTGACTATGCCGACATTCGGGCGGATGGCCGGATTACCACCGAGATCGCCGATGCCGCGCTCAATCTGCTAGATGTCGACCGTCTTGGTCTCGACAACATGGACCGGCGACTCCTCCTGGCCATCATCGAGAAGTTCAGCGGCGGGCCCGTCGGTATCGACAACCTCGGCGCTGCGCTGTCAGAGGAGTCCGGCACTCTTGAGGAGGTGGTCGAGCCGTACCTGATCCAGCAGGGTCTGATGATGAGAACGCCACGAGGCCGTGTCGTTACCGAGCACACCTACCGTCATTTCGGCCTGCGACAGCCTGCGACGCCTGGTGCGGCAGCAGACGAGCAGGCCAGCGTCAGCACCGATGGTGAGCGTACCCTCGAGACTCCGGACAAGGCGACCACCGAGGTACCCTCGACCGCAGAGCTCTTTCCGGATTCGTCGTGAAGGCCGGATTCGACATGTAAGCAACGGCGTTCTCGTGTTGATCCTCGCGCAACGGGTGTCACCTGCTTGGCGCGCGGCCTGTCAATTTGAGTTTTCTCTGCAATACTTCGGCATGCAGCAATTTTCCATGTCGGTGCGGGTCTATCTCGAAGACACCGATGCCGGTGGCATTGTGTATCACGCGAGTTACCTCAGGTTCATGGAGCGAGCACGGACGGATTGGCTCCGAGCCTCGGGGGTCGCACTGGACGAATGGCAGGAACGACATCGCCGCTTGTTCGTCGTACGCTCGATGACACTCGAATTTCTGAAACCTGCCCGCCTAGACGAGCAACTCGTCGCATCCGTCAAACTAGTGACGATGAGGCGGGCCAGTCTGTGGTGCGAGCAACGAATTCATCGTAACGAAGTGCCTCTGATCGACGCTCGCGTAAGGCTTGCCTGCATCGATGCCGATACACTGGCGCCAGCCCAGATTCCTTCTATCATTTCGTCCGCCATCAATGAGGCCGTAGAAGCGTGAATACCGATCTCTCGTTCCTGCAGCTGATCCGGGATGCCAGTCCGGTTGTCCAGGCTGTCATGATCATTCTCGTGATCGCGTCGATCATGTCCTGGGCCCTGATCTTCGGCAAGGCTCGGCAGTTGCGTCAGGCAAAACGCCTGGCTGAAGATTTCGAACACGATTTCTGGGGTTCTTCCGACATATCCGGAACCTATTCCAAGTTGACGATGCGGCGCGGTACGCTCAGTGGGCTCGAGCGGATCTTCGAAGCAGGCTTCTCGGAATTCGGGCGGCTCAGACGCAAGACCGGGAACGAGGAAATCATCATGGACGGTTCGGGACGGGCCATGCGCATTGCTGTCTCGCGTGAGTCCGACCTGATCGAACAGCACTTGCCGTTCCTTGCAACCGTGGGTTCCATCAGCCCGTATATCGGACTGTTCGGTACCGTCTGGGGCATCATGAATTCGTTCACCGCACTCGGCAACGTGCAGCAGGCAACCCTCGCCATGGTGGCGCCCGGTATCGCCGAAGCCCTGATCGCGACCGCCATCGGTCTGTTCGCGGCCATTCCTGCGGTCATTTTCTACAACCGCTTTGCCACCGATGTGGATCGGCTGCTGAACCGGTACGAGAACTTCTCGGAAGAGTTCGCGACCGTACTGCAACGTCAGGCAATTCGTCGCTCCCAGGATAGCGACTCATGAGGGAGGGTGTGCTCGTTTGCGGGTCTGTCGTCGGACCGGTGCGATTCGATGGCGGTTCCATGCCTCGTGGCTGGCCGAGACTCTGATGGCGCGACAACCCATCAGGCGAGTCAGTGGTCGGCGCACCCGGCGGCAGGTCGCCGAGATCAACGTCGTGCCGTATATCGACGTGATGCTGGTGTTGCTGGTCATCTTCATGATCACGGCGCCGCTCTTGCAGACCGGCGTCGAGATCGATCTGCCCGACGCCTCGGCCACGCCCATCGCGAGTGCAGACGGTGCGCAGGAACCCCTCATCCTGTCGGTCGATGACGAGGGGCAGTGGTATCTGAACGTTGGCGAGGAGCCGACCAAGCCGCTCGAGCGGGACAAGGCACGAACCCTGGCAAGCGCGGCGCTGCGCCTCGATCCGGATCGCCGCGTACTCGTTGCGGGTGACAACGGTGTGCCCTACGGCGACATCATGCAGGCGATGGTGGCCTTGCAGGTAGCGGGTGCGCCGGAGATAGGCCTGATGTCCGAGCCGCCTCGCTGACGTCGTCATGCTTGCATTGTTGCAAAGATATCCGATCGCGATCGTCTTCTCGGTGATCTTGCACGCCGTGCTGGTGGCGGGGCTATTGCTCCGTTTGAACGAGGCTCACGATGCGGGTGGACTTGCCATCGACGATGCGGCGCCGATTCAGGCGGTGGCCATCAACGAGGACGATATCCAGGCCGAGGTCGAGCGACTCGAGACGCTCGAAGCGGCCGAGCGTACCCGAGAGGCCGAGGAGCAGGCGGCGCTCGAAGAGACGTTGGCATCGTTGGAAGAGGCCCGCGCGGCGGCCGAGTCCCGTCTCGAGGAAGCGCAAGCGCTGACCGAGCAGCAACGGCAGGCATCTGAAGAAGAGAGAGCCCGTATCGAGTCTCTGCAACAGCAGTCGGACGACATCGAGCAGCAGCGCGCCGAGCAACAAGCGGCTGCCGAGGCCGAACAGGCGCAGATTGCAGCCCTCCGCGAACAGCAGAACGAACTTTCGGCGCAGCAGGTGGCCGACCGCGAAGCCGAGCTGGACCGGCTGCGCGAGGCGCGTTTGCAGGAAGAGGAGCGCATTCGCGAGGCGCAGGCGCGGGTGCAGGAAGAAACGGCGCGCATCGAGGCCACCCGTCGCGAGGCTGATGCCGAACGCGAGCGCTTGCTGACAGAACAGCGCGCCGAGGAGGCACGTACCCGGGAGCTCAAGGAAGAGGCGCGCCTTGCTGCCGAGGAAAGTGCCCGGGCTGCCGAGGAGAAAGCGCGCCTCGAAGAGCAGGCCAGGGCGGCGGACGCGCTGCGCGAGAAAGCGCTCGAAGAGAAGGCCCTGGCGGAGGCTGAGCGGGAACGGCTGGAACAGGAACAGGCGGCAGCGGTTCGTCTGGCAGAGGAAGCTCGATTGGCGGAAGAAGAGCGTCTGGCGGCTGAGGCTGCGGAAGCTGCTCGGCTTGCGGAAGAGGCGGCTCTCGCCGAAGAAGAACGGTTGGCCGAGGAAGCCGCCCGAGCTGAGGAGGCCCGTCTGGCTGAGGAGACCGCCAGGGCTGAAGAGGCCAGAATTGCCGAGGAAGCGGCCGCTGCCGAGGAGGCACGGCTGGCGGAGGAAGCACGTCAGGTGGAGGAAGCGCGCCTCGCCGAGGAACAGCGCGAGGCCGAGGTGGCACGAAAAGCCGAGGAAGAGCGCTTGGCAGCTGAGGCGGAAGAGGCACGGTTGGTCGAGGGACAACGCCAGGCTGAGGAAGCTCGAGTGGCTGAAGCCGCAGCCGCAGTCGCTGCCAAGGCAGCAGCCGACGCTGAAGCTGCTCGCCTGGCAGAAGCCGCCAGGGTTGAAGAAGCCAGACTTGCCGAAGAAGCAGCCGCGGCCGAGGAGGCCGCCCGCAAGGCCGAGGCCGCGCGCGTGGCTGAACAGAAGCGCAAGGCTGCTGCGGCCAAAGCGGCCAAAGCGGCGAAGGCTGCCGAGGCCGAACGGCGCGCCGAGGCGGCTCGGGCAGAGCAAGTCGCCCAGCAGCGCCAGCAGCGTGTGGCCAGATTGAAACTCGAAGATGCTGCATATCGCAACAAGTTGCAGCAGCATGTGGAACGACGATGGCGTCGGCTACCCGGTTCACAGGACGTTCTTTGCCGCGTCGATGTCACCCAGACGCGGACGGGTACGGTCATCAATGTGTCCGTAAGAAGCTGTAACGGCGGTAACGATGCACTCAGAAATTCGGTCGCGAACGCCGTGCTGGCCGCTTCACCCCTGCCGGTTCCGGATTCGCCGGAACTGTTTGATCGAAGGCTTGTGTTTACCTTCAAGACAAGTTGAAGATCGCCCGCACGATGGAACGACCGTGTGGAAGTCCAGTCTGTCTGGCAGATCTGACCTACGATTGACAAGGACAGCAAATTGATAAATCCGAACCCACGACTGACGGGCAGACCAGAAATCGCATTGAACGCTCATTTCAGACAGATGGCCGGTGTCGTTCTGTTGATCGTGGCCGCGCTTGCCGCCGGATCCGCTCGAGCGGTGATCGAGATCGAGATCACGCAAGGCGGCGACAACGCCATTCCGATCGCGGTGGTACCGTTCGGCGGCGTTTCGCTGGATGAACTCCCGATCGACATCGCCGCGATCGTTGCCGCCGATCTGCAACGCAGTGGCAACTTTGCACCGCTCAATCGAGCCGATCTGATCGAGCGGCCGGCCAGTGGCGAGCGCCCGCGATTCGAAGACTGGCGAGTGACCGGCAGCGACTTCCTGTTGCTGGGAAGTGTGCGACGCGACGGCGATGGCTGGTTGGTTGAATTCCAACTCTACGACGTGCTGCAGAAGTCCTTGATGAGCGGCTTTCGCTTTCCGGTCACCGACCAGACCCTGCGAAGCGCATCACATCGCATAGCCGACGAGATCTATGAGCAGATTCTCGGCATTCCCGGTGCCTTCAATACGCAGATTGCCTTCATCTCGGTCGAAGGCCCGGTCGGGCAGCGAACCTACAAGCTCGAGCTCGCCGATGCAGACGGTGAAGGCGCGCAGGAGATGCTGACGTCGCCACGGCCGATTCTCTCGCCTTCCTGGGCGCCGGATGGTGTGCGCATCGCCTACGTGTCGTTCGAGAATCGCACACAGTCGGCCATCTACATCCAGAACCGCGAACGGGGTGATCGCACAAAGGTCATCTCCCGAAGGGGCATCAATGGCGCGCCGAGTTTCTCGCCCGATGGTCGTCGACTGGCGCTCACCTTGTCGGACGAGGGCAGCCCGGACATCTACGTGCTCGATCTCGACAATGGCAACGCCCGGCGCGTTACCGATGGAGCTGCCATCGATACCGAACCCGCCTGGATCGATGACGAGACATTGGTGTTCACGTCTGACCGGAGCGGTGGGCCACAGCTGTACGAAGTGCCTGCAAGCGGCGGACGAGCTTCGCGAATCACCTTTGAAGGTAGCTACAACACCAGCGCGACGGTATCGCCGGATGGCGGTACGATCGCGTTTGTGCACGGTAGCGAGGGTCGGTTCCAGATAGCGACGCTGGACCGTTCGTCAGGGATATTCCAGACCTTGACCCAAGGTAGTCTTGATGAATCGCCGACTTTTTCTCCAAACGGACAGATGATTCTGTACGCCACCGAAAAGAATGGTCGCGGTACGCTGGGTGCTGTCTCCGTCGACGGGAGCATCGTGCAGAGCCTCACGCTTGAAGGTGGCTCGTTCCGCGAGCCCGCCTGGTCCCCCTACACTGAATGAAAACGGAAATGCCGCGATGAAGCACGCCTACTCATCCCCTGCTGCACTCGCTGTTGTCCTTATGGGTGCGCTCGCGCTCACCGCTTGTGGCTCCAACGAGCTACGCGACGGCGAGGTCGATGATGTCTACCGACCCATCGTCAAGCCAGTCACGATCGATGGCGTTCAGGACGGTCTCAACGTCGATCCCGAGTCCATTGCCGGCCGTGCTCCGCAGGAGCGCGTCATCTACTTCGACTATGACCAGGCAGAGCTCCGGCCCGAGTTTCTGGATATCGTCGCGCAGCACGGCCGCTACCTGGCACAGAATCCCGATGGCAACGTGCGGCTCGAAGGGCATACCGATGAGCGAGGCTCGCGCGAATACAACATCGCCCTCGGCGAAAACCGCGCAAAGACCGTCTCGCGCATGCTGCAGCTGCAGGGCGTTGCGCCGGATCAGGTCAGAACGGTGAGCTACGGTGAAGAGCTGCCGGTCGACGAAGCGCACAACAACCAGGCCTGGGCCAAGAATCGTCGGGTGAATGTCATCTACGAGACGCCCGCAGCGCAGAACTGATGAGACTGGACAGGGTGGCTGACTGGATGGTGGGCAGAGTGGCGAGCCGGGCGCCAAGCGTGGGCGGGGTCAGTGGCCGATGCGGTCAATCAGTTGAATCAGTCAGTTTCCCGATGTGGGTTGGGCGCAATCTGGGGCTTGTGTTGCTGCTTCTGGCAGGAAACGTCGGCAACGTCGCGGCTCAGGATCGCGCCTCGGTCCAGGAGCTTGATTCGCGATTGCAGCGCGTCGAACGCATCATGGACCAGTCGCTTCTGAGTCAATTGCAGCGGATCGACTCCCTGCAACAGGAAATTCGCGAGCTTCGCGGCGAAATCGAGAATCTGAACTATCAACTCGATCGCCAGAATCAACGCAATACCGATCTCTACAGCGACAGCGATCAACGACTGACCGATCTCGAAGAGGCGCGGGATGCCGGTGACCTGTTCGGGTTCAATGACGAAGGAGGGCTCGGGCTCGAAGGCGCGCTACCCGAAGCTGAAGCCGACCTCGGCGCCGATTGGGCAGAAGAGTCGGCAGAGGCGTCACGGCGCGGTTCGACACCATCCGGCGCGGTCATCGTGCCCGAAGGCGGGCGTCAGCCCATACCCTCGGCGGCCGACTTCGGTGATGGTCCGCAACCGCCCACCGGAGAGCTGCGCGACACCGCCACCCAGGCAGAGAAGACGAGCTACACCACCGCCTACGATCTGCTGGCGCGGGGCGAGAACGTGGCCGCCGTCGACGCTTTCGATGCGTTTCTCAGGAGCTTTCCCGACGGACCGTATTCGGACAACGCCTGGTACTGGCAGGGTGAAGCCATGTACGCACAGCGCCGCTTCGAGGAAGCCCGGCGCAATTTCGGCGTCGTCGTCAACTCCTTCCCGCAAAGCACGAAAGTACCGGACGCACGTCTGAAGATCGGCTACTCCCTGTTCGAGCAGGAGTCGTACGAGGAAGCGAGGCGAATTCTTACCACGGTCCAGGACGACTACCCCGGCCGCTCGGCATCGGTCCTGGCCCGCAAACGCTTGCAGCAGATGGATCGAGAAGGGCGCTGATCGCTGACGCAAGCGAGACACTTGCGGTATCATCGCCGCCTGCCGGCGCTGTCGGCAGATGCTGTCTGCACGACCCTCAAGGGCACAGTGCGGATGGCGGGTGGGGGCGTTAGCTCAGTTGGTAGAGCATCTGACTTTTAATCAGGCGGTCCCCGGTTCGAGCCCGGGGCGCCCCACCAATTTCTCAGTTACTCAGGTATCCAGTTGGCTCGCTGATTCCAGACAGCATGTAGTCGACGCCTCTTCGCCCGACCAGCGCCGACGCGGTCGTCACGTTTGACGGAGCGTGGGATAGGTGCAGCTGACGCTCGGATCGAAAGCACAGGGGCGGCGATCTGACCCGGATGATCAACCGTTTCATTTCCAGCTGTAAACGGGCGGGCCTGGGTCACACACTTCCCGGCTCGGCATTTCCACGTGGAAATGGATGGACCTGCGTCACACTTTTCGAGGTTGCGTTTCCACGTGGAAATGGATGGGCCTGCGTCACACTTCCTGGCTTGGCTTTTGGTCGTGTAAGCGGGGGAATCTGCGCGGATGGCGACTTTAACTATTCGAAACCTTTATCGCCAACTGGGGAAGTTGGGAGTCAGTTGGACTCGTTGCCGGTGTCGACGATCTTGTCGAACGCAAGTAGATCATCCTCACTCAGCATCTTTGGCGCATCTGCCAAGGCGAGCCACGAGAGATCGAAGCGAATCTCCCTTGTTCCGCCGTGCGGAAATCGTTCGACGTGCTGCCACCGTTCCGGTACTTCCTCGGCGGCGCGAATCTGATAGAACCACGCGTCGAGAGGTCGTGGTCGGGACGCGTGGGGCGTGCAGATCAGCTGTGATCCCAGCAAGCAGGGCACCTCGAGATTCGACAAACCTGTTTCCTCATAGGCCTCTCTGCTGGCTGCGATCGCCGGTAGCTCCCCTCGTTCGACAGTGCCGCCCGGAACTTCCGGTAGAAGCTCCGGGAAATCGACGTGCCGCAGGACCAGCAACCGCCCCGGGCGCGTGATGTACAGGAAGACACGTCGGCGAGGCGTCACGGATGCTTGTCCACAGCCAGCGAGCATCGCTGGCCTTGCTGTTGCAAGCAACTGCTTGTCGACATACCCGATTCCTTGACCGTGGAGCTCGTGCCGTTCGATAATAGTTGTCCCATAGTGATTATCGCGCTACAGCTTGAGTGTTACGCCGCTCAGGGTTAAAGCATGCGACCGGGCCGGACGATAGCCAGTGTGAGGTTCCTGAATGCATGGCGCAACGCTCGGCCCGACTGATAGCGACGCATTGGCGAGCGAGACAAGAGCTCTCGAGCGACGTGGGCGCCTGCACTTTGCGTGTCGGGAACAAAAGCATTTCACCCACCGAGTGGCGACGATTCGCCGCCGAGGTCGACGTGGAAAAGCACTTTTCCGCGATCATCGCATCGGGCATCGTGGATGAGGTGCCGTCCGGGATGATGGCGGCCTTCATCGAGGATCAGCGCAGGCACTGGCCGGCGTTTCCGACGCGGGAACTCAGCGAAGAGATTGGTGTTTACTATCAGGTAGTACAAGTCTGGCCTGAACAGATCGAGAAGCGGATCATCGGGTTGGATATTGGTAGTGATGCGAACCGCTTCGAGGCGGTGGCAAAGGCGCTGAAAAATGGCTCCATACAGACAACCCCGCCCCTTCTGCCAACCGCTCGTGATTCTCTCGGGTTCTTGATGTTTGCCGGTTTCGATCGATTGTTCTCGGAGCCTGACGTGGCTCGCGACGCGGGGCGAGTCGCCCGGGGAGTGGTCGCCGCTACCGTGCTGGTCGAGGATCTGATCGCCGGTATTCTCGACAAGGAGCGACGCCTTCTGTCGATCACTGTCTCCGATCAGAACGAAGTCATCTACGACGAATCGGGTTCGGCGAACCGAAGTGTCGATCCGAATCCATAACATGTTCGTTCTCAAGACATCGAGGTCTTCGAGCGCGTGTGGCACCTCGAGATCAAGGACACGCTTGTGTTCATGAAGAAAAACGCGAGCATCGGTCCGATGCTCATCGTTTGTGGTGGCCTCCTCATTGACGTACTGCTGCTGACCCTGATCCTGTTGCTATCTCGCTCGAATCGACAACCTTGTCAGACGGATCCGCCGGCAGGTCGCTCACTCGAACAAGCTGATCAGTGGCATTCAGACCTACTCCGGATTTGACAAACAGCCGGAATGCTCTGCTCGGGTCGATGCGCGAGTGATGCTTGAGGACCTCAGGGAGACGCTCGGCGTACGTACTGAGCAACTGGTGCTCGAAGGAGAATTCCCCGTCTTCGACACCTGCGAGACCCGCCTCAAACAAGTTCTTGCCAATCTGGTCGGCAATGCCTTCAAGTACCATCATGACGTGGCCAACGCCTATGTCATTGTCACGCTCGAGCGCATTGGCGAGTGGCTCCGATTCTCCGTGACGGACAATGGGCCGGGAATCGCATCGCGCTTCCACGCAACCATTTTCGATCTGTTCGAAACGATCAATACGGATCCAGCAATCGACAGCACGGGAGTGGGCCTGTCGATCGTCAAGAAGACGGTCGATCTCATGGGTGGCCGGGTCTTGGTGTGTTCATCGCCGGGAGGCGGGGCGACCTTTACCTTCGACTGGCCGATTCATGTTGAAGGAGTCGGTCGTTCTCTTTTCCGTCCGAACGACGATGTCGAATTCCAGAAAGCGGCTTAACGGGAGTCGCTGTCGCTCAGGGCGTCGACCAGTTCGTCCTTCTTCATCGACGAACGGCCTTCAATTTCCTGATCCGCCGCCATGCCGCGCAGCTCCTTGACGGTGTGTTCGTGCAGTTGCGTCGGGATATCGTTTTCACTTTCGCTCGCCCGCGCTTCGTTCTGCTGGCGGGCGAGTTTGTCGGACCGCCAGCGCAGGAAGCTGAAGACCGACGAGGCGAGTACGGTTGCCATGAAGGTCGTCAACGCCCCTTCCGAAATCCCGGTGCGCTTAGCCAACCGTCGCATGTCAGGGCCCGCCCCCGAACGAGAACCTGAAAATGGTGAAGAGCTCGACGAACTGATCGCGGGCAGCGCCTCGTGCAGCCGCTCGCTGCCCGCGTCCACCAGGCGTGCGCTTGTCGACCTCAGCCTTTCGGTGTCGCGGGAGAGTGCGTCGGACACGTGAGCGAGAGTGCCGTCATCACGGCGGGATCGAGCAGCCGCCAGCGAGGCTGCACCTGCAATACCGATGACCGCGAGAATGGCATAAGGCGCTACGGGCTGGCGCTTGATGTCGCGAAGCAGATGCTGGAACATGCGGTCTGTCCTGATGGGTGATGGCTCCCGACTACAATGAGGCAAATGGATGCACGACGCACGCTGACTGTAAATTCTCCCCTTCGCGCAACGCTCGCGGCACTCGCGACGCGAAGCGGTAATGACGTCCAGCGGCCCGAGGGCGATTGGGTAGATGCTCGCGTCAGGGCGGTGCCGAGCCAGTTGCCGTGCAATCCGTCATCACCTCCTTGACCGAGGTGACCGTTCTCCTGCTCAGATATGTCAGCTTGATCAGCGCAGAGTCATTCATGAATTGTTTCGCTGATTCTGAGTTCACGGTGGAACGTTCAGCAATGGATGTGCCGCTTGCGCCGATCCTTCATCCTGTCGTTCGACGTCTCGGTTCCATCGTGGAACGAGCCGAACCACTTGTCCCAGGGCAGTTCCAGCGAGCCGTAGTTGCATTCGAAGTAACGATGGTGCATCTGATGGTGAAAGGTGCCGAGTTTCAGACGATTACGGTCCTTGACCAGCAGGCCCTCGAAGCCTGTGTGCGTCGTGGCTGCCGTCAGCGCGTAGTACTGCAAGTGGAAAAGGATGTGGACCGGATGGGCCGCGACGACCCAGTGAATCAGGACCGAGCCCAGGAAAATCACGTGCTCCACCGGGTGCATGGACAGACCGGACCAAGGGCCGACGTTGATGTTGCGGTGATGCAAGACGTGCACGTGCTTGTAGAGAAGCGGCACGTGCAGCAGTCGATGTATCCAGTAGAAGTAGAAGCTTTCCCATATCGGGATCAGCAGGAACAGAGCGACAAACCAGACCGGATGCGCGGCCCACGTGAGCATCGGTGCGTACCCGTTGGCCAACGCCCAGAACATCAGCACCTCGTAAGCGGTCCAGACCGTCACGCCGCTTGCCAGCGTCCAGAAGATATTGTCTTTGGTCTGTTCGCCCAGCACGAACTGCTTGCCGGTCTTGTTCAATGGGCGCGGATCGTACTTCAGCCGCTCGCCCTGCCTGGCGAAGGTGTAGAAATACAGATGCAGCCCGCCCGCGACGACAGACATCAGGACCAGATTGCGCACGTACATCTCGGCAATCCACCCGAAGGCCAGCGTCCTGCTCTCCTCGAGTGGAGGCTGGAACCAGTAGAACGACGCGAAGGCGATGCCGACGACGATGAGCCTTTCGGTAAGCAGGAACCACGACCCCCATAACCACGCCAGCATGTCCTTCGGGCGCGGCGGCCACGTGAAGAACGGCGACACCGTGAGGGGGACGGCCGGCGCGTGGTTCCAGCCCTTCGGCGGTGTGTCGGACATCGAGAGATCCTCGTCCCGAAGGAATGAGCCCCAGTCTGGCAGATGGCGAATGAAATGAAAAACAGTATGATGACGGTATGTAAATCTGATTTTTAGAGGTAACGGTGGCCCTCTCGCTCAAGGCGATGGAGTACTTCACGACGGCCCTGCGTCACCGGAACATTGCGAAAGCGGCCGCCGAGCTGAACATCGCGGCGTCGGCGGTGGCGGCCGCCATCGATCAGGTGGAGGCTGCATTCAACCTGACACTGATCACGAGGCGACGCTCTCGCGGGATTCAGGCGACCGCGAGCGGTCTTGTGGTCACCCGCAAGTGCGAACGCCTGCTGGAGGACTACCGATCGATCCTGGCCGAGGGTGCCGATCTCAAGCAGTCGCTGAGCGGCACCTTGCGGATCGGGTACTACGCGCCGGTCGCGCCCGCGTTCCTGCCGACGATTTTCGCGTCGTTCGTGCCGGACACCGGCGACGTCGAGCTGCACCTCGAGGAATGCGACAACGACGGCGCACAGGAAGGGCTCCTGAGAGGCAGGTTCGACGTCATTCTCTTCGTCAGCGAGGATGTTCGCCCGTCAATCGACTTCGAGGTCCTGATCGAGGCGCCGCCGTACTGCCTCCTGCCGAGCTCGCACCGGCTGGCTCGAAGATCTTCAATAAGCATGGCCGAGATCGCGAAGGAGCCGCTGGTGGTGCTGAACCGCCCCGTCGCTGCTGCGTACTACCGAGGTCTCTTCGACGCCCATGACCACGAAAACTTGATCGCCGCCTACGCGAACTCGACGGAAATGGTCCGAAGCCTCGTCGGCGCGGGTCACGGCTGCGCCATCCTGAACATGCGGCCGTCGACGTCCACAAGCTACGGAGGGGCGACCCTGGTCGAGTTGCCGATAGCCGATTCCCTGCCGCCGTTGAGACTCGCGGTTGCATACGACAAGGCTCGACCGCGTCGGCTGGTTCGACATTTCGTCGATGCTTGTCGGGAGCAATTTGCGGAAAAGGGAGCGGCGCGATACGTCGTTACCGGTCGCCGAGAGAAGCGCGACCGCACGTGAACAGCGATAGGCAAGCAAGGGGTTTTCGCTGTTGGCCTCCTGCTGCATTTGAAAGCATCTGGTTTGGTTCACATCGGAAGCTCTTGCGGTCATCGACTCGACCGGATACAGACAATAGGGATGAACGTAGAATCGCAATGGACGATCGCGGCGACTTGAGAATTCGGCTTGCCGTTCCTGAGGACGCCAGCACGCTCCGTTGCTGGGATGGAAAGCCGCATGTCCGCGCCGCGATCAGTAACGACGGCAATGTCTCTTTTAAGTGCGGCTGGGACGAAGAACTGGCTCCGCGAAGCGACGGAACCGAGTTCTTCATTGCCGAGGTCGATTCACTACCGATAGGCGCACTGTAGATCATCAACCCGGCGACCGAACGAAGATTAGACATCTGGATAGGTGAGGAATCCTGTCTCGGGTGTGGCTACGGTTCGGAAATGATGCACTTCGCGCTGATACGGTGTTTCGATGTCTCCGAGGTTCGCGCGATCGTGATCGACCCGCTCGCCAACAACCTTCGAGCGCACCGGTTCTATCGTCGGCTTGGCTTCGGGTTCGTGGAGCGTCGTGTGTTCGACGACACCAGCGACTGCCATGTGTTCCGGTTGGAACGTGCAGCCTGGGAGGCAACAAGCTGGCAACGGCAAGGTTCCGGGAAAAGAGCGCCTTGAACGAGCACTCGTCAATCGAACAGGTCTTCCCGTGCGCAAGTTGCGCCTGCGATGGTCAATCTTTGCATGCAGTTCTCCTGTAGAGAGTCGTGACGCCGTTCATCGTCGACCTGTATTTCTGAATTCAGCCGACCATGCTCGAGCGGGCAAAGATGCGTCAGGCGCCTGAATTGAACAACTAGATAAATTGAGAGGCTTGGTGCTGACCACCACTGGTGGAAGAGACCCTCCACCCAGGAAACAATGAGCTTTGAAAGCTGCTATTGCGTCAATCGTCTGCCGATGCGTCCGCTCGCCACGGCAAGTTTCGCAAGTGCGCTTCGAGTGTGGGAGAGGCGTCTTCGAGCCACTGGCGTGCCTCGTCCGGATCGAATCGCCGCGCGCGCTCGAACTTCAACCGGTGCTTGTCGTCGAGCCGACGGCGCAGCTTGTCGAACAGGCCGTGGCCCTTGCGGACACGTTCCCGGCCCAGCCGATCGAGCTCGTCAAAGTCGATGTGTCGCAGCCCTTCCCGGTAGGCGAGATATTGTTTGCCATAACGACTGGCCGGGTTGTTGTCCAGTTCGTAGTTCGAGAAGCCTTCACCTTGCTTGAGGTATTTCAGGTGCCAGTAGGCGAGGCCGTGGTACTCGCGTCGCATGCCTCGTCGGGTGAATCGCTCGAAACGGCGATCCTGGACAAAGTAGGTGTCTGGCGAGACTTCGAAATACCAGTGATCGCCGTGGCCGGCGAACGGGCGATAGGCCAGTGGGCCGAGTGCGGCGTCCCGCATGACCAGGTTGATTCCCGAAAAACACAGCATGCGCTTGCCGAGTCGATGGTCAGCCTCGCGAATCGTGCGTGTCAGCTGCTCGACACCCTCCGGAATGGCAACGTGATCGTCGTCGAGCTTGATGGCTACACGGTAGCGCGTCTTCGCGAGCGAGAAGTTGTAGAAGTTGGCGAGGCTGTTGACCGAGCGCCAGTGTTCGCGTCGGTGCTGACGGCT
>Ga0209185_1001568_pt1 | contig 19182 bp, 20 predicted proteins | sample SidtaG_2_FD_187425 | JGI IMG/M metagenome (GOLD analysis project Ga0209185, IMG submission 187425) | Marine algal microbial communities from Sidmouth, United Kingdom - Sidmouth_Asex2 metaG (SPAdes) (version 2) | ecosystem: Host-associated > Algae > Red algae > Unclassified | place: Sidmouth... | reverse complement strand
GCCCGCGATAAACACCCTCGCCCGTTGGTAATCCCTTCTGGGGTGAGTTAACAGCGGCTGAGGCCCACCCACGGCTCACGCCGTGCATGGAGAGCCGGATGCTTGGAAACCTGCACGTCCGGTTCGGCGAGAGGGATGGAGAAACTTGTCTCTGTAAGGGGATATAGCGCTCCATCTCTACTCTACTTTTCAGGAATAGTTGAGGGATTAGGTGTTTTGTGAGGATGCGAGCGCTTTCCGAGCGCGCTTAAAGCCATTGTCTGAAGCCAGAAAACCAGCAATCATTGACGGCACAAGTTCGGAAGGTTTGACGGCTTCCCCGTAGCTATCACTATAAATTCGGGCATAGTCTTCGAGCATCTTATGTACCTCAGGCTCCAAGCTAACCGTCAATTTCACAGGCGTCAGATCAGGCAGCTTTCCAATTCGTAAAGTGGTCTTTTTGGGTTTTGGCATTATAGGCCTCCCCTTGTTGACCTGTATGGGTCCAAGACGAGGTCTCGATTGACAATCACTCCAAGTCGCCACCCGGGACGAACACGCAATGTTGGCTTACGCGATAGGGCGCGAGTAACGACGCGCTGACCCGCTTGATTAAAAGTATCTTGCCCGCCGTTACGGATGGCTTCCGCAATCTGATCTTCATCATCTGTGCCCAATTCAGCGCCAATTGAGAGAACAGATGAGAGAATAGCGGCTTTGAAAAGACTGCCTGTATGTCGGTCAATACTATCGCGCAATCCGGACTGCCCTGCCAAATCCACTCCGGGTAAATTCTCAATGACAAGAGATGAACCATCAGGCCGAATAAGCCTGTTCCAAACAACAAGAGCGCGAGACTGACCATCATCGATATCGCTATCATAGCGTCCGAGTAGTCGAGTGCCTTGCGGCAGTAATAAATACTGGCCCGTAGGCGTATCATAAACATTTTCGGTGACTTGCGCGATAACCTGGCCCGGCAAATCTGAATTCAGGCCCGTGACAAGGCTGGCGGGTATAATTGTTCCCGCCATAACCTGATAAGGCGAAACAGGAGTTTGAAGGCCATGTGGATTGTAAATTTCAGCATCGGTCAAATCAGACCCAAAAGGATCACGACCATTACTTGCTGCGGAATTTAGACCACCATTGGAAGAAGATTGAGAAACCAAGCCATTTCCGCCTTGGCCAAGCAATGCGGCCAATGCCGCAATGCCGGGGTCAGCAAAAGCTGGCGCGCTCGCTTGAGCACTCTTGGTACTGTCACCGCCGCCATCCTTTGCTATAAAAAACAAATTGGACGTTCGCGCTGAAGGCGCGTTCTGAACGACTGCAGGCGACGTGCCTCGATAACTCTGCGATGGCGTAGGTGCATATGAAGACGATGGTTGATACCGAAAAGGATTATCCGTTGGGATGTCTTTCGGCTTGCCATAAAGCCCCGCGCCAATATCGCCTGGCAGCGGCGGCCCTAGAATACCAAGCTGCGGGCTAGGCTCCACCGCATTGTATGTTTCTGGAAGGGTGTTCAAAGCATCGGGTAAAGTTTTGCTCGTTGTATTGTAAAGCTCCTTCGGCGCGACCGCCTTGCTGTCCGGTGAGCGCAGCGCAAACCCTGCCGCCAAAAGAATTGCCAAGGCCGACCCGCCCAAAAGCGTGCCTAAAACACGCTTGTTAAAACGCTTGGCCGAGGGTGGACTACCTTTGATTTGCAATGCCGCTGATTTTGGCTGACTTGCCCCGCTCATGACGAAGTCCGATCAATACGGACAACCTGCTGGTCCTTCTCGCCTAAGCGAAGTTCGGCGCGTGCGAAGAGACGGTCCACGACATAGTAACGACCTTTGACGCGGTAATTAACGAGCTGTGTTTCACCCTCGCTGCTGACCACAAATAAGGGCGGTGCTTCGCCTTGGTCGATACGCGCCGGAAATTGGATGTAGACTTTGCGGCCATCATCGAAGGCTTGCAGCGGACGCCAATGCGGCGTGTCACCATCAATTTCATATCGAAACTTAAGGGCATCTAAGGATAACCCCGTTGGAATAGATTGAGACGAAGCCGCTGTATTGGAGCCGGCAAATGAAGCTGACCTAGCTTTCGTAACCAGCGACTTTGAAAGACTGATTAACCCCTGTCGCGGATAGCGCCAGGAAACTGCCGCCATATAGGTTTCGCGGTAAGACGTGAGCTCGGCGTGATAAACGCGCTCTGATGTTGTGATGATGAGGTTAGTCGTGAGGCCGCTCTTTATTGGCTTCACCAAAATATGAACCTGCTCGGTTTCGGCCTCGCCAGACAGCGTATCTCCTAAAATCCAATTCTCTGTATCACCAGCTGACACTGAGATAAGCCGCTCTCCGGACCCAAGCGCAATATCCGTAACTTGCTCAGGAGCCGTAAAGACTTGGTAGAGTGCCCCTTTTGTGAAGGGATAAACCTGTATCGCATTTACATAGGCATCAGGATTAGGTCCGACTTTTGCGCCCGCATTGGCGGCATCGATGACTTCATGCGGTTCACCGCTTTGAGAGGCGCGCGAAATATAATTTTCGCGCAATTTCATCTGTCCCGGCAAAGGGACAGCGGTGAAGCGTTCGACGATTACGGTTTCCGGTTTTGCAGGTGCATCCGTTCTATCTGTTTCCTCCGGCTGAATGATTGCAGGGTCGAACACTGCGTCATCCAGTTTGAAATCCGGTACAGGCGATTTGGATAAATGGGAGCATCCACTCAATGCGGCTGACGATAAGATAAGGGTTAAGGCTAAAGCTCTCATGGCTTGGCTCCTTGTGTTTGTGTTGGGGTGGAATGGTCTTGTGACCAATTGATTGCGTGGACGTAGAGGCCCAAGGGATTGCGCTGGAGCGTCGCTTCATCGCGGGGCGGATCGGTCACAACAGTGAGCTGCGCCGTATGAGACGTGCTGCGCTGCTTTACGCCCGTCCGAAATTCTGTTTCTCGCCATCGAACTTCAAAAGTTGAATCTGATGAGCGAACCACGCTCTCAATATCAATTGAGACTGACCGCACGCCGACTTCGGCAAACGGGTCATTTGACGCCGCATAGTCTGACAGCGTGACGGCCGCGCGGCTTGTTGCAAAATTATAGGCATCAAGCCAATTTTGACGCACAACGACAGGATCAGATGAAATGCCTCGCGTCTTGCGGATAAAATCTGCCAGTTGAAACGCGATCTGCGCGTCAGAGGGAATATAATCCTTCACCGTCGGCGTCACGCCTCGCACCTCGCCCGTTGTGTCGATTTCTACGACATAGGGCGTGACCAAACTCTCTGTGGCCTGCCAAAGCATTCCGCCAGCAAGGACTGCCGATACACCAAGCGATGCAAGCGTGGCGAGCCGCCAGTTCTTAGCCTGCACACGGGCTGAGCCAATACGCTCATCCCAAACCTGCGCCGCCTTTTGATAGGGGGTGGTTGCGATAGGGGTTTTCCCATACGCATTTTGTTGTCTTTTCCAGACCATTTTAGTCTCCTTTATTTAGTCGTCATCTTTGAGTTTGGGACCGGAAGATGCGCCGCCGCTATCACCGCCCCGTAAGGCATGAAGAGCTGCGCTTTCCGCGCGGTGAGAGTTGGAAGAGGATTTGGCTTTCTTCGCCCAATCAGGGGCTTGGTCAGCGCCGCCGCTTGCTGCATCCGCAGCCGCAGAAGCCGCGCTGCCTTTAGCTGGCCCCATAGACCCGCCAGTGCCTGTAATTGCGCCGCGCGCGCCTTTTGTAGAGGCTGATTTAAGAGCTCCGCTCGCTTTAGAGACCTGGCCTTTAGCCGCATTGGCCACTGTGCCAACTCCGGCTTGAGCAACAGCGCTCATACCCGCCGCAGCACCTTTAATGCCGCCTGCGCCGCTTGCTGTTTTGCCCATGGCAAATGCCATGCTCGCGCCGCCGCCAAGGGATGCACCCGCTTTTGTTGCGCCCATTGCGGCGCTACCTGCTGCTTTGGATGCGCTCAGCGCACCTGCCGCTCCCGCAGCACTCGCGGCCCCTACCGCGGCGACTGTGCCAACTGCTGCACCTGCACCCAGTTGGGGCGCGCCTGTGACAAGGCCCGTCGCAATACCCGGCCCGAATAGACCCAGAGCAAATAGTGCCAGACTTGCGAGGATAACGCCGCCTGCATCTTCAAGCGATACATCCCCAGTTAGGCCTGATGTGACTTCCGTGAAGAGAGTCGAGCCGATGCCGATTATGATTGCGAGCACCATGACTTTAATGCCGGATGAGACGACATTCCCTAAAACACGTTCAGCCAAAAACGAGGTCTTGTTCCAGAGCGCAAAAGGCACGAGGACAAAGCCCGCCAATGTGGTGAGCTTGAACTCGATAATCGTCACGAAAAGCTGGATAGCTAAAAAGAAGAACGCAAATATCGTAATGAGCCAAGCCAAGAACAACACGGCAATGAGCACAATGTTCACGAAGAATGCGACCGGTCCTGTAAGGTCTTTAATCGTGTCCAAAATTGGAGACGCCGCGTCAAACCCTGTGCTGGCAATGAAGCCGGGACGCATAAGGTCAGCAGGTGTCAGACTTGTACCCGTGGCCTGCAATCCAAGCCCTGAAAAACTATCAAAGATGATCGTCGCCAAAAATGCGAAGTTGCCAATGATATAAGCGAAGACGCCGATATAGAGCACCTTCTTGATGAAACGCGCCATGATGGTGCCGTCAGACGACATCGCCCAGAACACGCCTGCTAAAACGAGATCAATGACAATGAGCGTGGCAACTAGAAAATCGACTTCAGAACCAAGAAGGCCAAAGCCTGAATCGATGTAACCAGCAAACGTATCCATGAAGGTATCAATTACCGACATATCAGAAGGCGGCGGCACGGGCGGCGTGACTTGTTGAAAAGGTATCATATCAACCACCACGACCCATAAAGGCCTCGTGGCGCGCTGCGCCTGCTTGCTCTGCGTAAAGTGCCCGCGATCGTTCAATCGCTTCGGCGCGATATTGCGCAGCCATAAGCGTTTGCATTTGCATGGTCTGTTTGGCGGAAAGCGCTGTGATTTGGTTGCCCGCTTGAACAGCCGAAAGCTGTCCCGCTGAACCCTGCGACGCATTCATGAGCACATGTAACTGACGGCTATCTTGTTCGACGGCCTCGGTAATCTGCGCCTGCATTTGGATACTATCGCGAAAGGCCATGATGGCTGCATCTTGCTGGGCATCTGCAATTTGGGCCTGCTCAGTTACAGACCAGTCTGCATAGGCATCCGGGAAGTGCATCTCAAAAACACGCTCGATTTCATCAATGCGGTATGTCAGCCCGCGTGCTTGATGGGTGAGACGGTTTAACTCTGAGAGAGTACGTTCAAAATCTTCACCGACATAAATTCCAAGCCGCGTCATTTGCGTGACTTGATTGCGAAGCATCCGAGCTTGGTCAGTGACCTGCTGTAGCGTGCGAGTCGCTGTAAGCGCATTCTGAATGAGATTGGTTGGATCAATTACGATATCGCCAAAGCCAAAAATGGCATGTGCGGGCGTCGCGAAAACCATAGGAATGATTGCGGCTGTGAGGATGAGTGAACGAAGTTTTTTAAATGTGCGGCGCATTAGGCAGCTCCTGTATTGGATGTTGAAAATTCGGGGTGGGTGGTGAGAAGGTCTGCCGCCCATCCCAGCTCGCGCCGGATAAGCCATTCATTGGCAAAATCAGGAAAGACAGAGCTTTCATGAATTTGGCTGGCGGCTTCGAGGTCAGCGACTGAAGACGCGCCGCAAATGCTCAAAGCGATTGGTCCAAGGCCTAAGTCAAAAACGCGGTTTCCCGCGCGGCTCTGAAAATAATAATCCCGCTTAGGCGTAGCATGAGCGATGAGCTGAACTTGCGTATCGTTCAGACCAAAGCGGCGATAAGCTTCCAATTGCTGCGGTTCAGTCGCGCGGCCATTCGGCAGAAATATACGAGACGGACAGCTTTCAATGAGAGCAGGCGCGATTGATGAATTTGCGACATCGGCCAAGGACTGCGTGGCAAATATCACCGAGACGTTCTTTTTGCGTAGAACTTTGAGCCATTCGCGGATGCGTTCAGAAAAAACAGGATCGTCTAAAAAGACCCAGGCTTCATCAAGCACAAGCAAAGTCGGCTTACCGTCAAAACGCGCTTCGAGCTTATGAAAGAGATAGGTCAGCACTGGCAGGGCCAGCGCCTTGGAGTGCATCAACTCTTCCATCTCAAAACACTGCCAATCTGCATCAGATAAGCTGTCTGTCTCAGCGTCCAAAACGGAGCCGTGTGGACCTTCCAATGTATAGGGTTGAAGAGCTTGGCGGAGACTGCCCGATTGTAGCAAGGCCGATAGACCTGTCAGTGTGCGCTCGATAGCCGGGGCTGTGGCAAGCGAGGCTAGAGCCGACCAAACAGTCTCTTTGACCTCGGGTGTAATTTCGACCGCCTCGTGCCGAAGTAAATCCAGAACCCAGTCTCCGGACCAATTCAATTCAGAGGGCTTATCAATATGACGTAATGGCTGAAAACAAAGCCCGTCCTCGCCGCCCAGTTCATAATGCTCGCCTTTCATGCCGAGCGTCGCGACTTTTGCGCTGCGGCCCTTGTCAAAGAGAAAGACTTGCGCGTCTTCATAACGGCGAAATTGAAGCGCCAAGAGTGAAAGCAAAACGGACTTACCCGCACCTGTTGGACCAACAATCAAAGTGTGCCCGACATCGCCTTGATGCGTCACAAGACGAAAAGGCGTATGGCCCTGCGTCGTCGCGTGTAGAAGCGGCGGACCACCTAAATGCTCGTTCTGTTTTGGCCCTGCCCAGATAGCAGAAACAGGCATCATATGGGACAGGTTGAGAGTATGAATAAGCGGCTGACGGACATTGGCATAGGCATGTCCCGGCAGAGAGCCCAGCCATGCTTCCACAGCGTTCACGCTTTCGCGGATTGTCACGAAGCCTTGGCCGCTGACAATTTGCTCAATGGCTTTTGCGCGTTCTTCAACAACCGCTATATCGGTGTCCCAGACGATAATGGTCTGTGTGACATATCCAAAAGACACATGGTCTTGCCCAAGAAGCTGAAGCGCTGTGTCAGCATCCGCCGCTTGATTGTCTGCATCCGTATCGACAAGAGCTGACGCTTCATTAGTCATCACCTCTTTAAGGATTGCCATGAGATTTTTTCGTTTCGCAAACCATTGGCGGCGATAGCGCCCCAGCACTTTTGTCGCCTCTGTTTTGTCCATTGGTAGAAACCGAGTCGTCCACCGATACGGAAAGCCAAGGGCATTCAGACTATCAAGCACACCCGGCTCGGTCGCACTTGGGAACCCCATGAGCGTAATTGCGCGGATATGTTGGTCGCCAAGGCGAGGCTCCAAACCGCCCACGAGCTCCGTGCCTCCAAGAACCGCATCTAGGTGCATTGGAATATCCGGCGTTTTCACAGATTGGTGCATTTGCGGCGTTAGGCAGTTCTGCAGGAACGTCAGCGTTTCATCATCGGATAAGAACTGAGCGGCCTGGAAAACGCTTGAGAATAAATCTTGCGCAGCATCTGTGTCGCGAATGAAGGCGTTTAGATAATTATAGCTAGTTCCGACCGCATCCTCATCTTGCGTTTCAGTTTCGACGAAAAATTGTTCCAGCTTTCCGACTTTATCGGCTAGCGGCAGGAAGGTGAAAGTAACGTGATAGTCTGACTCAAATAGTGAACCTGACGCCTCGTGAAGACCGCGCCGCTCTTGCTCAATGAGCCAGGCCAAAGGATCTCGAAAATCGCAATGCGCATAGGGACGCGCGTCTCGGCGTGCGGCTTCAAAGTGAAGCGACCAGCCTGAACCAAAACGGCGAAGCGCATTATTCACCCGCGCGCAAGTCGCAATAAGTTCGCTGGGCGTGGAGCTATCCAGATCAGGCCCTCGAAAGCGCAATGTGCGCTGAAAGCTGCCATCTTTATTCAAGACAACGCCGGGCGCGATGAGCGCCGCCCAGGGCAGATAATCGGCAAGCTGAGTAGGTTTGTTTCTATATTCTGAAAGGTTCAGCAAAGCTGTCTCCTATGAAAGATATGATTTTTGACGAAGGTGGCGGCGCAGCACGTCGAGGAAGAGCGGATCACGTTTGGCTGCAAAGACGCAGGCCGTTTGGCTCAGTGCCCAAATGCCAATCCCAACGGGCCAAAGCTGAAGTCCCAGCCCAAGAGCTGCTGCGAGCGTACCATTTAGAATAGTCGCAGCGCGCGGGGCGCCCGCCATCATAATGGGCTGGGTGAGCGAACGGTGAACCGGGATTCTAAATCCCTCTATATGCTGCGCCGCATCCATTAGATTACAGCCCCGCCGCCAAAGCTGAAGAAGGACAGGAAGAAGCTCGTGGCCGTAAAGGCGATAGACAGTCCGAAGACAATCTGGATGAGCTTACGAAAGCCGCCGCCAGTATCACCAAAGGCTAAAGCCAGACCTGCCATGATGATCGCCATTGTGCCGACAATTTTGGCGATTGGGCCTTCCACGGAGGAGAGGATTTGTGTGAGCGGACCTTCCCACGGCATGCCGGAACCGGCGGCATGGGCAGGACTGGCTAGGGCTATAAAAGCCAAGCCGAAAGCGACGCCGATAGCCGCTTGGCGTAAGTGAGGATTGCCTAAAACATGTGAGCTCAAGGCATGACTAGAGAATAGGGTCAAAACAGACTCCTTTTTTGAAGGTTGATTATTGAAAGTTGAGAACGCTGATTTTAATGTGTTCAGCGCCTATTGTTATGGAGGGTCGGGAACCATTGGTCGAAGCCGATAAGCCCCATTCTCTCCATCACATCCAAGAACTTCGAGGATATCCGACACGCGCCGGACACCCCCATGGTTCTCGATTCCGACAACGACATTCACCGCTGTTGAAATAAGTTTACGCGGCACATTTGCCGTGATTTCGCCGACAAGCTGCTCAAGACGGTCAAGACTATCTGCGGCGCTATTGGCGTGAACAGTCGCAACGCCGCCGGGATGTCCCGTTGACCATGCTTTTAAAAGGTCGAGCGCTTCACCGCCGCGCACTTCACCGACCACAATACGGTCTGGTCGCAGGCGTAGTGTCGAACGCACAAGGTCGCGCATGGACACACTGGCTTGCGTTCGTAGCGAAACGCAATCTTTGGCCGCGCATTGCAATTCCCGCGTATCTTCCAAAATGAGAACGCGGTGATCCTGATTGGCGATCTCGGCAAGAAGTGCATTGGTCAGAGTTGTCTTGCCGGACCCAGTTCCGCCAACGACAAGAATATTTCGGCGGGACTTAACAGCCCTCCGCAAAGCGCAAGCGGCTGCTTCACTGATTGTTTGGCCGCTAACGTAATCCTCAAGCCTGAAGACCTTCGCCGCAGGTACACGAATAGCAAAGGAAGGTTGCAAGGTTACTGGCGGCATGACTCCTTCGAAGCGTTGCCCGCCTATCGGCAATTCAGCGCTGACAATAGGCTGCTCTCGCGTCACATCAAAATCTGACAAGGACGCGATAAGCCGAATGATGCGTTCAGCTTTTTCAGGTGCCAAGATAAGGCCTTGAGACTTACGCCCCACACCTGCGCGTTCAATCCACAATTCCCCATTGGGGTTTTGCATAATTTCGACAACGCTCGGATCAGCAAGGGCGTCGCATATAATAGGGCCCAGTGCGCTTCGAAGCATAGCATCTGTTCGGGAACGGCTCTGTGAGTTGCGCTGTGTCATGATGAGCCTCCATTTTTTTGTGGCGATGGAATATCTAAAGCGTCTAATTCTGCGTCTGTAAGGAAGTCATTCTCAGCCAGAAACACATCTTCAATACCGTTGAAAAGATGACTGTTCTTATCGGACAAAAGCACCTTTAACGCACTCACATATCCTTCAAATAACTGCTCGCCCTGAGCTTTACTCGCTTTACGTTCGCTTGCTTCAGGCGGGTCGACCATTGTTAGAAAATAGCGAACAAATAATGCGTGCCCCTCCGACATAACCACAAGGCGCTGACGCAGACGCTCCTGCTCACGGTTCATTTGATCGAGACGCCGAATGAGCGGATTATTGCGAACGGATTCTGCCTCTGCAGAGAGATATAACTCTAGAGCATTATTGATAACTTCAGACTTACTCATCTTTGGGTGAGAGGTAGCAATTTCCAACCGTTTATGGAGCGAATCCGGCGTATAGGCCGTAACACGTTTTAGTTTGGTGCTCATCGCGACATCCCCGCAAAATCTTGTCCGGGAGTGGCCCGGTCAATTGTATCAACATCCCGTGCAATTGTGTTCGGATTGATAGGTTCAGACTGTCCTGTAGGGTCAAGATCACGCACTGATACTAGTGGCTCGTTCTCTGGTGCTGATTTTGGTTCGATAGGCTTTTCTCGATCTATTTGGCGCTCCTTGCCGTCATCTGCGCTCTCGATTTTTTCATCAGTTGCTGTCTCGACCTCTTCCAACAGGTCATTGTGAACAATTGCCGTGACGCGACCCCAATCATCTCGGCGCGGGGGAGGACAATCGCCATAGGGATGATTGGGGCCGTTCAAGACCGGCGCAGGGGATACGCGGCTCTTGAAATTCTTATCTGCGTAATATTTGATTTTCGTCGCGCGAATGGGCGGAACGCCTGACACCAGAATAATCTCGTCTTCACTCGGCAATTGCATGACCTCGCCCGGCGTTAGGAGCTGTCGTGCAGTTTCTTGGCGGGACACCATGACGTGACTTAGCCAAGGTGCAAGACGATGGCCTGCATAGTTCTTCATCGCTCGCATTTCGGTCGTCGTGCCCAGCGCATCGCTGATCCGTTTCGCCGTGCGTTCATCATTTGTCGCAAAAGCGACGCGGACATGACAGTTATCGAGAATTGAATTGTTCGGACCGTAAGCCTTCTCAATCTGATTGAGGCTTTGTGTGATGAGGAAAGCACGAAGACCATAACCTGCCATAAAAGCAAGCGCACTTTCAAAAAACTCTAAGCGCCCAAGTGCTGGAAACTCGTCCAGCATGAGCAAAACCTGGCGGCGCGCATTACCGTCAATCTCGCCTTCAAGCTTTTCAGTTAGGCGGCGGCCAATCTGATTAAGGATCAAGCGAACAAGCGGTTTGGTTCTTGAAATGTCGGATGGCGGCACAACAAGGTAGAGCGAGACGGGTTTGTCTGCCTCAACCAAGTCTGCAATGCGCCAATCGCAAGAAGAGGTCACCTCAGCCACAGTCGGGTCTCGATACAAGGTTGAGAGCACGCCGGAGCGTTCATTTTCAGACTTATTGAGTAGTTCACGCGACGCCTGCGCGACAACGGGATGAACTTTTGGGGTGACTGCATCACTACAGCCGAGGTGATTGGTGGACATCATCGCTATCAGCGTTTCTTTAAAACTACGCGCGGGATCAGATAGAAATGAAGCTACGCGGGCGAGCGTTTTCTCTTCTTCCGCATAGAGAACATGTAAAATTGCGCCAACAAGCAAAGCATGACCTGTTTTCTCCCAATGAGAGCGGCGCTCTAACGCCCCTTCAGGATCAACCAGAATATCAGCTATGTTCTGAACATCGCGGACCTCATTGCGGCCCTTACGCACTTCCAAAAGCGGATTATATTTCGCAGAAGCAGGGTTTGTCGGATCAAACAGGAGGCAATGCGAAAAGCTCGAACGATGTCCCGAGGTTAGCTGCCAGTTCTCTCCCTTAATGTCGTGGACAACTGTTGAGTGAGGCCAAGACAACAAAGTCGGCACGACAAGACCGACACCTTTCCCTGAACGTGTCGGCGCAAAGGTCATAACATGTTCAGGGCCTGAGTGACGAATATAGTTATTATCCGTGCGCCCAATAAAGACACCGTCTTGCTCAAAGAGGCCTGCTTGCTTCATATCTTTATCATTGGCCCAGCGCGATGACCCAAATGTGGTTAGCTTTTTCGTTTGGCGTCCACGCCATACCGAACCGATGACTGAAAAAGCGACTCCAAGGAAAGACGCGCCAATCGCAATATGTCCGCCGCGCGCAAAAACTTCTGGTGCATAAGGTTCAAACGCATACCACCATTCAAATAAACGCCACGGATAGTAGACAGGCGTGTCACTAAGGATAAACCAAGGCTGCCCCAAATATGGGTCAAACCGCAGCTCAGTCGCCACCCATTGCGTTGCTCCCCATACGCCAGCGCCAATCGTCGTAAAGACGACGCCGACTTGGCCGATGAGAATTGAATTGGGTGACATGAAAAGCCTCAAAGTTGTTTCGAGACTTAAGGTCAGGCTAAACGCAAAATTTATCTAGGTAGGAAAGCGTATGATAATTCAGGTCATTCAGGACAATAGAAAGTTTAGAAGGATTTAAAGTTAGCCTGAAGGACATCCTAGGTACTTATTGTGGTGTTCACATAGGTCCTGTGAAGGATAGTTGTTCTGAGTGAATGCCTATGTGTCGGGACTAGTATGAAGCAACGAAGAGGTCTGACGGCAGAAAATCTCGCTCTTAGCTATTCGCAATCCATTTTCTGGCGCATTAATTAAGGGGAATCCGAGAAAACTGCTTGCCACCAAGGCGGGATAGGCTTTGAAATCAAGGCGGTGTTAAAATGTAGAAGTTCAGACTTTATCTGACAGTCGGGATTTTTCGCCTGATGCGAAGAGTTCCGATTATGCCTCTTGAACGAGGTGTGGTTTCCAGATTTGATGGCGGTGCGAACCAAAACATCAAACAAAAGGAAACCACGATGTTAAGTACTACCAACAAAATTATTAAACATAAAGTCGGGCTGATAAACTTGGCAGAAGAACTCGGGAACGTATCGAAGGCCTGCCAAGTGATGGGCCTTTCGCGAGACACATTTTATCGCTATAAGCAGGCCGTTGATGAAGGCGGGGTTGACGCTCTTTTTGAGCGCACGCGCCGCAAGCCTAATCTGGCCAACCGAGTTGACCCAGCCACGGAAGACGCTGTAATTAAGTCGGCCACGGATTACCCTGCTTATGGCCAAGTTCGTACCTCCAATGAGCTACGCAAACAGGGCGTGTTCGTCTCGCCTTCCGGTGTGCGTTCGATTTGGCTGCGTCATAGTCTTGAGAACTTCAAACTCCGTCTGAAGGCCTTGGAGGCTAAGGTTGCAGAGGAAGGCGGTCTGGTTCTAACAGAAGCACAGGTGCAAGCGCTTGAGAAGAAAAAGCACGATGATGTGGCTCATGGTGCGATAGAAACGGCCCATCCTGGCTATCTGGGCTCACAGGACACGTTTTATGTGGGAACACTGAAGGGTGTGGGACGCGTGTATCAACAGACTTATGTTGATACTTACTCCAAGGTTGCTCATGCCAAGCTCTACACGACCCAAACGCCCATCACAGCGGCGGATATGCTCAATGATAAGGTTCTTCCCTATCACGAAGAGCACGGCCTGCCAGTGCTGCGGATATTGACGGATCGAGGCACAGAATATTGTGGCCGCGCCGACAAGCATGACTACCAGCTCTTTCTGGCGATTAACATGATCGACCACACAAAGACCAAGGTCAAATCACCCCAGACCAACGGTATCTGCGAGCGGTTACACAAGACCATTTTGCAAGAGTTCTATCAGGTGACATTCCGTAAGAAACTCTACGAAAGCATAGAGGCGTTACAAGCTGATCTCGATGACTGGATACATTGGTATAATACTGAACGCACCCATCAGGGCAAAATGTGTTGCGGAAGAACACCGCACGCGACTATGATGGAAGGCAAAGACATCTGGAAGGAAAAGTTTATAAACTGAACTTAAACTGACAGATCACCGCTATAAATTTGCGGAACTGTCAGATAAGGTCGGAACTTCTACAGTTAAAATCAGAAAGACTTGATAGTCTTTTTATTCACATGTTTCCCCATGTGCTCCAACAAGCTTGCAAGATTGGTCCAAAGCTTCGCGCAGTGCTGCTGTCTCTGCCTCTTCTGCTGCTGTCTCTGCCTCTTCTGCTGCTGTCTCTGCCTTTTCCAGAGCAACAATCTCTTTTCGAACCATGTATATGTCTCTGCGATTAGCTCCTGATGCCTCCATTTCGTCTATTTCTGTCTGGAGTCTTTGAACTTCGGCTTGGCGTTCTTCTCGAGGCATTTTTGAGTAGTCCTCAGTGATGCTTCGCTCTGACGCTTCCACCACAGATAAACCCTCCTCAGTCGATACTTTCTCAACCGCATCATCGGTCAGAGTTTGCCCTGAAGTCTGTTGTGCTTCTGCACAACTCGTCAAGGAAAGAACTATAAGTAAGGGAGCAATAAATTTCATATGTTTAGAGTTAGCGCACGAAGGATAAGTCGTCAAAGACTTTGAAAATGTGCCTAAATATAAATACATATAAAGCTAGCGCTATAGCCCTCTCTGTTTGGTGACGTCCCAACTAATGCCGCCCGCTGAAATGCGGCCGGATAAGGACTTTCCTAAATTTCGGTCCATCACAGATCGCCACGGCACCAGTGTAAAATCTTTAGCTCTTTCAATCACTGCAAATTTACCGCTCGGGCGGTGGATAGATTTCTGATAAATACCTTGTACGGAGCGAGAACTGCCTAAGGCTGAATATGGTTTTCCATTGACCTCAGATAGTTTTCTCGCAGCATCACGCAAATCCATGTCTTGTAATTTCTCCAGAGCCGCTTTGGGCAATCGCCCGTCCTTTAAGAATTCGAAGCCCATCTTCTTCAAAGTTGCTTGTCGGTTGATCATTGACCTTTGCATATTTGTTCCAGCGAAAGTGTCAGCTGTAGTTTCACTCAGTTTCCTATCAAGCCAGGTCGCGCCTCTTGCTTGCTCCATTTGAGTGATTGTTTGTATGCTCATACGATCAATAGATGTCGGCATTCGCATTGCCTTCTCCGACTCGTAATTTGACGCGCGTTCAAGATAGTTTTGGGGAATACGCCATGTTCCGTCTTGAAGCCGCACAACGAGATTCTTTCTGCGAAGAGCTTCAAGACGGCGCACATGGGCTTGGGCATAAGCGGGGGAGACATTGCTGCCTTCAGTGACGTGATGCACTTTACTGTAAACACCTGAATGTGACTTCGCGAAATCTGCAATGGAATGATCAATCTTTCGCGGACCTTTGGGATGTGGCTCGAACGTAACCACCTGACCTTTAGCAAGCGTTTCAAAGATCTCAGTTTCAGATGCTTTGGTATGTATATGTTCGCCTTGAAGCGTTTGGATAATAACGTAACCGCCATCGTGCGTATCATCATGCCGACCAAATTGCTTAACCACACCTGTTACAGGCTGGGCTGTAAGACGATTTGGATCAAAGCGATTTCGGCTACTCACAAAACGTCTTGCCAAACCATCATCCTTGAGGCTGCGATGTATCGCTTTGATGATGTCGCGGCGCTCCCCCATATCTTTCAGCGTCTGAGTAAAGTCAGGTTCAACTTTCCAACGTCCCGAAGTCAATTTTTCAGCAAGGCCCATCTGGCTTAATTTTTGAAGCCGCTTCACTTGTAATTGGCGGTACCAAACGCGCCCCTTTGGGGCCGGACCACTTAAATTTATCTCACATTTCTCAAGTGCGTCTGAAAGTGACTTATCTATTCCAGTGTAACGCCGCGCATTGATTTGATGGGCTATGCGAACGCGCCCTTCAATTTGCGTCACAGGTCCAAGTTCTATTTCAACTAAGTCTTCGGCACGCTGCCGCAAGGTTTGCGAAATATACTGCCTCGGGATAACCAAGTCTTTGCCGTTATCTCTCACGCCTCTTATGACGAGGTGGGTATGAGGTTGACCTGTGTCGTAATGATTGGCTGCGACCCAATCGAGCTTTGTGTCCAGATCAGTTTCCATTTGCGTAACAAGGTCTTGGGTAAATTCGGCGAGACTGATGAGTTCGGAACTGTCCTCGGGGGCGACGATGAAACGAAAATGATGACGATCATCTTTACATCGCTCAGCAAAGCCTTGAATTGGAGACAACTCTTTTTCTGTTTCTAAGTTAAGCTCATCTGTCAAATCGCTTTCAAGGCTATCGACGCCGCGCCCATAAGCCTCAGCTCTGTCGCCTTTTTCATTTGTTCCGTCGCGTTGTATGTAATTCAGATGTTGCTTGAAGCTACCAAAGCCTCTCCCGGACATTTTTTTGATTGAGGCTTTCACAACAACCCGGCGATAAAAAGTCATTGTCTTAGCTGACGGTCTGCCGGAGCCACTCGTTCTACCAGCACGGCGCTTTGCTTTTGCCCCTCGGCTCACCTGTTCAAAAAAACCTACCGTCCTGCGACTTCCAGATGGTGAACGTAGTCGACCCAAGGACACTTCGAATTTATTATCTTCCCATTTAGACATCACGAAGTCTGCCGAGATAATGAATGGGTTAAATACAAGGTGACACCACGAATATCTTATATTTTACGCGAAGTTGCGTAAAACCTATGCCCCCAAGCCTTTTGGCTTTAGGGGCATGAAAATCGATGTGCAGACAAGGCTTTAGCCGGGGGTGACACCACCCCCTTTTATCTTGCCTTGCGCGCCCTTCACCCGCGCCCAGCCTTACGCCGCTCTGAACGCCCTTTGAATTGACCGAGATATTCTACGCGGCCCAACAAATTTTCACGCTTAACGGGACCAAAATAGCGGCTGTCAAAAGAGGTCTGCACATTATTTGAAATGAGAAAGACTTCGTTTTTCGAGAGTTCATAACAGCCGTATCGCGACGGCAAAGGACGGCCCAGCACATCGTGTTTCAACACGACAAGTGCAGGCTGCCCTTGCACTAAAACCTGTCCATTTTCATGACAAATTTGTTCACCAGACACAGCCCAAACGGTCTTAATGAGGGGGATATTTGGCGGTAAATATTCCCTTTCAATAGCGAGCACTGCCCCGTTTTCAGGTGCTAGTGCAGCTACTAAATCACCTCGGCGGGCATATTCATTAGGACGTAATTTATACCAGCCCACGTGCGCACTCGGGCTTGGATTATATAGCAAACGCGGCACAGATGGACGAACGATCTGCATCAATGAAGCGGTGCAAAGCGTTGCCAGAGAGAGGATTCCAAGGACACGTATCAACATGTCCAGTTCCTAATAACGCCCGCAGGATCGCCATTTGGACCCAACATTAAACCGATATTACGCCAGCGATGTTCGCATATATCTTCGGGTTTGAAGCCCGCATTCTTCATCTCATCTAGCGCTGTAAAGAGCCGTTTAACTTGCGTTTTACCTTTAGCGACAACCCATATATCTGCGCCCGGTTTAACCCCGGGTAAGCGGGTAAAATGTCCGCCTGACACAGCCCGTCCAATCGTCAATGTCCAAACCTGAGTGCCGTATTTATTGGCCTCCCAACGCTCATATCCAAAGACCTGGCCCGATGCGAAAACGGCGTATCGAGACCGCCAACCGCGCCGCACGCGGCGTAATGGTTTTCCAAAAACAACGCGGTGGTTATAGCGTTTCTTACGATAGTGCTCATGCAGAGCTGTGAGCCGCGCACTCATTTTGAGGTTTCTTTCTTGGGCGGAACGCGGTGGTCATTCGCGTCTCTTTCCGTAGACCAATATTCGAGGTCCTTCATATGGTAGACGACTTTGCCGCCATGTTTTCTGTAGTTTGGACCCTCGCCGCGCCAGCGCATATTGTTAAGTGTTTTGACATCGAGGCGTAAGTAATCAGCCGCCTCTTGGCTCGTTAAAAATGGACTTTTTGGATGGTCATACATCATGAATTCCTTTCAATTCGCGCTCGACCTGAATGAGAAAGCGCTACTATTAAAAGGAATATATTCCTATATTTAGGAATATGGGAGTGTCGAATTTAGGAGTCTTGATTCCGACACCCCTAAAAAGTTGCCCGTCTTAAGAGGTCGAAATAGCCGCCTTCAACGAAGGCCCGGCCTCGATCACGCGCCCGGACAGCGCGGTCTTTGAGAGACCTGTTATGCCCCCATTCATGCGTTATTCGGGCTTCACCAAAAAGAGTAATAGGCACATCTTTAAGGGTGTTCTCCCGGCCATCACATCCATCATAGATATCCCAGGCAAGTAATCCTTCGAGTAATTTATCTCGATTAGGGGGACGTTTGGCAGGGGCAGGAACACCCTCTTCAGAGACATGCAATGAGAAGAGCTGCTCAACGCTGGAGACACGTTGCGGTAGGTCAGAGGAGCCTGTTAAATTGACTTCAATCGATGCGTCATCATCCAGTCGAGTGATGTCCTGCGTGACCATTTGAATCCAAAAATTGTGACCGCCTAAGCGTATGTGCCTATCGCCATCTACAGTATCGAGAACCGTTGGGCAGCATTTCAGCGAGGCCAATGAAAATCCCTTTTTCTCTTCACCTACCTCAACGGATAAAGAGACTGAAAGCGTTCGTCGAAGCAGATCAGGCCGCCAGAACACAGGCACTTCGCTGGCAGAAAGCTCGGGGTCAGCAAAGGTGATAAGGCCAAATGTTTCCGCCTCAAGATAAGGCCGGTCCAGCTGCATATAGCGAAGACTGGCTCTGGCATCGCAGACTTGCGGACGGGTTTTATTGTGACGTGCCCAAGCTCTACGGTAGGTGCGGTTGCGCCGTAGGCCTTCCCATGCCCAAGCTGCATCTGATATTATAATCCTATCATTTCCGTTCATTTCAGCCTCCACAGGCCTGCGCGACCCTGAAGAACAAAATAGGAACATATTCCTGTAAAAGTAAACAACTGAATCAAAAAAGAGTCAGCTTTCTTAAAAGCTGTCACCCATCAATCCAGAATTTAGGCATGAAAAAACCCGCATCAGCCAAAGGCCGATGCGGGGTGTGTGAGCGCGGATTAGTCGTCTTGCGGGTTCCAGAGGATCGCAAATTCATCCGCCTCTTTGCCGTAAGCCTGTCCAAGATTGGCGTAAACTTTACGCGGGCCGAGGGTCGGATGGGCGAAGGTGAGCGAGATATATTCTTTCCCGCTGACTTCACCGGTCTTGAACCAGCCGCCGCCAAGTTCCTGACCGCGGATATCAACAATCCGAAAGTCGGGTTGTTTGTCGGTCTCTTTATTGTCATTTGCGACAATGTTGATGCGGTTTGCGCCGCCGAGGTTTAGGGTGCCTTGAAAGTTACCCACTTCAGTTTTCGTTACATATCCAAGTGCTTGTGCCATGGTTTCAGTCTCCAAATTATGTCAGCGAAATTTTGGGAGCCAATCTCCCTGCTGACAAGAACCGCCCGCTCAAGTTCTGATTTGCAGAGGCGCGAA
>Ga0209185_1001566_pt1 | contig 19192 bp, 17 predicted proteins | sample SidtaG_2_FD_187425 | JGI IMG/M metagenome (GOLD analysis project Ga0209185, IMG submission 187425) | Marine algal microbial communities from Sidmouth, United Kingdom - Sidmouth_Asex2 metaG (SPAdes) (version 2) | ecosystem: Host-associated > Algae > Red algae > Unclassified | place: Sidmouth... | reverse complement strand
AAATTTTGTATTTATAAGAACTTGTTGGGATTTTCAAATTTAAAAGTTCTAACAAACTCTAAAAAGTTATTTAAAAAAGACCGTGCGCTCAAAGAGCTTGCATTTCGGATAGTGTTTCGCTATCCTCAATCCTAAAACACAATAACTGGTTAAGGGTTATTTGCATAAAACAACAACTTGGTGAATCACATAGCGAGCCTTAATATCTCTGAGATAATAAAGGCATTAAGCAAGACATCAATCTAGGAAAAGTAAATAATCAAAAAATTACGAGTATTCCGTTTTATCAATTGATTCAAAAGCTTAACTACACATTGTAGCAAAAAGGAATTGAATTGATTATGCAAGCACAAAAAAGCAATCCCGAATTTCTAACCAATGACGGGATAGAGGCACTTTCAATCTTCGGATTGCCGTTAGTGCCAGTTAAGTTGTCTAAACTTAGCGAAAAAACACGTAACTATGTTTAGTCTATTTGTTTTATAACGGGTGATATATTGCCCTTTCTGAGTCAATTCCAAGAATTAAAGCCCCTCTAGCTTGGAGTTGAGTCATTCAGTCAAGAGCTTGATCGAAGTAAACGAGTCACGTCTTTTTTATCATAAGGATTTAACAATTACATGCGATTTTAAAATAAGGAACAATGAGTCAACCGAGAACCAGACAAGAATTATACGACGTTATCAAAGCTACCTCCAAAGAGGAATTCATTTTGTCAGAAATGAAACGACTTGGCTTTTGGGATTCTAATGAAGAAATGCCCTCACTGACAGAAACCTTTATTAAGGAAAAGAACAAACTACGTAAAGAACTCAACGAACTACTTGCCAAACAACGAAAAATTGGCAATCCTGAACAAATTGTTAAGGAGTATCGTGAGAATCGTATGAAGGAGTCTCGTGAGAAGCAAAAAGCCAATTTGGAGGCTCGTTTAAAAGCGAGAAAAGAAAAAGCGGAGAATTGGGCGAAGAAAAAAACGGAGGAAATCATCTATTTAGGGGATAATATCTCCAAAGGACTCAGCCAAAAAGAATCAGACAAGGAAAAATTAGCCAAAAATAATTTACCTGAGTTTCCCAATGCTTTGGCATTGGCGGAAGCCATGAAAATTACTTTGGGACAGTTGCGTTTTTTGGCATACAATAGAGAAGTGAGCAAAGTATCTCATTACAAACGCTTCTATATGCAGAAAAAATCAGGAGGAAAACGCCTTATTTCTGCACCAATGCCACGCCTCAAAAGCGCACAGTATTGGATATTAGAAAATATCTTGTACAAAGTTCCATTGCACGAAGCAGCGCATGGATTCACGCCTGAAAGATCTATTTTATCGAACGCCACACCGCACGTCGGCAAAGATGTTGTTGTCAATTTTGATTTCAAAGACTTCTTCCCTACCCTAACGTTTGGTAGAGTCAAGGGAGCATTCTTAAATTTGGGCTATTCTCAACAAATTGCCACTATTTTAGCCGCCTTATGTACCGAACCCAATGTGGATGAAGTCGAAATGGACGGAACGACTTATTACGTTTCTTCTGGCGAAAGATTTTTGCCACAAGGCGCACCAACCAGTCCAGCCATCACCAATATCATTTGCTACAAATTAGATGCTCGTATGGCAGGTATGGCCAAAAGCCTTAACTTCAATTACAGTCGTTATGCCGATGATATGACTTTTTCTGCGTCTGGTGAAGATGCCAAACAAGTACAAAAAGTTATTTGGAGAGTTAAAAGCATCAGCACCTCAGAAGGCTTCAACTTACATCCTGACAAATTGCGTATTATGCGTAAAGGAAACCGTCAAGAAGTAACAGGTATTATCGTCAACGACCAAGTCGGTGTAGATCGTAGAAACCTAAAAAAATTCAGAGCTTTATTGCACCAAATCCGTCAAACAGGAATGGCGGGAAAACAATGGGGCGCAGGCAAAGATTTGGCTTCTTCTATCTGGGGATACGCCAACTTCGTCGCTATGGTCAAACCACAGAAAGGACTGCAACTCATAGCAGAAGTTAAAGAAATTTTAGGTCATAAAAAGATTGTCACTGTAAATAAATACGCACTCGCTAAAAAAGAAAATGAATCTGCACAGGCAAAACAGCTACGTTTGGAAAAAGCAGCATTGAAAAAGAAGCAAAATGATATTCTTAGTGATTCTGATGATAAGCCTTCTTGGAAATTGTGGTAGTTTTTAGGGATTGCATATTTGACTCAAAAAACCAAGCATCCTAACACAATATACCCTACATTTGTGCTTCAATTACCAGATAAAAGGACAAATATATGAAAGCTATTATTGTGAGCATTGGTGATGAAGTTCTTATTGGACAAATCGTTAATACCAATGCGGCTTGGATGGGCAAAGTACTCAATGATGTCGGCATCGAAGTTATCGAAAACATTGTAATTTCTGACACTTCGGCTCACATCACTACAACCTTAGACCATGCCTTGAGCAAAGCCGATATTATTTTGACAACAGGCGGTTTGGGCCCAACTAAAGACGATCTTACCACTAAAACCTTAGCACAATACTTTGGCGCAGAATTAGTCCTTCAAGAAGAAGTTTTAGAACGACTCAAACAAATGTTGGAACAACGAGGGCGAGAATTGACGGAACAAAATCAAAAAGTAGCCCTCGTTCCGAAAGATTGTAAGGTCATTCTTAATCCCAAAGGAACAGCCCCTGCCCTATGGTTTGAACGCAACGGTAAAAGCGTCATTGCGATGCCTGGTGTTCCCTATGAAATGAAGGATTTCATGACCAAATTCATCATTCCAGAATTTGAAAGACGAGGGGTGACTCAATCCCTTTTCCACAAAACCATTATGACGGCTGGAACGGGGGAAACGGTCTTAGCAGAACACATCAAAGACATTGAGGCAGCCCTTCCGCCACACATCAAATTAGCCTTCTTACCAAGATTAGGTATCGTTCGTTTGCGTTTAAGTGGCAAAGGTGATGATAAGCAAGCTTTGGAAGTAGATGTCAATGAGTACGCCCAACAAATTGTCCAAAAAATCCCTAAATATGTTTATGGATATGACGAAAAACCATTGGCAGCAGCTGTTGGTGATTTGTTGTTAGAACGCAATGCTACTTTGTCTGTGGCAGAAAGTTGTACAGGTGGTTATATCTCTCAGCAAATCGTTCAAAACGCAGGCTCTTCGGCTTATTACGAAGGTGGAATCATTGCCTATTCTTATGAACTCAAAAGCAAACTTTTAGGGGTTTCTATGGACTTGCTCAATACGCATGGGGCTGTCAGTCAAGAAGCCGTAGAAGCGATGGCTAAGGGAGCTATCGAACGTATGGGAACAGACTATGCGATTGCGACGTCTGGTATCGCTGGTCCTGGTGGTGGAATGCCTGATAAGCCTGTTGGCACAATTTGGATGGCAACGGCTTCTAAGACTGAAATTTTCTCCAAAAAATATCAATTCACTCCGTACAGAGACATCAATATCCCCCTTTCCGCAAATATGGCATTGAATGGCTTGAGGCGTTTTATGCTTCGAGAATTGGAGGAGGTAAGTCTTATCAGTTTTAAGACTTAAAGAGATGTGCTTGAATGGCTAAAATAGGAACAGAAGATTGGTAGGACAACTGTTTTGCATGGTTCAAACTAAAAAGCTCTTTAAAAAAAGACCGTTTATGTGTGAGCATTGCTAAGACATCAACCTCATTTTTGGTGGCATAATTGCCTATTTCTTGTAACAATTCTGTTCCCTCTATTACTTCAAAAAAAATATTATAGTCTTTTTCATACTTTTGGGCTACTTTTTTCATCTCATGGGTAAATTGCTCTTTGTGAGCTAAATCAATATGAAAACATGTTAATTTTGCGTTCAATTTTTTTGATAATTCAGACATATATACCAAAGCATATTCATTTTCTTTATCAAAATCAATAGGCATGGCAATTTTTTGAATCTTTCCATTAAAAGTGGCATCTTGTGGAATGACTAAAACAGGACAAGTTGCTTTTTCCATTACCTCCCCTGCCACACTTCCCAAAAACATTGCCTTGAGTTTAGAGGCACCTGTCGTTCCCATAACAATCATATCAGCCCGTATTTTTTTGACAAAACCTGTAATTTCATCAGCAGCAAAACCCATTTGAAGATGATAAGTCACAGATACTCTTTCAAGTGTTTTGTGTACTTCTTCTGAGGCATTTTTTATATAGTTTGTAAAATAAGCAACTGCTTGTTCTTCATTATCCTTAGCCAAAGAGTTGAGTATATCTACTGGCATATAAGGGTCAATTACAGGAAATTTATAAATATGTAGCACTTCCACTGACCATTCCATTTTTTTGGCAATTTTCAAAGCATACTTAAAGGCATTCATGGCTACATCTGAAAAATCAATTGGCACTAATATTTTTTTCATCTTATTTTTTTTAATGGTAAACTAAAATGGGTATTTCTGTCTTGAGTGCTATTCTTTTGGTAACACTTTTGTGAAACCAATAATTGTCATGTGTTAGCATTACTAATAAGTCTAAATCATTATTTTCTATAAAAGATTCTATTCCTTCTACGACACTCTCTTGATCAACTTCATATAAAAGCAGAGAATGTACAATATTACTTTCTCCCAATGAATCCAACATTCCTTTTTTGCGATGAATTTCTTTTTCATTATCGTTTTGTCCTACATGCAATACGGAGACATTTGCATTAAACATATCTCTAAATGCTTCAATTTTCTTTAGAACGATTTCATCTTTTGCATCAAAATCAGTAGCATATACAATCTTTTTAAAATCACGATACTCCGCATTATTGGGAATTGCTAATACAGGCACCTTAGCGGATTTAATAACGTTGGAAGTAACGCTTCCCCACATTCTGTCTAGTAATTTACTTGCTCCTTTCGTCCCCATTACGACCATTTCTACTTGGTAATGCTTGGTTTTATTAAGAATAACATCTATGGCAAATCCATGTTCTATGTCAAATTTCATAATAGGAATCTTTCCTTTAAGCTTGAGATTGTCTAAAACAAAATTTTTAAAATACTTCCGTGCATCAAGTTCTTGCTCAAAAACCTTATCATTAAGGACAATGCGCTTTATTTTAAAGCTCTCAATAGGCACTCGATATGCGTGAACAAAAATAAGGACGCTTTGGTTTTTTTGAGCAATTTTACAAGCAGAATACGCTGCATTTAAAGACGTTTCTGAAAAATCAATGGGTACAAGAATCTTTTTCATTGGATAAAATATTATGTAAGTAATGTCACATTGCACACTACTTATTTGGAAAAACAATTAATGGTACTTGAATTCGCAAAACTACTTCCTTCACCAAGCTATTTTGACTTGCTTTAGCTTCTGAATTTCGGGATACCATCCCTAACAAGTCAATCTCCTTTTCTTGTACAAATTCTTCTAAAGCCAAAACCTTATCAAATCCGTGTACAATTACAATATCACTATCTGGTAATCCACGAATACTTTGGTGCTTTATGTGGTTGTAATTTTGTTTGCGAGTTGAGTTTGCATTATCTTCTACTTCTGAAATATGCATAATGGACAAATGCGCTCCAAAAAGTGATTTTATTTTTTTAATAAAATGAAGTGGTCTTTTATCTTGCTCCTCAAAATCTTCGGCAAAAGCAATGTTTTCAAGTTTTTGATAAGTTGCTTTATTGGGTATTGCTAATACCGGAATATTGACTTCTTCTATAAGTTGACTGGTATTACTTCCAAACGATTCCTTTGTACTGTTTGTTGCTCCTTTCGTTCCCATAATAATTAGGTCAAAGTTGGCTTCTTTGCAAACCGTTTTAATTCCTTCTACAGCATTTCCTGTAGCTACTTTATAAGTAAATGTCACTGTATCTAAAGGCAAGGCTGTTGCATGAACTTCAAAATCTTTGATAAAATCTTGGAGTTTATTCAGTTGTTTAATTCTGATTTCTTCTCTCTGATGGGTTAAAGAATTTGCAGGCAAATTGTTATTCAAAATTGGGATTTGATAAACGTGTACCAATGTTAAAGTTGCTTTCATTTTTTCTGCCAAATAACAAGCGTATTGAAAAGCATTACAGGCATTGTCAGAATAATCTGTTGGAAATAATATGTTCATTTTTATTTATTTTCAAGGTGAACAAAATCGACGAATCTCATATAATCCGTCGATATAAAATATTCTATCATTGTTTATTGATTCAAAAATAACATGTCTTTACTTCAAGTCAAATGAGTCACATCACATAGCTGTATGATACTTGTCACTATGCTCTATCTATTTTTTTCTTGACAACTAAAAGCGGCAAATCATCATTGCTATCTATCAATTTTTCTGTAAAACTGCCTATAAAGATTCGTTTCAATCCTGTTTTACCTTGCGCTCCTACAACGATCAAATCTGCATTTTTTCTATGTGCAAAACCATTTACCAAATTAGCTCCTGCATAACGAGTATTTACCTGAAACGTGGGGTTAATCGTTATATCTTTCGTTTCGATTCCTTTCATAAAAGTATTGTAAGCATCTACAGAGTTAGAGCGGATAAGTGGTTCTAACTTTTTATTGCCATAGCTAACTCCGCCCCCAAAACTTGGCAAATCAAAGATGTTTAACGCTTCGACATCTATGTCTTTTGCCACATCAGCAGAAGCAATCATAATGGCTTCTTCGACTGCCAATTTGGAGTACTCAGAAAAATCAATAGGTACTAATATGTGGCTCAGTTGTTTTTTGGCTGTTTCGGGGACTAAAAGTACAGAGCTTTGGCTATATCTGGCGATTTGTCGAGGAATAATTCCATTGCCTGGTAATTGGCTCTTTCGGCCCATAATCAAAAGGTCAATATTTTTCACTTCAACTCGGTGCAATAACTCTTTGGAAGGTGCGCCTTCTACCACTTCATAATCCACATCATATGCCTCTATTCCTGTAAAAAAGGTTTGTACTTTTTTCTTTATTTCTGCCAATATTGTTTCGTCTATTGGCTCTCTAAACTCTGGAAATTCTTTGACAACTTCTGGAGGAACAGACAAATTTCGGTGGATATGGCTAAAATATATTTTATCAGGCTTGATCTTATTACATATAAATGCTGTGTATTCAATCAATTCTCGATCCATTAAACTAAGGTCTAATCCTACTAAAATTCTTTTGAAATTATACATGTTCTATTTTTTATTTGTTGATTAATATTATAGTCCAAATTTAAGGTGGCTTCCCACGCTTTACAATGAGCCTTATCAATACCCAAAGTGATTTATGTCATTAAGGATTGCTATAACAATAAAATAAGGAGAGAACGGTCAGTTGCTTCGTCGTGGCGCATGCTCCCGCTATACACTATTATAGAAAAAGCTTTTTCACAAGCCTTTCCTTTTTCTATACCGTTGCTATCGGGTCTATTTTGTTAGGCAAAAACCTTTTGCAGTGGGAATGTCCATGGTTAATTAGACCCGATGGTAGTGTTATAGCCATTAAGCTTGGCTCTTGTTGTGGGTGGCTTGGCTATAGTAGCGGACAGCGGGAGCATGTGTGACGACGGAGCAAAGAACCGTTCTCTCCAAAAAAAAAATCATCTATAGTTTCACAATTTATAAGTAACTTTGTTAAGTATCAAGTTCAAATATCTTATGAAAAAACACGATTTAACGTCAATATTGAATCAGTTAATGACAACTTCTATTTATGGAATCATTATTACAGATGACAAAGGAAATATCGAATATTTTAGTCAACAAGGAAGCAATATTTTTAAAACAATGGTAGCAGAAACAATTGGAAAAAACATTCAATGGCTGATTCCGCTCTTAACTTTTAAAGAAGGTAATTTGGTGTTTGATCAAAGTAAGGGAAGCCTGATCGAACAAAAAAATCAAGGATATGAAATCAGTATCAAAAATAAGGAAGGGGAGGATTTTATACTTTTTCTGACTTATAGTCAGGCTACTTTAGAAGATGTTGCTGTATGGACTTTTATTTGTAGAGATTTGACCAATATCAATGCAGAAAATAAGCGAATAACTGAAGACAAAATTCGTTTAGATGCTGTTATTAATACTGCTGTTGATGGCATTATCACGATTGATGAAAAAGGAACAATTGAGACGGTCAATCCTGCCGCTGCCCACCTATTTGGATATGAACCTAAAGAAATGATTCACCAGAATATCAATATGTTGATGGCGACACCGCACCATGAACAACACAATCAATATCTAAAAAATTATCTCTCGACAGGCATTAAAAAAATTATTGGTATTGGACGACAAGTTGAAGGCTTGCGTAAAGATGGTACGCTCTTTCCTTTCAAATTAAGTATTAGTGAAATTAATTTTGATAAAAAACGCATTTTCACGGGTATCGTTCATGACCTCAGCGACAAGTTCAGAGTAAAAGAAATTGAACGAGCATTGCAACAAGAAAAAGATTTAAACAAACTGAAAAGTCATTTTATCACAATTGCTTCTCACGAATTTAGAACGCCACTAAGTTCCATTCTATCTTCTACAGCACTGATAGAAAAGTATGAAACAAAAGAACAACAAGACAAAAGAACAAAACACACCCAAAGAATTAAGCAGAGTGTCAATCATCTTACTACGATTTTAAATGACTTTTTATTATTGAGTAAATTAGATGAAGGACTCGTAAAATATGAACCTATTCATTTTGATTTAAAAGCTTTTTGCGAGGAAATAATGCAAGAAATGCAGTACACCATCAAAAGTGAAATCAAGATTCATTTATCTTATGAAGGAGCGCAAAAAGTGTATTTAGATAAAAAATTACTCACAAATATCATGCAGAATTTATTATCCAATGCCATTAAATATTCGACAAGCAATAAAGACATTTATTTTAAAGCAATCATTACTCCTGAAAACATCAAGCTATCGGTAAAAGATGAAGGTATTGGCATTCCTTTAGAAGAACAAAAACAATTATTCCAGCGGTTTTTCAGAGCAAAAAATGCCAAAAATTTACAAGGAACAGGTATCGGTTTAAATATTGTGAGAAAATATGTTCGTCTGATGCATGGAGATATTACGGTACATAGTATTCCCGATGAAGGCAGCACCTTTACAATTAGTTTTCCAAATCAAAAACAACTATTATGAAAAAAATTTTAATTATAGAAGATAATCTTGATATTCGAGAAAATATAGCGGAGATTTTGGAATTAGCACAGTATGAAGTAGAAACAGCAGAAGATGGTAAAAAAGGTGTGAAAAAAGCATTTTCATTTACACCTGACCTAATTCTTTGCGATATTATGATGCCTGAATTAGATGGTTATGGCGTAAAAGAAATATTAGAAGAAAACAAAATCACCGCTTCGATTCCTTTTATTTTTTTGACAGCAAAAGCAGAAAAAGAAGATTTTAGAAAAGGAATGAATTTGGGTGCAGATGACTATTTAATAAAGCCTTTTGAAGAATTAGATTTATTGCAAACCATCAAAAGAAGGTTGAAAAAAATAGAAACAATACAACAAAGTATTACTCCCACCCAACAAGCAGAAAACACACACTTTTTTAGTGAATCCATTGGTCTACAAAAGTTAATAGATCTGGCAAATAACCGGGAAGTCATATCTTATCAAAAGAAACAACTTCTCTTTACAGAAGGAGCTTATCCTCATAAATTATTCTACCTAAAATCGGGAAAAATCAAAACCTACCGTAGCAATGAGATGGGCAAAGAACTCATTACAGAAGTATTTAAAAAAGGGGACTTTATTGGTTATCAAGCTCTCGTAGAAAACAAACCTTATGTAGATACGGCTATGGCTATGGAGAATAGTGAAGTTGCCATTATTCCAAAAGACGACTTTTTTATACTGCTCCACAATGATCGAGATGTCGCTAATAAATTTATACAAATGCTTTCTTATCAATTAACCGAACAAGAAGAAAGACTTTTGAATTTAGCCTATAATTCGGTAAGGCGCAGATTGGCAGATACACTTGTGATGTTAGTAGAAAAACAAGAATCGGACAATCAAAGTTTACACATATCAAGAGAAGATCTTGCCAATATTGCAGGAACGTCCAAAGAAACAATCATTCGCAACTTATCAGAATTTAAAAGCGAAGGACTTATCAAAATTGAAAGCAACATTATTACGATTCTAAACATCGAAAAACTCAAATACATTATTGGCTAACCAAAGTCATTTATCCTATTGATATAGGTCATTGAAAACACCTTATTCTTGCTTTATCTTTGAAGTAACATCAAAATACAATACAATGACTATACAAAAAATATTAGTACCAACAGACTTTTCTACTTATGCCAATTATGCAAGTGGTGTCGCTGTACAAATTGCAAAAGCAACAAACGCAACTTTAGAGTTCCATCACCAAACCCATATTTTGGGAGCTTGGAGTCATTTAGAAGAAAATGCTCGCCTTTATTATCAAAACAACTTTGTACGAGAAGAAGAAGCCATTATCAAATTAGAAAATCTCGCTGCAAACAAGACCTTTAAGGATGTAAAGATTACAACGAGTTACAGTCATGGAAATCTTGTTGCGAAGATTATGGACAAGGTTGAAGAGGAAGCAATTGACTTGATTGTGATGGGAACACAAGGAAAAACGGCTAACGAACTTATGTTGGGTTCTAATACGCTCAAAGTACTTCGCTTGGTAGATTGTCCTGTTTTAACAATCAAAAAACGACCCAAAGATTTTAAAATAGAGCAGATTCTTTTTGCCTCTAATTTCAAAAAAGAAGCATATCCTGTACTACAAAAATTACTGGATTTAACTGCTACTTGGAATGCAACTGTTCACCTAATCAATATTGATGTCAATCATCGTTTTGAGGAAACACCAGAATTATTCAAAAAATCCATCAAGTCTTTTATCAAGTTATGTGGCTCTCGATTAGGGGAAGTACACAGTATTCTGGATGAAAATATTGCACGTGGCATCAATAAAATCACAGAAGATTTAAATATTGATCTTGTTGCAATCGGCACACATCTAAGAGAATATCAAGGCTATATGTACAGTAGTTTTATTACAGAAACCATTGTTCAAACCGTAGAAGTGCCTATCTTGACTTTACAAATCCCTCCAACAGAATAGTTCAAAAGTCCAAATAAGTTCTAAAAAGGGATGATTTTTTAAAAGAAATCATCCCTTTTTTCATGCAATGATTTACAGTCGTTCAAATATGTCTTAAATTTGCCACATAAATAAGACCAATATGCATAAGATATTGATTGTAGAAGACAATGAAATGATTCGTGAAAACTTGGAGGAGCTTTTATTGCTGTATGATTTTGAAGCCATTACCGCCCATAATGGACGCATTGGAATAGAGAAAATGCAAGCAGAAAAACCTGATCTGATTGTTTGTGATATAGCCATGCCCGAAGCCAATGGATATGAAGTATTAAAAAAGCTCAAATCAATTCCTGAAATCGCCCAAACGCCTTTTATATTTCTTACTGCCAGTGCCCAAAAAACCGATATTGAGAAAGGACAGTTATCACAAGCGGACTATTTTATGACCAAACCTTTTGATATTGAAGAATTAGTCAAGGTTATAAACCTTCTTCTTGAACAATAAAAAAGCAATGGAAATATTATTATCTCCATTGCTTATAAAAGGCTGTATTTTTTGGCATCAACCCTATTTAAGACACCAAATCAATACACAACACAATACTCATTGAGGTCAAACCCCCATTATACACCTAAACAATTATCTTGACACTCCCCTGCCTAAAGGCGAGGGGATTCTAAGTACACGCATGAGCCAACGCCCTATGTTATGTACTTTTGGGTCTGCCCGACCCAATTTATCTGGCTTGGTTATCGCCATAAATTTTTAAATAATTAGGAGCGAAAGGTAAACCGCTCCGTCGTGTAGGAAAGTCCTGCTATCCGCTATTATGGCTAACAAAGAACCACAAATCACGCAAGAACCGAACCACAGCACCAAGCACTAAGAACTACAGCACCAGATTAGCCATACCACTCCTATCAGGGCTATTGTTCATGGTCACAACTCCTATAACTCTGAAGCATAAACCCGTTCCTCTCCTTCCATTATAGGATCATCACCCAAATAAGGCTTAATTTCAAAATCCTGTTTTCGATAATCTCGCAAAAACCCATACCACAACTCTTTTATAGCTGCTGCATAATGCTGTTGTGTTGGATAAAATTGAAAGTGGGTTGATACTTCGTTATAAGCATCAACGACTTTCTCATCATTTTTTTGCAAAATCCCCATTCTCATCAAGCCATAATTTCCCAAAATAGATCGTTTTCTAATACCTGCCGACTTCTGATAAGCCAAATCTGCTTCCTCCCAATAACAACTAAAATCATTCAAATAAGTCTCCGATTTAGGCAAAGAAATTTTATCCAAAACAGATTTTCTACAAGTTTCTGAATTTTCAGAAAGCACCAACCACCATTCTCCTAAAGCAAAAAAAGATTTATCTCTATGCGCTCTCCCTTCCAATGCATTTTGTATCGTTTGATAGCTTTCATACATACAACTTTGTTGCTCATCTTCCTCTACCAAAACACTACGATACATTAATGATAAAGACTTTATAAATTTAGCATTAACATCTGGCGAATAAACTTCCAAAAGCTGACTTACATATTCTTCACTTTTTTGAAAAGAAGCAATCATCGTATCACTTTCACATCCTTGTAATCCCTTAACCAAGTGCAATTCGCCTAAAAGATACAAGGCAACACAATCACCAGGTGTTTCTTCCAAGATATGTTCAAAACCCTCTATTGCTCCATCAAAATCACCTTCCGCCATCTGGGTTTGTGCTATGCGATACAAATCTTGCGTGTCATCTAAAATCTTTTCTGTCGTTTCGAGCGTCGCAACCAATACCATTAATACAGCTATAGTCGCCAACCATCCTAATAAGATTAAAACGTTCTGTTTCATCGTATTTTTTTTACTTAATACTTTCATAGTAATGATTTTTTTATAAAAGTACTTCCCTACACCAACTAAAAAAATGATACAAATCAATTTGACAGATGACCTTCATCATTTTAGCTAATACTCCTCTGATTTATATTTGTTCTATAATCATAATCTTAAACTAAAAAATTTACAATGAAATATAATATGAATTTTTACGACGTTGTACTTAGATACGCCATAGGTTATTTTATTATAATGATAGGATTTCTAGTACAAAATATCTCGTTAATGATTTTAGGTGTACCTTTTATATTAATTGGTTTATTGGGTATTTGTCCACTTTTTTATTTATTAGGAATAGATCATAATAACTTTGAATCACACGAGATAACAGAACCGCTGAAAAGTCCTCCACAGAAATCTTCCTTAAAATCTGAAAAAAATCCTATTCTTTTATATGAGAATTAGTGATGTTTCAATCTTGATTTAAAAAACAATCATACTCAAATCAAAATCTCCTTTACCCTCTAAACAAATAATAGCATGTGGTAATTTATCAAAATAACAAGTGTAGCAATAGTTTGCTTTAAGGATATATTCGAGAGAATATATCCTTTTTTTTAGAGCTTGTTTGGACTAGTAAAAATAGTGACTGAATGAAGTGTTTTTTGGCTGGGCTGGCACACCAGTCGGATTATCGACCCAGTTCGTAGCAGGGTTACAGTGCTGAAAAAAAGACAAAATTCAGGTAAAAAAGACGTATTTGACTGGCAGGCATTCCTGTTAAATATGAAATTCCAAACAAGCTCTGATGGCTTAGAAATTCACAAAATTAGTAGACACCTCTCATTACCCCACAATTGCCTTCTCCAACAAATCACCCAAAGTATAAGCAATAATAGCCGCTAATCCTCCTAAAAGCAATGTCTCTAAAATTCCTTTCCAAAGACTATTTTTGCCTATATAGCTTTTAAGAAAACCAATAATAATAAAAGAAATTGCCGTCAAAAAACAGGCATAAATAAAAAGATTAAAAGAAGACACCTCTATAAAAAGACCCACAATATAACTAATCAGTGGAATAAAACCAAGCAAGCCAAATGAAAAAAAAGTAACCAATGCTGAATAAATCGGTTGAACATAAGACGCTTCATCTTGCTTAGATCGCTCAGATAAATAATTGCCGATAGACATAGAAAATCCATCGGCAACCAAATTTGAAAACCCCAAAATAATAACAACATTCGAAGAAAAACCTGCTCCATAAGCTCCTGCGACGACGGCAAATGTCGTAATCGCTCCATCTATACCTCCATAAACAAACTCTGGCAAATATTTTTTAATAATTTCACCCATCTTTAAAATTTAAGTGTCATCACTGGAATATCAAAATGATTAACGATTCCCTCTGCTATGCTATTAAAAAACAATCCTCTCAATCCTTTTTTTCCATGTGTTGGCACCACAACCAAGTCTGCCTCATGTGTTCCCAAAAACTTTTTAAGTCCCCCTTCTACATTCCAAGCATCTATACGGTTTTTTGTAATAACTCCTTTATATAAATCAGCAAATCTATTCATACTCTTTCTAATGACAAATGGAATTTCTGTAAAATAAGTAGGCGTATCTATATTCAATAAATGCACTTTACTTTCAAACTTCTCAGCAAAAGCACAGGCAGTCGCAAAAGGCACTTTCGCTTCCTCATCAAAATCAGAAAGGAAAATAATGTTTTCAAATCTAAAAGAATCGGGTATATATTTAACAGACAAAACAGGGCAACTTGCTTTGCGAACTACCTTTTGAGTCGTAGAACCAATCACCCACTCGTTTATACCACTCAAGCCATGCGTTCCCATAACAATCAAATCTATCTCATACTTTTCAACATAATTTAAAATATTATAAAAAATATGTCCTTCACTGTATTTCTTCACAACATTTATGCCTTCTAAATCTAATTCATTAAACAAATTCTCAAATTTTTGTTCAACTTCTTGAATACTTGCAGATTCTTCTTTCAGTGATTTTTGTTGGCTTTCTGTATAGTAATCATAATACTCATGAATGAATATATTTGAATAAAAATGCAACGTCGCCCCCATTTTTTTAGCCAAAAAAACAGCAGTTTTAGTAGCCGCCAAAGCACAATCAGAAAAGTCTGTTGGAACCAATATATGTTTCATAGTTTTCTTTTTAAAGATTATTTAGTTGATTTTTTTTGTCACCCGTTACCGTCACCCGTCACCCGTCACTTAACAATCAATATAGGCGTCTCTTTTTCTATACCAAGTAATTTCTCTGTATTGCTACCCATCAGCATTAAAGACAATTTAGAGTGTCCCTGATGTCCTATAATAATCAAGTCCGATTTATTTATTTGCACATACTCATGAACAGCTTTAGCTACTTTTTGATCTACCTGATTAATAATCTCAAACTTTATTTTCATTTGAGGCAAATCATATTTTTTACAAAACTTATCCCAAACTTCATAAATATCTTTACGCAAATATGTCTCAAATAGCTTATTGGAACTAATCGTTTGATAATGCAAAAAAGGAAGAGAATCTATCACATGAATTGCAACAATAGAAGCCCCTATTTGTATCGTATATATGTCCAATGCTTCCCTTAATGCCCTTGCCGAATTTTCAGAAAAATCTATCGGTACAACAATCTGATGCATTTGAGTATGCATATTTTCTGGAACAAAAAGAGTAGATTTATTAAAACGACGACTCACCGATTTTGCCGTCACACCACTTTCCAAGCTCGCCTTTTTATTACCCACAACCAACAAATCTATTCCTCTCGAATCAGCTTCCTCCAACAGTTTACTAACAGGCTTGCCTTCCACTATCGCAACATCAACAATATCCTTTTGATCTCCCGAAAAATAAAAAGTCATGTGCTTCAAAAGTTCCTCTTTCAATACACCATCCAACAATTGCTTTACCTCATAAGCAGACTCATTTTTCTGAACAAAATCTGCATAAAACTGATTTAAAGTAGGTACTACATGAATTCCCTGAATCAAGGAAGGCTTATAATAATTGGTAAGAAGTTTCACATAACGTAACATTGACAAATCCGTATCACTCCTATCAAGTGCCAACAGTATCTTATTATATTTTTGCATATTTTTATTTTTTTATTTCCAAAGTATACACCAAATATAAATCCTACATCTCCTACCAACAATGATCCTTATCAGTAAACTTACTGACTTTAATCACAATATTTAGGAGCGAAAGGTCAAATGCTTCGTCGTCATGTCTAGTCCTGCTATCCGTTTATGGATGGCATCTCCAAGATGCCTTGCATTTTTCGCAATATATTCTGCGAAAAGCCAATCTATCGCCAACACAAGCATCCAACCACTACTATCAGGGCTATTTTGCATGGTCGCTCCCTCTAAAAACTGTTTAGGATAATCAACAATCACTCGTCACCCGCACTTGTCACCCGTCACCTATCATCACTTTACCTCGTTAAGACCGTCTAAAATAGCCCCGATAGTAATGGAAATGGTGAGCAGCGTTGGCTTGTAGGGGCAATCCCTTGTGGTTGCCCAATTGCTCACCATTGTAATGGATAGCGGGCCTTTCTGTCACGACGAAGCAACAAACCTTTCGCTCCAAAAAAAAAAAAATTTATATCCAATAAATCAGTTACTTTTGGGATTTTATACGACTATATCATAACCATTATTTAGTTATAAACAATAACCCTAAAATATCAAGCTAAATGGAAAAAATCCAAATTATCCAACCAGGAACATTTTCTCCTGAGGATCATTGGTACCCCAAAGCACTTAATGCAACTATTCATCCAATGATTAGCTTCTTTCTCAACCTGAGTACAGACCGCATAATCAACAGGTACTGTCACCTACATCCAACCGTCAATAAGGACGCTTTGGAAAAGTTACTATCACAACCCACCAAACATTTTAAATGGTCTGGAGCCGATTTGCTCAATGTAACCAGTGAAGGGGGCAAAAGACAAATGGTCGTCATCGAAACAAATTCTTGTCCTTCTGGACAAAAATCTATGCCTCTTCTCAACGATAACCAAGAGCAAGGTGGTTATAGAGAATTAATAACTCGTACGTTCCAACCGTTATTAAAATCAAAACGCAATCTTGTCAATGGACATTTAGCAGTCATTTACGACAAAAATCCAATGGAAACAGTAGGATATGCCAAAGTGCTTGCAGATGTCATGAAAGAACAAGTCTATCTCATTGAATTTGATCAAAATGACGAAAATGAACATATCCGTTTTGAGGATGGCATCTTACAGGTCTTAAAAGACGAAGAATGGCAACCCATTAGAGCTGCTTTTCGGTATGTGACCCAACGTCCCTGGAATCGAATCCCATTACATACCAAAACACGCATACTTAACCCTGTTGTGGCTTGTTTGGCTGGTGGACGAAATAAAATGGTCGCTTCCAAAGCTTATGATATTTTTAATGCCGAACTAAACAATAGCGGACTATTCATCAATACACCCGAAACTATTTGGGATGTCAATAAAATGGAAGTTCCCCTTTGGATAAAGAAAATGGGCGGACAAGCAGTCGTCAAAGTCCCTTATTCTAATGCTGGACAAGGTGTCTATACCATTGTCAATGAACAGGAATTAGAACGATTTATGGAAACAGATTTTGAATACAATCAATTTATTGTACAAAGTCTCATTGGTAATTTCAACTGGAGTTCCAACAGTTCCAAAGGCAAATTATATCATGTTGGTACGATTCCCAACCTCAAAGGAGAAAGCTATGTTGCCGATATTAGAATGATGGTCAGTTCTACTGACGAAGGCATCAAACCCTTATGTGTTTATGCTCGACGATCCAAAAAACCACTTGCGGACCACATTACCCAAAGTGACGAATCTTGGGATATGTTGGGAACCAATTTATCTATCAAAAACGAAAATGGTTCTTGGAGTAGTGATACCAATCGACTCATCCTTATGGATAGACGAGATTTCAATAAATTGGGCGTAGGATTAGACGATTTAATCGAGGCGTATATCCAAACAGTTTTATCAACCATTGCCATTGACAACATGTGTAAAACCCTGATTAATTCTAAAGGAAAGTTTAAAATGCGTTTATTTAAATCTTTAAATAACGATGCTACATTATTAAATGAAATTTTAGTTTAAGCCATGACTCAATACAAATTACTTATTCTTACAGACCATGCAACCCATAGTGATGAGAACTCTTTGTACAGCTTAACAAATCATATGCGTTTGCACAAAGCTTGTAAAAGCATAGACATCGCAAGCAGAGGGAATGAAAAAAATGACGCCTTTTTTCATAAGCTACAAACCAGAAAACTATGGGTCAAAGAAATAAATCAATCTATTGATTTTGATCCTTTGGGCAAGCAATTTATGGAGGATGCAACAGAACAAAAAGACATTGGTGATTACGATTTTATCTTATTGCGTCTTCCACATCCCATTACCAAAGGTTTTTTTGATTTCTTAGAAAAACGTTTCCCTCCCCAACAAATCATCAATAGACCTTCGGGAATACGGGAAACTGGTTCAAAAGCCTTCTTAGTCAATTTTCCTGAACTTTGTGCGCCGACCATACTCTGCCACAATATAGAGGACATAAAAGCCTTTAAACAACAATTTCCCATCGTCTTAAAACCCATAGAAAGCTATGGCGGAAAAGGCATCTACAAAATTGATGGTGAGGAAGTTTTTTTAGGAAATGAAAAACTAAGTTGGGAACAATTTTCTAACCAATTGACAGACAAGGATTTCCCGATATTAGCCATGCAATTTTTAGACAATCTTCATTTGGGTGACAAAAGAATCATTGTTGTCGATGGACACATTATCGGTGCATCACTTAGAACACCTGTCGAAGGTTCTTGGTTGTGTAATGTCACTCAAGGCGGTAGTTCTGCTTTCACACAAGTAGATGAAGACGAAAGAAATATCGTGGCTACTGTCTATCCTATCTTAAAAGAAAAAGGTGTCTTATTTTGTGGCATAGACACCCTTGTCAACAACGAAGGCAAAAGAGTTTTATCAGAAATCAATACCCTGAGCATTGGCGGACTTAAACAAATCCAACAACTATCAGGGCAACCCCTACTGGAAAAAATCACAAATATTCTATGGAATTATTGTGGAATGATAAAAAAATAACTTACAACATTTCCCTTCGATATTTTCCGATATATTTCGTTAAAAAGCCTCGTCGTAGCTCTGCTACGCCTACATTTTTTGCCTCATATATCAAAAAATCT
>Ga0209185_1001559_pt1 | contig 19279 bp, 19 predicted proteins | sample SidtaG_2_FD_187425 | JGI IMG/M metagenome (GOLD analysis project Ga0209185, IMG submission 187425) | Marine algal microbial communities from Sidmouth, United Kingdom - Sidmouth_Asex2 metaG (SPAdes) (version 2) | ecosystem: Host-associated > Algae > Red algae > Unclassified | place: Sidmouth... | reverse complement strand
TTCTTGTGTTACTCAATTCGCTAATTTTTTAGCGAAGTAAATAAGAATCAGTGCCTGGTCTTGTAGTGGTACACTTTGGATGAGATTTAGTGGTACACTTTAGATGAGATTTAGTGGTACACTTTGGGTGAGATTTAGTGGTACACTTTGGATGAGATTATGCAAATAATCTGTGATTCTAAAAATCTTGTCTTTTTCATACTCCTAATTTATTAGTTTTTGAAATATTCCGTGGGAGTATTTTTGGGGAAGCTTTCACCATCGGCAAAGCCATGAGTTATACTCTGTCACAATGGGATAAAATAAGCAACGTATTCTCAGATGGGAAAATAGAGCTGGACAATAACCTGATATCGAATAAAATCAGACCATTAGCATTAGGTAGGAAAAATTATCTTTTCGCAGACTCTCATAATTGTGCTCAGAGAATAGCTATGATGTACAGCTTCATGGCAACATGTAAAGCCAATAATGTAAATCCTTACCAATGGCTTAAACATACACTCCAAAACATAGGGCAAGCAAGCATACAAGACTTAGAAAAATTCCTACCTAATAAATTCAATACGTAGTTGCTCACACGGATACCAAGCAAGCGTACAAGACTTAAAAAAATTCCTACCTAATAAATTCAATACGTAGTTGCTCACATGGATACATTGAAACTTACCTTTTAACCAATAATGATTAGTGCCTTGGCATTTCTTACAATTTACACCTTCTGAATCACGTCGTAGTCTAAAATGCTCCTTACATGAAGGTTCGTCTGGGAATGACTCAACAAATTTGAGTATATTCATAATGTTATATTTTATAGCAATATCGAGACCTTCGTGCACTCTATCTGCATTTAGGTAATTAAGTGTTCAATCATAAAACTTTTTATTCCATAGTGACCAAGTGAACCTATATATGGTAAGAAAATGGTTATTCCTTTTTAAGAATATTCCAATACGTATTTTAAAACCAGCAAAATAGTACCAAAAATTAGAATTTAACACGCTATAATACTTCAATCTAATAAACTTAGTCTCTTGCAATGCAAGCTTATAATTTCTATATGATATTCCTGATAGCGTCCTGTTTGCAAATACAATTGGCAAGGTTTTCACAAAATGTTTTTTAAAAACTATCAACCTCAAAAAAAATTCATAATCCATAGCATATTTTAAGTCAAGTCTAAACTTTTCTTCATTTAATATATTTTTACTTCTTATCAAAGTTGCTGCATGATGTAAACTAGATTCTCTACTGAGAGTTTTTACTCTAGAGTAAGACAGTGTTATCAAATTCTCATTCTCCCATAAATTTACTGCCCCTGTAACAAATGTAACTTCAGGATTAATTTTTATTAGATATGGTATAGACAGTTGCAAACATTCTGAGCACAACCAATCATCTGCATTTAAATATAATACCCATTCACCTTTTGCATAAATAAAACCTTTATTGAATGCATCTGAAATACCCAAATCCTTTTCAGAAATATACTTATCAATTACAATATCTGTATACTTCGAAATAATTGATTTTGTTCTATCGCTAGAATCCCCGTCAACAATAATGTATTCAAGAATAGCACTAGTAGGCAATTTTAATTTACATTCTATAACACTTAATATACACCTTTCAATTGTATATTCGGCATTCTTAACTACAGTTATTATGCTAAAATAAGGTTCAATGTCTTTCATTTATACTTGGTATAAATGATTTGGAATGAGATTTAATCTTTATATTTAATAATTCTAATTTAGTGAACGCTGATTCTACAACCTTACTATGTTTATCAGAGTAACAAGAAAAATCTCTATCGTCAAAAAAAGACCTGTGCTCCATTATTACCTCATTCATATATTCAGTATACTGGAACATGGAATGATGTTTCCAAAAATAATCTGTTTGATAAGGTGGTTTCCCGTCGAATCCAATCAGGTTTATTTCCTTGCTAAATGTAGAGGCTAAAGGTAAAAGAAGTAATGATAAAATATTTTCAGTACGTTTTACAGAGAGATCTAAACTCAAATCAAAATTCCATTTGTTTGTGAATTCAATACCAACAACCTTGTCAATTAATTTAGGGTATTGATTAACAAATAAATAAGCATGGTGAAGAGGCATGATGGCAGTGAGATTAAATCTATTTATTCCTTCAACTAAATCCTTCCTAAATTGCAGTGCATACATGGAATGTCCAAAATGAAATACAGGATCAGCAAAAGCTATCACCGTAGGTCTGATCGCTTCACAGAATTCTTTGTTTTTAATAATGCTATTACAAATTATTTTGAATGACGCATCATCTACTGGTAAATGAGGATACATTTCTATACTTGGTCCAGTGCCAAAAATCCAACTCTGGTCAACCTTATAATCAGTTTTCAGTTTAGCAAAATTATCTCTAAATTTATTGTTATACTCTTGCTTATCAGAGTCAGAAAGAGTTAACGGAAATAAGCTAGACCAATTTGATACTTCTGCAATGCTGTAGTAACATGGATTGATAGGAGCAATCTTAGCAATGTTTTTCAACAAATTGAAATTGAATTTTATGGATGGATAATCGTAAAGGACTAAATCAAAAGAAGAGAAGACTGTTTTATCTTCTAAATCAATCTGTATGAAATTATGATCTATGGGAAGGTACCAATCTAGCAATCTTTGAATATCTGCTCTCGGCAAAGCCGATGCATAGGCAATAGTTAACTTCTTTTTAGATAACTTAAATTGGCGACCGATCCTTGCAATTTTCCTAAGAGCAATAAATATATAATAGTTGAGTTTCCTGTTTAATTGATTCATCAGAGAAGAAAAATACAAAATCTTATATATCATGCAAAACACTGCTAATACCTCCGTCCAATGTAAAATTAGCACCATTAATGAATCCGGAGTTTTTAGTGATCAGAAAAAAAGCCAATTCTGCAACTTCTTCAGGAGTACCGATTCTTTGAACTGGATGTAACTTTTGTAGGCTTTTTAAAGCATCTTTGTTACCATCAAATCCTGCTAAAAGCATTGGAGTTGATATTGCAGCAGGGCTTATAGAATTTACAATAATTGTTCCTTCCAGATCAACAGCCATTGCTTTTGTTAGTCCTACCAAAGCACTTTTCGAGGTTGCATAATTGACAAATTTAGGTTTAGTCAGATTTTGATGAATACTTGCAATATTCACAATAGAACCATTTTGCTGTACTAAAGAGTCATGAAATACTTTAGATAAAAATAATGGGCCCGTCACATTCACATTCATACTTTCATGCCAACTTTTTAATTTTATGTCTGTGAATCTTTCAAGTATTTGGACCGCCGCATTATTGACGAGACCATATACACTCCCTAATTCCATGAATCTCTCTGACCATTCATTAAAATAAGTTTTTTCCTCAATAAAAAGATGGATGTCAAACTGATAAAAGCTATTGCATTCTTGAATTTGAGGAGACTTATCGAGGCCTACGACATGAAATCCTTCATCTAAGAATTTTTTGCAAATAGCACTTCCAATTCCACCATTGGCTCCTGTGACTATTATCTTTCGATTCGTTTCATCCATGTTATACTCCAAGTCCTTCATAAAGCATTGTCAGAGAATTTCTATGGACTTTATTCCAATGCATTGGACTTACATTTACATTGTGAGAAGATAGTAAGACATTATCCATTTTTCGTAGAGGCGAATCTATAGGTAGAGGTTCATCCTCAAAAACATCTAAACCAGCACCTGCAATTACGCCATTCTGCAGTGCGTCTATGATATCCACCTCTTTCACTAAAGGCCCTCTCGCAGTATTAATAAGAATTGCGGTAGATTTCATTTTTGAAATCGTCTCTTTATTCATGATAAATTTACTTGTTGGATTAAGATCACAATTCAGTGACACATAATCAGACTCACTTAATAATCTATTAAGATCAGTCATTTCCACATTGAGTGAATCAGATTTTTCCTTAGGGATATCTTTAATGTCATATGCGAGCATTTTAATGCCAAAGGCTTTTGCTTTCTTTGCCACAGCAGTACCGACATCGCCTAAACCTATAATCCCTAAAACCTGCTCTTCTAAGCAAAAACCTGGTGTCTTTGCCCATTGACCTTGTTTCATGAGTCGATCTGATTCAAGTATCCGTCTGGCATACACAAGCATCATACCTATAACAGAATCAGATACTGGTTCAGAAAATGCATCTGGTGTACGCTTTACAGTTATGCCTTTTGATTGAGCATACTCACTATTAATAGAATCAATCCCTGTACCCCATTTCACAATAACATTTAAATCAGGACAGGCATCTATAACTTTTGCTGTTATTCTATCATCGCCGCAAATGATACCATTATAATGAGGTAAGTGCTCAAGAAGCTCATCTTCCTCCATACGTTCTTTGACTGAATACACAGTGAAATCAATTCCCTTTTCAGCCAGCTCATCCGTAAATAGATTTATATCATTTTGAAGATATGGTGCAGAGATTAGCGCTTTTTTCATTAGTTCGAATTATAATTAATTATTTGTAAAAGTATAAATTGGGGTTCATGTATTATTTGGATGCTGAGACTTATGTATTATTTCAGCCACAATAAAATCAATTTCTTCATCAATATCATGAGCCTCTGCCGGATCAATCTCAAATAAGTATGGACGATCACCTATTCTATTATGTTTTTGCTCAAGAATCTGACGCCTAAATAAATATATACAAGAATTTTCCTCAAAGATAGGCGGTAAATCCTGAGTGCGTAGTAATATATTATGGTTATGATTGATTGGTCGTGCCAGAGAATCCCACAAACGGGTCTGCCACCTAGTTACACCAAAAAGTGAATCGTATCGTGGATATATATCCAATAATGTCTTCACTGCATTTTGAATAGTCTCTCTACGTAACAACGGATTGGTACTATGCGTTTGCAAGTAAAAATCAGCATCGATTTGACTAACAGCATTAAGTAATACATCATTCATTGGAGTACCACCATCTTTGAGATGTTCTGGTCTCTCAAGCAGCGTAACAGTTGGAAATTTTGATTTACACTGCTCCAAAATCTTAGGACTATCAGTATCAATGACAACTTCTGTAATAGCAGGTGTATAGAGCAGGGATTCTATAATATAATAAAACAAAGGCTTCCCATTAAATGTCCTATAATTTTTCCCCTTTACTCGTTCACTATAATGTCGCATAGGAACAATTGCAGCAACTTTAGTCATATATTGATCTTATTAGCTATGATCATAATCAATTTTGTAATAGGACGTTTTGTCAAAATCCTCATTTTCTGAGATACCATTGGGATAATAAAATCTTCGATGCAATATATCATTTACTTTTCCTTTGTGTTTATACCCTTTATATGTGCCCCAAAAGTGCATGAATCTAAAAACAGGAATATCAATGATATTCTTAAAAAACACACCTTGTTTAATCGCAGCCACATAATCGATAAAGGTATTCCCTACAAATAGTTTCAAAAACTCAAAAATATTGAATTTTTGATCAGGAAATATATTTTTTATAGCAATTGCTTCTCGTTTATATCGATTAAAAACTCTTTTAGGGGTTTCCTCATGAACATGTACTATTTTAGCATCCGCCTGATAAGTTATGTGATATCCTTTTTCAAGTATTTTATGCGCCCAATCCAAATCTTCAAGACCAGTCAAATGCTCATCATAATTCTGGGAAACCCAAAGGTCTTTTCGCACAGCACAATTAGCATTATTACAAAATGGGTGATTCTGACGTTTAACTGATTTATCAGGAAACCACTTCTTGAAAATCATATGTTCAGAAAATTTGGTGAATTCATTTCCAATTTGTCCACCATATGTAAGAGCTACTCTATCATTTTCAAAGGGTTCTAACATGAGGGAGACCCAGTTAGTATATACAGGATAAACATGTGCACTGGCGAAAAGTAAAATATCTCCATTCGCCACCTCGCATCCTTTATTTAAGGCATAACCAAACGAAAATTCTTCAGGAAGAATTGAAATTATCTTAGAATCGAATCGTTTACATATTTCTACAGTTCCATCATTTGAACCTGAATCAACAATGATTATTTCAATATTGCGATAATCTTGATTTTTAAGACCTGTAAGTAACTTGCCAATGTGCTTCGATTCATTATATGATCTAATTATTAAACTTACTTTCACCAATATCTCAATGTTAGTTACGAATATTTATTAGAGTTACCATTTTACCGGGTTTGGTAGTTCCTTTGATATTTAGGTTGATCAGTTCACCATTCCAAATCCTGGCTTTATATCCTTTACCAATTCTATAATTTCCTTGCAGTGTCTTGAAAGTCTTAAACGAGATGAGTTTTTTACCGTTTAATGTAATGGTTGTTAATCTCTTTCTTTTAGACGCAACTATTTTTAGACTTTGCATCTTACTCTGATCATAGGTGAAAGTATGTTCGAAAGAATCTTTAAACAACAATTTATATGTATCATCTTCTAGTTTATACAAACATAAATCACCAATGACAAATGGCATTTCAGGTAAGGTATTTGAATATTTTATTCTATCTTGATACGAGGTAGAGTCTACAAATTTAAAGTTAATTTCATACTCTTTGCCAAGTGTATCTGGTAATTCGCCAGTATGAATCTCCGCAGTTTTGGAATTTGGCGTACTGCCCGAATCTTTATTATCTTTTGAGTTAGGCATTTATCTATTTTTAATTAATAATAGTTCAATATTTTAATGCAATTGGTTATTTAAGTAGTTTTAATTTTCCCATATGACTAGAAATACTTACTTAGAATATGAAATGCTGTTTCATATTCTTTTGTATTTCTGTACTTAATTAATATGTCTTGTTCTTCACTTCCTGCCTTCAACGTGAAATTCCAAATATTCCTAAGATGATGAACTAATGATATACGAATTTTCATATCATGATCTGTCGGTCCTCCACCATAATTATAACCCACTTTATCACTGATATTGAATAAAGAAGAAATAAGTGGATATATGGGAAGACGATAATTCGATAGATAGGGCTTTAATCTACAGGTAATAGAATTATCACTTGCAATCTCAGATTTGACCATCTCACAAAAATGGGTAAACAAATAATTCGTTGGATGATTAAAAGAGTAAAACAAAGTATGGTTGGGCTTATTGTTATTTATCCATTTACTGATCGAAATATCACATACCTTTTCGCGTACTATTAAACCCTCCATTGCTTCTTCTTCCAATTCTTTATTTACGTTCTGCGTATCATTTAATAACATATCAAATAGCTTTGATGGTGTGATTCCCATATCTTTTGCAGCAATCCCAAATGTATCTAAATGCGGTCCTAAGTTATTATTTTCAATTAGTGCGCTAAAAGATTTATTCATCATCTCAGCTGATTTTACAGCAGCAAAGGTCGGATGATATCCTGAAAAATAAAGATTGGGAATTATGATATTCTTTTGGGGGCCATTTTTAATGGAAATGGGGTCTAAGCCCAAGGTTTTAAATTTCTCTGCTCTATTATATTGCAGAATAATTACATCAGCAGATTCTTTTAAACATGAGACTTTTGTTTTGTCTTCTATTGTCAATTCATGTATTGGTTTTTTATGGCAAAATGCTTCAATGCCTGACGTTCTCAATATGGATGTTATTGGAACTTGTTGGCAATTTGCTGCAACAAAAACTTTTGGTGAATCACTCATTATTTAAGAGTTTTAAATATTTCCGGTAAGGGCTCAGCTACAGGATTTATTATATGGTTTAGTACATTGAAAAAGGTGGTCATGTAATTTTTATTTATCACCAATAAATCAGTTTGTATCAGTCTTCTATGTCTTTGCATAAAATCAAAGTACACTGCAAAATTTGACCACTCATGCTTTCTGAAACCAAAAAATATACTTCTGCCTATTGAATTATTGCCAATTCTACTAATATAAAATAAATCTTCTATGAGATTATTGGGTGTACCCACAAAAAGATATTCAGTATCAAATACTACAAAATTATTATCTAGCAAGTATTCTAATAAACCAGCTTGACCTCCATATTCTATCCACATCCATTTCGTAGTACTTAAATATGAATCGAAGCCATATAGAGCATCCAACTCACCACCTTGTAAATCCAGCTTTACAAAATCAACTTTATCAATATTTAGCTTTCCTAATGAACTTGATAATTTTTCAATTTTAACAGAGTAATTCTCTGTGTTTTCAGTGGAAACACCATAACTATCCAATTTACCCACGAAGCTAGTGCCAGTTTTGAGAAACTTGTTTGAATCCTTCTCCTTTAGTTTGGTATTAGACGTAATAGAAAAATTGCCAACTCCATCGGTTTTGCCCATTGCTGATTCGATCAAGAATAATCTATCATCAGAGATAACAAAATTAGTGCAGTTTTCCTTATTGGGTTCAAATGCTACAACAACTGAATTGGTTAACATTGTTGACTTTAATATTTTATCAGCAGTCTCTCCTAAACCAGCCCCGCCATCAATGCAAACATTTGTCTCTTTATCATACAAACAGAAATATTTAAGTAAAGATTCAAAATCGTTAATACGGAGGTCGGATATTATCTTATTAATTTGTATCATTTAGATATTTTCATGTTTAAAACATTATAAATCAAACTTTGTGAATTCTGCATTTACGATAGTTTCTTTTTGATGGTTTTTATTATATCTCAATATTTTTAAATAAGAAATATTACCTTTCCAAAACCTATCAAAATAACCTTTCCCAAGTTGATAATTAACGCTCAGATTCGTGTAAGCATTTGTAGCACATATTAAATTGTCATTTAAATAGATAACAGTACGGTTCTTCTCCTTAGTGGCCTTAATTCTGATTTTGAACCAACCGTAATCTTTAAGAGTAATAACGCCTTCTATTTTAGATGAATTATAAATCCTAATTTTCCGTTGACCTATTCTATATATCCCAAACTTATCAATATATCCAATCATTGGAGGATAGGAATTATTTCCACTATTTTTTGGTAAAGTGTCTCCATTTTGTTTTATCATCAGCTCGATGTCATAATTATCATATATGACCTTTTCACTTTCATAAGATACGAAAGTATCACCATCGAAGTATCTATTTTGCCCTATATAAGTTATTGGTTCAATTTCAGACATGTTTTTGAATTTTAAGTAAGATTGGTATGAAACTTTTAGTTAGATTATAATATGTTATGTTGTTTTTCATTCCTGCTTCTATCATATCCTCTAGCTGCTTAATATGATTCTCATAATAGTCTTCATAACTGATATTAAAAAAGGCCGGGTGTACCTCTTTAATTTCTGACATTTTATTGTTGAACTGAGACTTTTTATGATGAGCCCAAAAGTATTTGTTATCTCTTACCTCTTTACCATCACATCCCATAATATTTACTTCTTTCCCTATTGTTGAAGCCAACGGAATAAGAAACATTGTCAATACATTGGGGTAAGATTTAACAACAAAATTTGATAGCAAATCAAAATTAGGGTTTATCATATTTTCAAACGGGACCCCAATGATCTTACTTCTATACTTCAGAGCTAAATTTTTCTGATACAATTTCAAATCTCTCATAGGCGTAATAAAGTACGCATCATATTTATCCATTGTATTCATTAAATCCTTTCTAAACGCGGCTGCATAAGAAGAGTTTCCTGCATGAAATATTGGATCAGCTGCCACAATTAAACGAGGCTTTAATTTTTCCAATAAACTTTCATTCTTGACCATACTATTACAAACAATGCAAAGCCCATCATCAAAATTAAATTTTGGCAACATAGCATCTTCTAAAGAAGGTCCAGTACCAAAAATGTATACTTTTTCCTCATTTATTGTAGACACCCATTGTTTAAACGTATCTAAGGATGATTGTATGTCTTTATCTATATTAGGGTTCAAATACATAGATACTCGACTATAAAATGATGCTTCATTCCTTTCATTGCTTGTGTCTACCCTCCACAAATTATTGTATGATGCCTTTTTAAGAATAGATTTATCCAAATCACTCCTTTTCGTAAGAGCAATATCATTCTGCAAAATCACACTCGATGCCTTTACATAATCCTCTAGTGATTTTTTCGTATTTGATATGAGTTCAATTTTTGACGAAACGCGAGGAAGTAACTCTAAAATATAGGAGTCAAAATTAGAAGGTAAGGAGCAATTTTCGACAGAAATATCATTTACAGATTTGACCGGCATATATATTTTATCAATGTATTCAATGACTGGATTTACATACCAAATAAGTCTGTAAAAGTGATTTTCAAAATCTTCTTGTGTCTCGAAGCCGGGAAAGTATATGATATTTTGCTTGACAACTGGTACGGTTGCAAAAACAGAAGTAAGCTTATTGATACTATTTATTGTGCGCCATTTCGCAGCAGCCTTTGAAGCTCTTTTAGCATAACAGCTATAATTATTATAAACTTCATTGATAGCTGCATCTAAAGATGCAACATCATCTTCTTTAAATGTAACTCCGTTTTTGAATTTTGTAATTCTATTGGCCATCCATGTTCCGTCTGTAGCAACAATAATCTTGCCCAGGTAGGTACTGTCACAATACAATCCAGAAGTCCTGGACTTAAATTCTTCCGTTTTATAAGGCAGCACTATTATGTCGGCATCTAATAAATGTTGAATAAATTCTTTATCAGATAAGTTACCTTTTAATATTTTAGTCTGTGGATGAATTTTAGCCAGTAAGCTTTTTTCAAATTTTGTTGTTGATGCATTAATTTGTTCTCTTATAATTACTTGATTAGAACTATTTTTTGAATAAAAGTGATTTGTATAATTGACCGCAATTTCAAAGCCTTTCGCACGCCTCATATTTCCTGGGAAAAATATATTTCCGCTTAATTTTGTGTTATCAGATATTAATTCTGTGTTTAATAAACTAAATGCCGGCCATACATCCATATTGGGTATACCCCGTGAGGTCATGAAATCGCGCTGCTCTTCTGAATCATAGTAAATTTTCACTTTTTCATCAAAGGCATTTATACTATTCGTATAAAAATCTATATTATTCTTTATAAAGTCATAATTAAAATGCTCCCAAAACAAATTTATACGAAATTCAATAGATTCAAATTTAGGAGCTAACTTAGAAATTATCGCAGCATGATTTATGCTTCCACAATAAAGGAATACTATAATTTCACTATTTGAATATTTTGAACTTAATTGATCAAGGGAATTCACTAGTTCCGTTTCAAATAGGTTTTGTCGTTCAAAAGTTACTTGCTCTTGTCTTCCTATATTCCAACTGTTGTTTGTAAAACTAGGAACAATAAAATCATAACCTGTAATTATATTATTACGATTGGATAAAGAAATAAATCCTTGACTATTACTTAGAGTATCTTTAATAATCAAATCGTATTTTAAAAAATGACCAAATTTTGATTTTAAATCCGGATTGATTGATACAACTATTTTTGACTTACTTCCTAAATCTGGGGGGACTGTAATAATAGCTTGATTATTTCTATTACTAAATTCATTACTAATACCACTCTTAACTTTACTAATTTTCGGTGCTTTATAAGTAACTCTTTTAAATCCTTTTTTATAAAAATTTGTAAAAAATGCAGGAAATCTGGTCAAAAAATATCCAATCTTCCAGCTATATGAATCCTTTATATGACCAATCTCGGTCAGGTAAAATTTCTTTAGCTGGGAATTACTATATTCAATTTCATGAATCTTGGTCTTATTTTGTAAAATTGTTGCTTTTAATTCAGATGCAGTATTAACTTCTATATCGTTTCTTTTCACGAGACTTTCTATTTCACCTTTATAGAGATCGATAACACTTAATAGTTCATTTTTCTGCAGTTTTGAATTTGTTTCCAACGCTGCTAATTCATCCAAGTACTCAGTTATTTCATTATATAGACTACTAATTTGAGAAGTGAGTTGTTCATTCTTATTATATAATTCTTCTTTCTGACGGCCTAATTCTTCTTTGCTCTTACTTAAATCTTCGATAGTCCGATTCAAATCCCCAATAATTTGATCTAATTCCTCATTCTTCCTGACTAATTTTTGATTCTCGCTGGTTAGATTTTCTTCGAAGTAAGTTAATTTATCAATATCCTGAGTTAATTTTATATTGTCATTTTCAAGCTTAGTAATTTTGGCTTTAATTTCTTGATTCTCTTCTTCTAACGAACGTTCCCTTTGTGTTAATGATTGATTCTTTGACTTAAGTTGGTTTTGGCTAAGTTTGTTTAATTGAATAATTTCATTGGCTTCAATAGTTTCGGTTTTCGCATACTGTATCTGTTCTGTCAACTGAGTAATGGTTTCATTATTACTAATTATTCTAGATTCCAAATTATCTTGTAACTTGGAATTTGATTCTGTTTCCAGTACATATTTATTCTTCATCTCATCAATATTTAGGTTGTATTCAGAGACGATACTTACAAATGACTTTTCTATTTCAATAATTCTTGACTTAATCGTTAATTTTTCATTTAACTCATAATTGAATTCAGCTGGCAACTTCTTAAATTCATAAATTTCTTTACCTGCAATCGTCAGATCAAGCATATTAGACACTATCCCTTTCGGCGAGTACTTCTTCAAACTTGTTACCTCGTTTATAGTTTCTGAAAATCCAATACGGCCCTGAAAGTTTTTGAAATTACTAGTTTGCAGTTTACGCCTGGAGTTAATAACATAGAGTAAATCCCCTTGAGAAGGAAGGAGTCCTCGTAAATATCCATATTCTTCCTTAACTAATACAGTCTTATCTAAGGCTAAAATTTCATTAGAATTTGAATTGCAAAAAACTACTTTATCATTCTCAGAACATAATGAATGCGGGCCACTTAACTCGGTCGCTAAAAGTTTATTATTAGTCGTGTCAATTATCTCTCCCGATTGATTATTTGACCATTTTTCACCTTTTTCGCGAAGACCAAATAGACTAACTAATAATGATCCTTTATGGTAACATATCGAATTTATGTGGACATAATCATAATTATAATCGGGCAAATCGGGATATCTCCAATATATACTCTCTGTTAATATTTCACATTTATTGCTTAGTTTTAGTTGAATGATTGTATTAGACCCTGTACTGGATACATATAGATTGTTCTTTATGACAAGTAAGGAATGCGGATCTTTAATTTGAGGGGATTTATAAGAACTGACATACTTTAAACTTTGATCTAATATAATAATTGATCCATCTTGATATGCTACAATAGCATTCTTCTTATAAAAACAAATCCCTGTAGCTCCAATAGCATTTACTGGAAAATCATGATCAATAAACTCTAAACGCGAAAAGTCATCACTAACTAATAATAATCTATGAGACGGACTAAGAATTTGATTAACGAAACTTAAGATATACATACGCTACTTAAATTGAGTGCTTATAAAGTCATTATAAGCAGATTTTATTCCATCAGTTAATTCAATTTTGTACTGCCAACCTAATTCGGTTAACTTAGTCGTATCTAATAATTTTCTTTTGGTACCATCTGGTTTACTTTCATCATTGACAATATCACCTTCATAACCAACAATGTCTTTAATGAGATGTGCTAATTCATTAATGGATATTTCTACACCAGAACCAACATTAATGTGTTCAGAACTATTATAATTCTGCATTAAAAAATATGCAGCATGTGCAAGATCATCTGAATGCAAAAATTCTCTTAAAGGAGTCCCCGTTCCCCAGACATTCAAGTACGGGGTATTCGATTGTTTAGCCTCATGAGTTTTCCTAAGCAATGCTGGTAAAACATGCGAATTCTTTAAATCATAATTATCATTAATCCCGTATAAGTTAGTCGGCATTGCTGAAATAAAATTACAACCATATTGATCCCTGTATGCAGCACACACTTTAATTCCTGCAATTTTAGCTAAAGCATATGGTTCATTTGTTGGTTCAAGAGGACCAGTAAGTAGATATTCTTCTTTAATTGGTTGATTACATTCTTTGGGATAGATGCAGGATGATCCTAAAAACAGTAATTTGTTAACGTCGTTTACATATGAATGATGAATTAAATTATTTTGAATCATCAAATTATCATAAATGAATTCAGCTCTAAATTTATTATTGGCATAAATTCCGCCAACCTTAGCTGCGGCCACAATAACATATTCAGGCTTGTGCTTTTGAAAAAACTCCTGAACATCTGTTTGATTGCGTAAGTCCAATTCCTTAGAACTAAAAGCTAAAATATTAGTGTATCCTTTGGATTTCAAAAGTCGCAATATGGCAGAACCTACCATTCCTTTATGGCCTGCAATATAAATTTTTGAATCTTTATTCATCTTGTAAACTATTGGGGTAAATTATTATTCATTCGAAAATTAAGTATATCTGCCCTTACCATTTCTTTAACTAATTCTTCCAAATGGTATTTAGGTTCCCATCCTAACTTATTCTTGGCTTTAGTTGCATCTCCAATTAATAAATCAACTTCTGTTGGTCTAAAGTAATTTGGATCTATAGATAATATTTTTGTTCCTTTTTTCAGATCATGCAAATCTTCTTTTAATGTAGCATATTCATCAATACCATTGGAGTGAAAATCTATTTCAATTCCAGCTTCTTGAAATGCAAGCCTTGTAAAATCACGCACACTTGTTGTCACTCCAGTGGAAATCACAAAATCCTCTGGTTTGTCAGCTTGAAGCATCAACCACATTGCTTCTATGTAATCCTTCGCATGCCCCCAATCCCTCTTAGCATCTAAGTTTCCCAAATACAAATGATCCTGAAGACCTAAAGATATTTTTGCAACAGCACGTGTTATCTTCCGAGTCACAAATGTTTCACCTCTAATTGGACTCTCATGATTAAACAAAATACCATTACAAGCAAACATATCATATGCTTCTCTATAATTCACAATAATCCAATAAGCGTATAGCTTTGCTACAGCATATGGTGATCGGGGATAAAATGGAGTTAATTCAGTTTGTGGAATTTCCCTAACTGATCCATATAATTCAGATGTTGACGCTTGATATATCCTCGTCTCTGTCAAACCTAGTAATCTGACTGCTTCTAAGATTCTGAGTGTTCCTAGAGCGTCTACATTTGCAGTGTATTCAGGGCTGTCGAAACTTACTTTTACATGAGACATCGCTGCGAGATTATAAATCTCTGTAGGTTGAACTTCTTTGATTATTCTTATAATATTAGACGAATCTGTTAAGTCACCATAATGCAATATAAATCTTACAGTCGAGCTATGCTTATCTTCGTATATATGATCAATTCTATGCGTATTTAGTGATGATGAACGACGTTTAATTCCGTGTACAATATATCCTTTATTCAATAAGAACTCTGCTAAATATGCTCCATCTTGACCTGTCACACCAGTTATTAAGGCAATTTTTTTCTGATTCAATATATTTAATTTGTTTTATAATTTAAAGCTGATAATCTAATGCTGCAATCATCAAGCTTTTTCCAGTACCTTTGCAGTATGATTTTTAACTACATATACACCTAGTCCATAGATTACAATGCCTACAACAAGATTAAAATTCATAATAATTAAATCCAAATTAGAATTAAAAACCAATATAGCTCTCACATTGTGAAATATCCCTAGAAAAGGGTTTATATAATATAATGGAGCCCAGACTTCAAGAACTCTCTCACTAGGAAAAAATATTCCTGAAACCCAAAAGCCCACTAAAAAAACTATATCCAATAAGTGTTCTATGTCCCTTACTAAAATGTAGGCTCCAGATAAAATCATTCCTAGTCCTACTGCAATTAAAAATGTATTTAAAATCAGAATTGGCAAGAAGAAAAATGTTGTGGACAAATGAACCCCATATAATAACGATAGTAAAATAAATGCAGATAAATTAAAAATAAATCCAAAAAATGTTGCTAACCCATTTGAAAGGAATAAGTCTATTTTATTAACCTTTATATTCTCAATCAGATACCGTTTACTAGACAAAATCTTCATTCCTTTTTTCGTAGTTTCCTTAAATGCTTTCCAAAATATAATCGCTGAAAAAATAAACAATGCGAAATTCTCTATTCCACTACGTTCTATATTCATCAAAAATGTAAATACGATGTAGTATACTGAAACCTCCAAAACTGGATTTAATAACGCCCACAATAGGCCAATCCTATCATTATAATATCTCTTTTTAAAATCAATTTGGGCAATCTTCCAAATACGCTCAAATCTATTACTCTCTGGTAACTTAGAAAAAATGAATTTAAGAAAGGAAAATATCAACTTAATAAATTTAAGCGCGAAAAGAATTTAAATAAGCAGGTACAACAACTTCAGGAGTATCAATGAGCTTGATTAAGCCATGATCTATCCAAGCAACACGATCACAATATTTTGAAATTATTTGTTGTGAGTGACTTACAATCACGATAGTTCTACCTTCTAGTATTTTCTGTTGAAACGCTTTATCTGATTTAACTTTAAATTCTTGATCTCCTACTCCACCAAAAAACTCATCTAAAAGAATGATCTCTGTGTCAACATTCATAGCAATTGAAAATAACAACCTCTGTTTCATACCTTTGGAGAAAAATTTAACTGGAGTATCAACAAACTCTTCGAGTCCAGCAAATTCTATTATCGTGTGAAATATTTTCCCTATCTTTTTGAAACTTAAACCTAATACGCTACCATTCACATAGATATTTTCTCTTGCAGTTAAATTTATATCGACTCCCATACCTAATGCCAATCGTAGCATAGTTCCATCTGATGATACAACTCCTCCTTTATCTGGAAGAATTGATTCCATCACAATATTTAAAATAGTAGATTTTCCGCTACCATTTCTTCCTATTATTCCAAATGTTTCTCCCTTTAGGATTTTTAAATTAATATCAGTTAAAGCCTTTACTTTGGTGATTTTTTCAGCACCAATTTTGAAATATAAAATTCTCTCTCTTAGAGTTTTAGCCTTTCTATTCGATATCTCAAAAGTCTTATTAACTTTTTTTAATTCAATTGCGATCTCAGTTTCCAATAGATTAATTTAAATAAAAGATATATTTAATGTCAAATGATTATGTACAAATAAACCAAAATTGTTTGTACTTTTTAAGATTTGTATTGTATTCAACATCAGGAGAACTTAAAAAACTAAATCGTTAATGGATTTAACGTTAATAACAATAGGTCTTTAGTAGATGAGGGTAGAAACTCTAAGGGCTCAAACTTTGCTGAACCTACGCTTGTGATATATTGTCTGGGGATGGGGTGCCATCCACTTAATACATCTGGTGCACTCTGTAAGAATCTGGCGAGCAAACCAACATCGGGCTCTAATCTATTCACAAGCATAAGTTTATCCGAGTGATGAGTTTGAACCGAAATGATTAAATCTTTTAAATCTAAGGTAGATAAAAAATCAATAACAAATTGTTGATCTCTGAAATGATAAACTAATCCTAAACATAAAAGAGCCAAGTTTATCAACATCAAATAAACCATGATTTGATAATTTTAGAACAAGTGATTCCTTGAGAATTAAATTTTCTAAAATGGATAATACCTCAGGAGACTTTGTATTTTGATAGGGATCTGGCTCAATTGCAAGGACATTTGCACCTTTTCTCGCAAGTTCTACGCTAAGCCCCGATGTATTTGCTCCAATGTCAAGGATTTTTCTACCTCACTAATATAAATCGTCATCTCCAGTAATTGCTTTATAGAGAAATTTGCTATTCCAGCCTCCTCTATATAAATAACTTCCATTCAAAGAATAGATTGATTGCGTGCCTCTTATGCTTTTAACTGATATCAAATCCAATTATCTAATTTCTAAATTTATTAATTATAATAATACTGGGAAACTTCATAATAATATAATTATCAGTACAGTCTATTTGATGTTACACAGTATTTGGGGTATTCATTCAAATCGAATTTAACTACTATCTATTTCATAGATGTCAGTGTCGTTTGTCTAACTTCTGTGGAGCAACTTAACAAATAAAATGGTATTCAATTGTCAAATTGAATACCATTAAAAGGTAAATCTCAAGAAGAATTTCTCAGCAATAAATTATCTATTTATTAAGGATCATTTTCTTTGTTTCAACAGTTCTTCCGTCAATAGATAACTGATAAGAATATGAACCACTTGGTAACTCATCAGCACTTACTTCAATAGTTCCTTTTCCCACGTGCTCAATATCTAATGTCTTTAACATTTGTCCATTAGATCCAAATATTGAAATCTTAGCAAATTTAGAGTCAGTGGGGATTATATAATCAATAGAAGTTTGTCCATTAAATGGATTAGGTCTGTTTTGATTTAATTCAGCTAAGTCAAAACCTGTTAATGTTACATCAGTAGAATTCATTTTATCAGATGAAACAAAAGAAGTAATTGCTTCCTCTAATTGAGCAATTCTTTCAGCTTGAGCTTCTATCATGGCTTGCTGCTCTTTAATCGCATTAACTAACATATATTTGATCGGACCGTTATCAACCTGTAAAAATTCTTCTTCCTTGACAGGTACTTCAGATTCAATTCCAGTTGTAGACTTAGTAGTTTTAAATTCAATATGCTTGAAAGTGGAGACAGCGTAAGGAGCAATTTTCTGAAATTCTTGAGCTACGACACCGACGATAGGTTTGTTGGTAGCCTTGATTCCGCCTGTACCATTATAATTAAAAGTAATAGGATTAATTTCAAGAATTTCTTCTAATCCACCTGTGTATGGTTTGATGTTAGATTTGAGCTTGCGATCAGAGCCCGATATCCAGGAACCAGAAGTGTTTCTTGTTGTACCAGCAACGTCAAGAGCATGTGAAGGCACTAATACCCCTATACCGACCTGTCCAGATGCGTCAAGGAACATACCAGTAGAAGCGGAACTTATGCTTGAGAGTGGTTGAATATGAAACCTTCCAACTCTGTTTCCAAACGAATACTCAGTACCAGACCTAACGAACCTGAACTGCGGATTACCACCAGGAGATCCTAAAATACCAATAGCTGGTGCATCCAGTCTATCAAATCTGATGCCAGCAGTAGCACCTGAACCCTCAACATGGAGATTTGTCAATGGTGCAACATTAGTATTACCAACTTTAGCAAAGCCAGAAGAAACAATTTTCATTTGCCCATAAGTCAGACTCGCGCAAATCGCGAAGCAAAAAAGTAATAATATTTTTTTCATTTTAAAAGATTTTAAGAATTCTGACAGTTAAGCCAGATTATAAGTTTAACAATAAGATTTTAAGAATATCCAAATTTAAGGT
>Ga0209185_1001557_pt1 | contig 19300 bp, 14 predicted proteins | sample SidtaG_2_FD_187425 | JGI IMG/M metagenome (GOLD analysis project Ga0209185, IMG submission 187425) | Marine algal microbial communities from Sidmouth, United Kingdom - Sidmouth_Asex2 metaG (SPAdes) (version 2) | ecosystem: Host-associated > Algae > Red algae > Unclassified | place: Sidmouth... | reverse complement strand
AACTTAAAAATTCAGTCTTCCAGGTACTTATTTGTTGGGGATGTATCTTGAATTTATTAGCTAACTCTTGGTTAGTCATTCTCTCCTTTAGAGCCTCTAAAACAACTTTTGCTTTAAACTTAGCAGATAATTTTCTTCTTGCCATTACAGTAAATTTAGTGTTTTGAAATTAATCTAATCTACTGTCCTAATTTTGGGGGGATGTACAATGTACCCTACAGATTTCTAAGGCCATTCTATGTAAATGAACTGAGGGGTGTTACAGATTCTATGGTTAAGAAGTTAATTACAGAACTAATAAATAGAAGTAAAGGAACTACACCTTATAGTATTCAGGATTCAAACATTCTTTTCAATGAAGAATGGTGCTTTTCATTAAAATCGAACTATCGGATTGTGAAAGACTTCATACAAAGAAATTTAATAACATATCTAACGAATGCAAATCCTAATGTAATAGATATATCGTCAAAATTAGAACGTCCACAGAGTAGAAATTTAAGCAACCAAAGGAACCTATTTAATGAATATCTGTCTGCTTCTAATTCATACTATTGTTTGTATTCAAATGAGACCTTATCATCAATAGAATCTATAGATCACTTCATCCCATGGAGTAATGTAGTACACGACCATATATGGAACTTAATACCAGTTACTAAGTCTGCGAATTCTTCTAAATCTGATTGTCTTCCAAGTTTTGACGCATATCTTGAGCCATTTATAAAATTTCAATATAACTTAGCTAACTACATCTACGAATCTAACAGCAGTTATAAAAAATGGTATTTTTCAATATTACAATCAGAAACACTTCCTGATACTGATACATTTCGCAATAAATATATCGATGTATTTACACCATTGAAGTTAAATGCTTCAAATATTGGCTTTTCGTAAAACTGGAATTATGATTTATAAATTCAATCATACAACTATTAAAGATCATCGATCTTCTATCATGGCATTTAATGTGATGTATACTTCGTCATCTATCCGACGAGAACTAATTTGAGTATTACGAAAACTTAAATCAATAAGGTTTATTTTTGCTTATATCTAAATATGCCAAAATTTAAACTATCAATTCATCATAGATTGTGGAGATCCCTTGCTTTAAATTTGGCCAGGAAGAATTCTTTTTATGAAAGAAGCAGGAATCAGAAGCTTGTTTGAATTTTTTAAGCTTTCTTTTTTGTTTTTCAATTTTTGGTTTGAAAGTTGAAATTTCTTGAGCATCATCAAAAAGGTGAGATCTTAAAAGCCGCAAATAAACTGCATAATATTTTGCAGATTGCAAATAACTATACTTATCTCCAAAGTCCTTGGAGTAAATGGCTTTAATTTCATTAAAGGCTATTTCAATCAATCTTGCTGCATTCAAACAAAACTTATCACTTTTACTTTTGATGTTCTTTCTTTTAACCTTAAAAATTTCCGTAAAACGACTATTGTCAATTTCACCTCCTTTTACCTTTTCACCTTTTAATAAAAAAACAAGCTCTTTATCAACAATGGTAGTTAATGGGATGGGTGGCAGGTTAAGTGAATTTCTTTTTACTAAATTATTGACTAAGAATACTTTATGTAGAGCTGAATTCTTCACATCATTACAAAGCAAAAGTACTTTACTTGCAAGCGACTCATAGTTCTTTTCCTTTAATACATCATACTTTAATTGATATAACAAATTCTTACTTACTTTTGATTGTGAGGAGTTGATCTCGCAAAATATTCTTGCAGCTATGAAATTCTTATCATTCGGTTTTTTAAGTCTAATACCTGTGACTATTAAATCAGTTTTGTCTCTAATTCCTTTCTTTACAGACTTATGACCAAAAGCAAATAATCGATGTTGTCCATCTATGACTTCTAAGCTGTTGTATTTGTTCTGAATTTTTAACTCCTTACCTTCTATCTTGCTAGATGTTGGCAATAAAAGAAGAATCGAATTTGGAAAAATCACATATGGTCTATTCTTGATGTAATTTGTAGCTATATCTTTGACTTTGCCTTCCTTAATAATTCTTTGATAACCTTCAAGAGTATTGTCGAAAATAAGTGGAAGACCATTATATCTAGATACAGTAGAAATGCTTAATAATTCATTAACCTTCATACTAAATACAAATATGTCAGCTTTATCTCCTTGGGTTGTAACTATTCTATTTTTTATTTCAAAAAATGATTCTAAAGAAAATTCGGAATTGCTAGATGAATCAATTTCGCCACTTTCTAAATTTAGTAAAGCGAACAACTCGAATTTTGCGAAAGCACCTATTACTTTAGTCAGATAATCTAAATATTTAATGTTTTCATTGTCTAAAAAGAATAGATCCTTAATATAACTAAAGGAACCTTTGTATTTGCTTTTATTAATATCTGAAGAGTTAAAATTTAAGTTCATATTTATATATAAATGCCTGTACTCTTGGACATTTTCAATATCATGCCAAAATGTTTTAGGAATTTTATAAGCTTTAACTAATCTAGAATGTTCGCATTCTCTTATAAGAGTCGAATTGAATAAGAAGTTTTTAGTTTTGTTGGACTTTGCATTCTTTATTTCAATAATGATTAATACAGATCCAATTAAAAGCAACCCATCAATTTCAATATTTAATCCAGTTTCTTTTTCGCCACTCAAACTACTTACCTTTAAATTTCCTGGTGTAGGAAAGTAACTTTTAATCAACAACTTGGTTTTGATGAAATTTTCTAACCATTTTTCAAGGTTCACTCCAGTTAAAGAATTTCTATTGCTCATCTTTTCACAATTTCTCTTAAAAAGTTTTCAAATTCATCAAAGTACTTTTCACCCTTTACATTTAACATTTCCGAAATGTAGTCAAAACCACCATTAGCGTATTCGTCAATGACATTGAGGAATTTACCAGGGTCTAAGAGAAATTGCTTCCATTCTTTATCTTTTGCTATTACGAGCATTAGAAGCGATTTAAATATTTTTGGACTACCGGTTTTACCGTTAAGAATTCCAAAATCGCCAAATGAACTAATTGGAGAATCTACCTTGCGAGATCTATTATTTAGAAAACCTAAGATAGCTGCCCAAGCATACGGTTGCCAATTGTGAGAGAATCCAATCAGTTTGTTACCTCCTCTTGCTACCGAATACCTTTGTACAATGTTTTTATAATGATAGGTTTCTATCTTAGGTTTTAAATGTTGTATTTCATCAATCAAGTACTTCATTTCATTTACTTTAATCTAGATATAGTAGTTTTTGTATCATTCATATTTCCAGAGCCCATAGCTTCTAATTCATAAACTGACGCCACGTCTTTGTCCTTTTTCAATTTCTTCTTTGTTTCGTCATTAAAGTCTTTTGTAAATATTATAGATTGTTCAAAATCTATTGACGCATAATAGGCTTGAGAATGATCGGAGTCTAAATTAGAAGTAGGAGCATCACAAATGAAAGGAGGAGAATCAACTACTCCTTCACTGATTTTGACAATAGAATTAATTATACACATTTTTAAGATTGTCTCATATCCCTTACTAATAGGAACTCGATTGTCATCTTTGTCAAATAGTCCAATATCATAATACTCTCTATGTATTTTAATGTCACCAGTAACAGTCATAGTATGATCAGTCATACTATGATAGAGCTCATTGGCTTTATTCTCAACTAAATTTAGGATTCTGTCCAATTCTGATTCTTTTACTTCAATTACTGCATTATTAATAAGTTTCAGAATTTGTTCAATTTCAATCTCTTCAATCTTACTTGTATTACCCTTTGTTGCTGCTTTTTTTAGCTCTAACTCTTTATTTTCAATTGAAGTTTCTAATCTTATAATCTCTCTTTCAACCCCATTTAACTTTGACTGATAATCTGATTTGTTTTTTGTATGAGTATTGAATCCAATTTTATTGTCTTTGTTTTGCTTTATAGCTAATCCTATCGTTATATTATGTTTGTTAGCCAAACTGTTTATTCGATCATTAGCCTCAACATAAAGTTTTGAGTTTTTCTCAATTTCACTTTGACTCTCGTCTTTCTTCTGATCGATTCTTTCCATGTCAGATTCGATACTAATAATTGAAGGAAGAATTTCATTTGTAATAGAAAAGAATCTTGTTAAATTTTTATCAAGTTCTCTATTAATTGACCTTTCCTGTAAAGCATCTTTTTGTGCTTTCAATCGATTACTAATATTTTCAACAATTACAGATCCATCGGAAAGACAGACTAAACATTTCTTAGAATCAATACATTTATTCAGAAATGTCTCATCAGGCACTTCTATTGAAACGAATCCCTTATTAAGTTCCTTTTCATAATTTTTAATTTCAGTTTCAGCAGTTTGAATTAGACTTTCAGTTCCTTTTAATAACCATGTCGACCTGAAATTCCTTAACTGCCTTTCTTCAATTTCTTCTTGAATTCTAACCCATTTTTCTTTATCAGATTTATATTTAGTCCTATCCTTATCTATTTCTTGAAATTCATCAAAAGCATATAAAGTATCTTCCAATTTAGAAATGACTCCAGATACATTCCTTATTTTTTCTTGATATTCATCGCGTTTTTCAATTTGCGATTTTACTTGTGTTTTTAGAACCCCAAGTTCTTGTTCTATATTTAGAAATTTTTTATTTCCTTTTTCCGCTGCTCTTAACTTTTTAGACTTTTCTGTAGATACATAATCGAGAGAATCATTAGATATATCATAAAGTCTTTGGTACTTTGGATAATATGATATATTGTTTAGAGCTTTCTCAAAATCAGCTCCTTGATCTAGATTAATTAATCTATCTATATCCTCTCCTTGGAACCAAATATATTTCCGTATTTCTAAAGGAAAAAGTTTGTCTATAAAAAGTGTAAATTCTTCCTTGTTAGAGCTTGATTCAGTATCTCTATTATCTACATAACTATACTCACAAATAGACGGATTCAAAAACCAATTATCATCTTGTTTATAAGCTTCTGCTGTTCTTGTAATTTCAATGTTATTCCAAGCATTATTATCATCTTTATAATCGTCAACCTTCATGGTAACCTTACAAATAACTTTGTCACCCAAATTATCTTCAGATGTCTTAATAGCCATTTTATTTACCAATGAGTAATGCTTGTCACGATCAACATTAATTTTGCCTTTCTTTTTGTCAAACACTTCACCAAATAAAAGCCAGTAAAAAGCATTGAAGAGATTGGATTTTCCAATATTGTTCTTGCCTAAAATAAAATTCCTACCAACATTAAAATCCAAATTAACTTCTCCATTATAGGGCATAAAGTTTTCAATATGTAGAGATTTAATTATCATTTTTTATTAGTATTTAAAGTTTGTCTTACAGTTTCAATAGTCTTTCTAAATATTTCCTTTTTTGTGGAATGCCTTTCAGGTAATAACACACAATCCAGATGTCTGTCAATAATTTCCTCAAGTTGATTCTTAGAGATATTTAAGTTTGCAAATTCATCAGAATTAATTTCAATAAGAATGTCCTTTTTCATTTTGTTTCTAATATCACTCATCGTTTTGTAGATTTTCGTTTATCATCTCATAAATGCCTACGCCTATTTGACTTGCTAATCGGAATACATCTGAATCATGAATTTCTTCTTTATTGTCAGCCATATATGCAAAATTAGCTACTCTCTTTACTTCAGATTTAAATAAATTAATTTCCATATTGGATAGTGATTCAGCATTAACATTGTTTAAATCAGATATTGGTGGTGCAACGATCATATCGTAAATGATTGCTTTCTTTTTTTCAGGAGGATGAGTTCTCAACAATCTTCCTCTTCTTTGAATAAATTGTCGAGGATTACCAGTACTACTACAAAATATTCCAATCTCAGTTCGTGGTACATTAACACCTTCATCTAAACACTTCATCGCCAATAGTATTTGTAGTTTTTTACTTTTAAAATTCTCTAACACAACCTTTCTATTCTTCAAACCACCAATAAATTTGTAAAGTCTATATCCTTTCTCTATTAATAAATCAGCATATTGATTGATCACCTTTTCATCTTCCTCACTACTATTATATGAATCTTCATTTATATACCGTTCGTCTTTACCCTCAGGAACGTATACAAAGGCATAATTAATCTTCTCTCCTTTGCTTTGTTCAAGTTCATTTATGATTTTAGATAGTAAACCCCTTTTACGTCGGGCCTTATGGATAATTCTTTTTCGTAGCATTAAAAGGTTATTTGCTTCCACAGAAAACTTGCCAGTTTTGGAATCAAAATAATTCATTAGTTTTCTACTAATTTCTTTATAATCATTAAGCTCATCTTCATCTAACATAACCAATCTAGGAAAGTAATCGTAAGGACATAATTTTTGATCCTCTATAGCTTTCTTCATTGAATATCTATAAGTAAATTCTGGAGCATATGATTGAAAATATTCTTCGATTTCCTTAGTACCTGTTTCATCATATACTCTCTCAGGAGTAGCAGATAAACCAATCCGATTACTGATATTATGAGGAAGATTTCTTAGTGAGATAGGACTACCAATATTATGCACCTCATCTCCAACAAGAATTAAACTATTCTTATTATCTAACTCATTTAATCCAGTTTGAAAGCGTTTCGAATTAAATGTAGCATAAGTAGTAAGTATTATACAGTGGTTATAATTATCTATCCTTCTCAAAAGTCTTGAATATTCAGAATACCATTTAGAATTATCGACCGTAAAAAGAATCTTTGTGAAGTTAAATTTTTCAAGATCTTCTAACCATTGATAAGCTAAAGTTTTGGTTGGAACTAAAATAATAGCTTGGGATATTCCTTTAGACTTATACTCACGTTCCAAAATATTAATTGCAGTTAAGGTTTTACCAGTACCAGTAGCCATTGCAAATAGACCTTTAGAATTATTTATTATCCAATTTTGATAAGCTTCAATTTGATATTTCCTTGGAGAAAACCAATCTGGCCTTCGAGGACAGGTCTCAAACTCTTCAACTGCTTTAGCAAAATTTTCTAGCAACACTTTATGCTTATCCTCGTTAACTTTCAATAACCTATTAGAATATTCCTTAGCATCATCCAATAAATCATTTAACTCTTTGTTATTTGATTTTTCTTGAATAACTTTTAAAATGCGATCTGGATTAGCAAAGTGAAAATCAGGATGTACACCGTTTAATATTCTTTTAATAGCTTCCTTTTCATTTAGAATATTTACTTCATCGTTTGTTGAATCCCATGATCTGATAACTGCAAAAGACTCCCCGTTTTTTAGTATTCCATTAGCTGTTAAGTTACAACTTCCTGTTGCGTTAATATAATTATCATTAAAGTCTTCAGCTACAAATTCTTTAAAGTGGCTCAGTCCATATTCCTCACCGAAGAGTACTGGTTGTATAATAAGTCTTTCTTTTTTTTGAAGATAGTTTAAGCAATCATAAAAAAGTTCTGTTCCTTTTCTGAGTACCTCTTTAAATTCTTCTGGATCATCTTTTAGCATTTTACCCACCTTATACAATTGATCCTCAGATAGATCAATGTCCAAAAGATTTTCGGCATCCTCCTTTTTGTATACATGATTAGTAACTATATTGAGGACACCGTCCTTAAGTAAGAAATGTGTTAATGGAAGAGCTAATACAGATAGAGCGTAAGAGGAAAAGTAACCTAGTTTGAAATAAATCGCCTTACTATTGGGTATAACAGAACAATAGAAATCCAAAGGGGTATATTTGGATTTAGTCGCATACTTTCTTTTAATATCTAGGTCGATAAAACTCTTCATTTTGGGACTACACTATTGACAGTTATCTAAAAGAAAAGTATTCAATTGAGTTTTCGAAAACAATGGGGTGATTGATCGAGTCTAAACTTAACATTTATGATTCTAAAAATGAAAAAATAAAAATGTTTTCTTAAAATAGAGTAATGGCAAACAACTTAATCACCAAATCTGACTTTCTCAAGTACAAAGAATGTTCATCCTACTTTTGGTTTACTAAACTAAATCCCAATGTTATATCTGAAGAAAAATTAGATCCATTTATTGAACGATTAAAGCTACAGGGTGCTGAAGTAGAGTTGTTTGCACGTGGATTATTTCCTGATGGCGTATTAGTTAATGGTAAATTAGAGAGAGCAGCCTTAAATACTGCTGAGTGTATAAGTCTCGGTTGCAGAGAAATATTCCAAGCAAGTTTCTTAGTGGATGGATTATTCGCCAGTTGTGATGTATTAGTTTGGAATGAGTTATTTCAAGGATGGGACATTATAGAAATAAAGTCAAGTACTGATAAGGAGCGTAAGTCAAAGGAACATATACTCGATGCTGCATTCCAAAGACTTGTGGTAGAAAAAGCAGGCTTAAAGGTCGTCAATGTCTACTTAATAGAATTAAACAAAGATTATTTCAGAGATGGTGATATAGATATTGATGCTCTTTTTAATCAAACCGAGATAACAACAGAATGCATTGAAATCGAACAACAGTTAATAGTTGAACTTCAAGATGCCAAGAAACTCCTAAATCAACCAGAGCCAACGGAATGCTCATGTAAGTATAAAGGAAGGTCACGACATTGCTTGGCATTCGATCATTTATACCCCAATGTGCCATCTTATAGCATATATGATTTACGTGCTATTGGAAGCTCTAAAAGAGTACTAAAGCAATTAGTAGATACAGGTTCTCTTAATATAAATGATATAGCAGATGATATCGAGCTAAATACCAATCATACAAAACAACAATGGGTTAATAGTACTAAGGAGATCATTATTGAAAAAGATCTGATCAAACAACAATTTGATCAACTGCAATATCCGCTGTATTTTTTAGATTATGAAACCTTGGCTTGTGGTATTCCTAAGTATGATGAGACATATCCATATCAGCAAACCGTTTTTCAATATTCACTTCATATTCTGAATAGTGATGGCAGTATCGTACATAAGGAGTTCATACATAGAGATCAATCTACGCCTGTCCATATAGTAGCTCAGAGACTTAGAGAGGATATCGGAGATGTGGGACATGTCATTGTATGGAATAAAGGCTTTGAAGGAAAATGTAATGCTGACCTTGCCTACGTTAATCAAGATCTAACCGATTTTCTTCTGGATCTGAATAAGAGGATATATGATCTTATGGAAATATTCAGAAGAATGGAGTATCTACATGATGATTTTAAAGGAAGGTATTCAATAAAAAATATACTTCCTGTTATGTGCCCTGAATTAAGCTATGATAAGCTTGAGGTAACTAACGGAGCAGAAGCTGTTGTAGAATATGAAAACTTAATTTTTGGGAATGTACCTGAAGATATAAAAGATAGTAAGTTTAATGCACTGCTTGAATACTGCAAGTTAGATACTTGGGCGATGGTCAGGATATATCAGGAATTACGCAAGTTGGTGAGTGCATAGTATCAAGCTATATTAGTACGAGGTATATTCTTCGGTTATTTCATAACCCCATCCTCTTTAGATATGAGCAGACTTTCTTGAGCAACAGATTTAAATCAAAACGACAAAGGTGAAGACGACCAAGAAAGAGCTAAAAATACAAAAGCCTCTAATTTAAAGACTTAGAGGCATACTATATAAAATTATGCGGTCTGGACGGTTCTTGAATTAATGACTTTATTTACCTGATTATTAATGATTTACATCTAATGAAAATTAGTAGTGTAACATTGGGTCAAAAGGAAACTATATTTTCTCTTTGGTTTTAATTTTATTTGGAACATACATACTATTGGGGCATATACTGAGGATTGAGCAGTGAAAATGAAAGATAATTGCTAACTAATCGCGTTTTTTTATTATAAACTATAAAATTATATTAGCTAAGTAGTCATTTCAAAAACTCTAAATGCTAAAAACAATCATTATAGAAGATGAGTTATCTGCTCAATTGCTTTTAAAGAATATATTCGATGAGTATTGTCCTACAATTAATTATGCAGGCTATGCTACTTCATTAGCAGAGTCTACTGAGCTGATATTAAAGACTAAGCCAGATATCATCTTTTTAGATATTGCCTTAGAAGACTGTACAGCATTTGATGTCTTAGATGCTATAGATTATACGCAATACAAAATCATATTCACTACCGCTTATGAAGAGTACGCTTCGAAAGCATTCAGATATGAAGCCCTTGATTATATATTGAAGCCTTACTTGCCTAATGATGTGATTACCGCTTTGGAAAGGGTAAGAGCTAGAGATTATGATCACAAACTACTTCAGAAGTTAACCAAGATCATACCTGGTTCTATAAATTCTAAAGGACACAAGATCGGCATTCATAGCTCTAAAGGGATAAGCCTACTATATGAAAAAGAAATCTTACATGTGGAGGCAAATGGATCTTATACTAGAATATATACAGTTGATGGACAATCGATACTCAGTAGCAAAGGATTAAAAGAGATAGAAACTCAATTATCGAAAGTTGGATTCTTCAGAACACATCTTAGCCACTTGGTAAACATTGATCATATTAAAGAATTCCAAAAAGGAGATGGTGGTAGTGTCATATTATCAAACAGAAAATCTGTGCCTGTCTCTAGAAGAAAAAAATCTGAACTTCTTAAAATTATAGAGAGAGGTATTTCTTAGATGGTCAGGTTTATTCAAATAGCAGCCATCTACTTTTTTTTGTCATCTCAGCTTGCAAGTCAAGCTCCCAATTATCAGATCACCCAATACACTTTAGAAGATGGTCTACCTAGTAATGAGTGCCATGCTGCAGTTCAGGATAGTTTGGGTTATATATGGATAGCCACTGATAGAGGATTGTCCAGATTTGATGGGTATGGTTTTAAGAATTATGGCATAAAGGAAGGACTTGGAGATCTTTCTTGTTTGCAGATGCAAATAGATAGACATAATGATATTTGGTTGCGAACCTACTCTGACAAGTTCTATAAATATATCTCAAGTGAGGATACGATAATTGCCTATCCATTCAATAATAAAATTGAGGACATTAAGTCATCCTTAAGATCTAAAATTCTAGAATTCTATGTAAGTGCTGAAGATACTTTGTATGTATCCATTTCTAATTACGGCTTATTAAAAATAAGTGAAAATGGACAAGCAACCCGGCATAGAACAAGAGTCAATAATGGTGTAAATAGTTTTATGACTGTTGATTATAATGTTATTACTTATACAGATGGGTATATCGAACCTGGCTCGGATGGTTTCTTTTATTTTGATAATGGAGCAGTTACTACAAAATCAAAGCTAGCATATGGATCTATTGAAATCCCTTTCAAATATCGGAAAGATCAAAAAAGAAAGTCAAATCTTGTTGGATTTCAAATTACAGGCAACAAGATTTTATATTATAATTCAGGTCATCTTTATCTATTCAAAGATTCATTGCTTCATAACATCATTCCCAGTCCTGCAATTAAAGATTTGGTTGAATTGCCAACATCAGAAATAATGACAGCAGAGCTAGAAGAAGGCGGAGTCAAGTACTATAATTCTATCCAAGATATTGAATCCAAGACCTTTACTCAACTACTACCTGAAATCTCCGCAAGTAAATTGCTTTTCGCCAAAGACGAATTACTCATAGTAACAACCTTAGAGGATGGCGTTTTTATTCTTAAACCCAGTGAAATCAATCAAGTAAATTCGCCAACGATTACTAATAAAAACTTAATAAATATTCAGGGGAATAGACTCTCTGAAATTTTCATAAATCAAGATTATACATCTGTAATTAATTATAGTATTGCCAAGAATGAAGGAGAGGTCGTTTATAGTAATTCTCAAGATAAGTTATTCCATTTACTTATTGACTATTCGACGGGAATCGCATTCTACTCTTTACTTAGTAAACCCTATTTCATCAAGAGAGATAAAAAGTACTATATACGAGTTTTTGAACATGGTAATATAATAGAACATGCTTTTTCTAAGAGGACAAGGTTATTGGCGAATGGAAGTTATATTATTTTAACTGCGGTTGGGATCATTGTATATGACAATTTATTACTGAGTCCTATATATCAGAGTTACCCTACTATTAGGGGACTAGACGCAATTGATGTTATTGATTATAATGATGACTTTCTACTAGGATGTCGAGATGGCCTATATGTCTTAAAAGATTATGACAAAATAAAACTCGATAGTATTCATTCCTTTTTCAATTACAGAGTTAATTCTATAGAACGGTACAACTGCAATTATTATTTAGGAACCTTAGGTGGTGGCTTAGGTATTTGGGATGGAGAAAAAGACCTTCAAATCATAGACACAGATAAAGGTCTAATATCCAATAATATAGAACGTGTAGTTGTGGATTCATCAGGCACTATAATAGTCTGTACCAAGGCTGGCATTTCTGTATTAAGTGGAGAAGATTTTTCCTCTATCACTAATTATTCTAGCAAGCATGGACTACCATCTAATGAAGTCAATGATGCCTTGATTATCAATGACACGATACTCGTTGCCACTTCCAATGGATTAGCATATATAGCTGATCAAAATATAGCTATTGCACCAAAGATGCCATTGATAGAGTCATTCTTAGTTAATAACATTCCTTGTAAATCTGAAACGGATACAAGTTTGGCCTATAATCAAAATTCAATTTCTATTTCATACAAGGCGCTTGATTTCACCCAAGATGGAGATATCGACTACAGCTATTCATTGAATGGTGAGGAATGGCAGTACACCACTAGGACGGAAGTTGATTTTGCTTCCTTGCAGCCAAGGGATTATGAGTTTTCAGTACGGGCGGCTAATAGAGATGGTGTATGGAGTAATTCAAAGAAAGTATCTTTTACAATATCACCTCCTTGGTGGAAGACACTATGGTTCTATTTCTTATGTATTATAGCATTGCTTTTAGGAGCCATAGCTCTTTACAGAAATAGAATTAATTCTATTAATGAAAGGAATGAAATTGAACAAGAGATAAACCAATTAGAACGTTCCGCTCTACAGGCACAAATGAATCCGCATTTTATTTTTAATAGTCTCAACTCCATTCAAAGCTTCATCATGTCAAATGAGAAGGAAAATGCCATGGTGTATTTAGCTCGATTTGCTCGATTGGTTAGACAGAACTTGAGGGCATCTTCTGATTCTTGTGTGGCTTTAGATATAGAGATAGCTATGTTGACTAATTATATGGAACTGGAAAAAATGCGCTTTCACAAGAGCTTTGATTATAAGATATCTATAGAAGAGAATATTGAAGCTCAAGAAGTCATCATTCCACCATTAATTATACAACCTTATGTAGAGAATGCTATATTGCATGGCATGAGGCAGAAGAAAGGAGATGGCTTGATTGAGCTCAATTTTGCGCAGTCGGAGGACTTGCTCCATATCCAAATAAAAGATAATGGCCCTGGTATCGATACACATAAAGAAAAGAAAGCTACTGGATCATTAGGGATGTCCATTACTCAAAAACGACTGGCCCACCTCAGCAAACTGTCAGGAAACAACTTTCATATAGACACTAATTCTAATAGCCAAGGCACCACGATTACCATTGCCATCAAGCCACTGAATTAGGTGTGATCAGATCTTTTAGTTAGTAGATATATGAGGATAATCCTAAATTATCCTTTCTGTGATTTTCAAGACTTATACCATTTAAACATTAGAATGTCGGAAATATTATAATAGAATTAGCCAATCTCTGCGTTAAAAATACTCGCCATAGCTACCGCTATGACTGCGTTTTTTGCCTTAATCTTAACAAATTCTATTCTATAATCTTAACCGACATCTTAAAATTTAAATGGTATTAGACTCAACGAGCACCACCATATTCCGGCTATAATAAAAATCCTACCAGCTAAAAGATAATCTCCACCAGCAAACAGAATTCCATCTCTGCTTATAAGTGTTGTAGTACATTTAGTCTTTAGGCCTCTTAGAATCACATCAATGAAAGCAACCTTATGGGACGGGAGTAAACAGCTGCATGGATCATTAGAGCTATTAGAAAATGGACTCTTCTTTTCATTGAATAATTTTTCAAGAAGCAATTTGAATCTAGATATTCCTTATGAGCACATAGAAAATGTGAGGCTTTATCGTGTTTATAAAATCTCATTAGAAGGGCTTGAAATTGTGACTAAAGATGGGAAGCAAAATGTTTTTGTAATGGAAGATGCAAGCAACATTAAAAGGCTAATAAGAAATAGAATCAATAAAAATCACTAAGGATTACCTTACCAATCATATAAAATTTTTAATTAATTTCCTTTTTCAGGGCTGGTTTCAATGGTTCACTAACAAATGTCTTTGGTAATAAAAGTCAACTTAAAAATATACTAATTGTAGAAACTCAAAGGTCAGGACCAATTAACTCTAATGTATTTGCTTCAATTACAAGTCAAGTAATGAAGCTTTATGTTTGAAGCAAGCCTGCTTATTGCCCAGATAGTCTCACTCTGACATACTCATTAACTCCAAAACTATTGCAGAACTACTATATTTAGATTAAACTTGTACTATGAGTATTACAGAAATCAAAGACAGCCTTAAAACTATGTCTCGCATAGAAAGGGAAGAAGTACTTAGGCATATCGTAATGTGCAATAACTCAGATGAGTTGTCATTGCCTTCTGATTCTGCTGATATATTGGCTCGCCGTTTGAGTGAGGTAGATGATGGAAAAATAGAGCTTATAGATGGTAGACAAGCCATGAAAGCATTGTCAGAAAAATACCATGTCAAAGCTTAAGTTTTATTTCCATCCAGAAGCACTTACCGATATCGAGGATGCCATAAAATACTATCAAGGTATTTCCGTTGATTTGCCGATTAAGTTTTTAGTAGAATTACAGCAGTATATCGATGCAATTTGCTTACATCGCAAAATATTTAAGAAGTAATATGATTGCAGAAGAGTTACGCTTCCAAGTTTTCCGTATATCATGTATTACCGTATGCAATCCGACTATATAGAGATTCTCGGAATCTTTCATGGATATAAAAAGCCAAGCCAAACTCAGAAATCAGTAATCACACGGAAGAAAATTAATTAGCCTTTTGAGAAGTTCAGCTTCCGTATTTTGATTCTCGCCTATCAAAGTCAGATAATCCATATCATTAAATTATATGATAAGCATTACGCTCCCAATAATGATATTTAGTTGGAATGGAAATATGATTGAAGTCGTAGGTGTGGATTGAAGTGACTGAAAGCTAAGGTTTTATAAGTCAATGAATGTTCGGCTGATAATATGAATAACATGCAAAATGCAAAAAGCCCTCGATTTTCATCGAAGGCTTTAAGCGGTCTGGACGGGACTCGAACCCGCGACCCCCTGCGTGACAGGCAGGTATTCTAACCAGCTGAACTACCAGACCATTTATTGTAGTTCTAAAAAACTTATTCTTTTTGTTGAGCATCCAGGTAAGTTAGAATACCTGCGCTCTACTCTCCACAAGCCGTTGTTTGTGGTTCATTTCTTATCAAGTGAATACTTTCACTTGATTCCTTCGGACCAGTCATTCATCATAACCAGCTGAACTACCAGACCATTTATTGTAGTTCTAAAAAACTTATTCTTTATAGCTGCGAGCCGTTGTTCGCAGTTCTCTCATTATAAAGTGATAAAATCACTTTATTTTTTGATCAATCAAAAACCACTTGTTCATATTTGTGGTTCTTTTCTTATCAAGTGAATACTTTCACGTGATTCCTTCGGACCAGTCATTCATCATAACCAGTTCCGAAAAATAGAAAATCTACGATTTTCATAATTTTTCGAGAATCCTCGTAGAAAAGGGAAATCAAAGATTTCATTTTCTTCGGGACTGAACTACCAGACCAAAACACTTCCTTCGAAGCGAGTGCAAAAATACCTTCCTTTGTTCACATTCGCAATTATTTTTGAACAAATCTCAAGCTACTTTACAATCTTCTATTTTTCATCAATAATTTCCCTAATGTGAAGGCTTTAAGTTGGAAGATACAGTAATCTATATCACTATTCATGCGATATCGCTGGTTCCTTATCAATTATATCGCAGGACTTGTCAGATTGGGCAAATAGTGATATGATATAGATTCCAATTCTGGTAGATGTAAGCACTTAATGAATATAGTATCAAGTTAATCTGCTCAGAATAAGGAGTATAAATAAATAATGGGCCAATATCGACTGTAGAACAAAGGAGTTATAAGCATAATTTTGGACTATAATAAAACAACATAATATTATGAAAGACGCAAAGCATAAATCAATTTCAGCTTCAGAGTATAGAATTTTCTTCGAGAAAGGGATTAATTATGAGGAGTATAAAGAGAATTTCCAAAATGAGATAGCAATTGGAGACGAGAGTGAGTATGCGCAATACCTTCCCCAGAATTTTAAGAGGCAATCTCGTCTGGACAGAAAGTTGAAGCTCAATCAATCACTATCTATTGCTATCGAAGGATTGGGTCGGACTTTGAACTGGCTCGTGATTACAGAACATTGGTGTGGGGATGCTTCCCAGATTAATCCTGTTATTGCTAAAGCAGCAGCTGCAAGTAATGGCAAAATCAATCTTAAGTTTGTATATAGAGATGAAAACGAATCGCTCATAGACGCCCACTTGACTGATGGTCGTAGCCGATCTATTCCGATACTCATACAACTGGATGAGAACTACAAGCTCTTGAGTACATATGGTCCTCGACCTGCGATAGCTCAGCAGTTAGTTAAAGACTTACTCGCAAGTGGCGAAGCCTATTCTATACCATTGCACACATGGTATGCTAAGGATAAGCAACATTCAATTCAGCGGGATATCGAGAGATTATTGTTAACTGTATAAAAATCAATAATTATTAATAGTCTCGATAACACGATTACCTACAGTAAAGAAATTATCAAAAGAGTACAGCGGAAAGGTAGATATCGTGAAAATCAAGATTGATCATCATAGGCGTCTGGCACAAATGTTTAATGTGAGAAGTATTACTTGGATATTCTTTCTTGATGGCAATGAGATAAAAGATAAAAGCGCTGATCTAATTTTTATTGTTGTATAAAATAGTAACGCCACCGTTAGAATAGTGGCGTTACTATTTTTACGTTTTATAAATGCAATTACTCTACAAATAGTACTTTCTGAATTATGCGGTCCACTCCATTATTTATTTCTAATAAATAGACGCCTTCTCGGTTTTCTAATTGTATAGAATTTATAAACGCTTCATAAGAATCATATTTTTCAAGAATCATATTTTCTTCACCTTTGATATCGGTAAGTACAACCGATAAGTTATCTGAAGATGCTCTAAGAGTAAGAATGCTGTCATAAAGTTCTTTTATACCATTTAAATTTTAAGGTGTCGGGAAAGATTATAGAAGAGAATTTGTTAATATTAAGGCAAAAAACGCAGTCATAGCCGTAGCTATGATGAGTATTTTTAACGCAGAGATTGACTAATTCTATTATAATATAACCGACATTCTAATATTTAAATGGTATTAGTCTACGATTATTAAGATTGTCATCTTCTAATATTAGGTTAGCAGAATTAGTAATGCAAGGCGTTATTTTAGCTTCAAATGTTGTGCCTTGTACTACTTCAAATGGTGGCTCTAATTCTATAGTTTGCCCAGCAGTGTATAGTATCGATTGTCCATTGTTAATGAGAGCATCAGAAGCGATATTAATTTCTGCGTGGTAAGAGTTCTGAGTTATGGTATTGATCACTAAGTATTGCCCGTCACAATCTGGCGGTGGTCCACAACCTTCATCAGTTACATTATCACAATTGTTATCTATGCCATCACAGCTTTCTGTATTACCGGGGTACACGTTATTATTGCTGTCATTACAATCTGTATTATTGCTCACATAGCCAGATGGAGCTGTACAATCTTGCACTGATATATTAGAATTACCGTAGCCATCATTATCGCTATCTATATAGAAAGTGCTCATTAGACCTTCATCAATATTTCCATCACAGTTGTTATCTACGCCATCACACACTTCTGTATTACCAGGATAATTAAGAGGTTGAGCATCATCACAATCGTTACCGCCTGATACTGTTGTGCTACCTTGCCAGCTATTGTTAATTATAGTACATTCTACATAGCCATCACCGTCATTATCTTGTTCTGAGAGAGGTAGGGTAGAAGTATTACAATTATTAATTATTCCATCACAGAGTTCCTGGGCATTAGGGTAGATCGTACCATTACTATCGTTACAATCAGTGTTGTCGGTGACGTATCCTGCAGGTAGAGAGCAACCCATTATAGAATTATTGGGGTTACCATAACCGTCATTATCAGTGTCTGCGTAGTAGATGTTAGTACCGTTTTCATCTACGAGACCATCACAATTATTATCTATGCCATCACACACTTCTGTATTATCTGGGTAGTTGTCAGCTTCTGCGTCATCACAATCATCTCCACCTACTACTGAAGTGCTACCTTCCCATCCGCTGGTATCTATCTGGCATTCCACGTATCCATCACCATCATCGTCTACCTCATTAGGAGGCAGATTGGCGGTATCACAGTCATTGATTATCCCGTCGCATAACTCCGGTGCACCTGGATAGATTAAGATGTTGTTATCATTGCAATCATCACTATTTATTACATATCCAGCTGGTAGTTGACAGTCACTCACGGATACATTGGGGTCGCCATAGCTGTCATTATCACTATCAGCATAATAGATTGTTATCGTAGGATTGTTGAATAAATTATTGGTAGTTAATGCACATGTATTGTCATCACTGAAGCTGGCAGTAACATTAACCAATGCACCATTAGCAGGAAGATTAACTAATACTGATTGTGGGCTCGATGATATGGGAAAGCTTTGGCCAAGTAGATCTAAGGTGCCACTACTGGGAGCGGATACATATGATACTTGTATTATTCTATTGTAGGTATTATTAGTATCATCACATGATTCTATGCCGTTGTCTACAATATTATCTATGTTACAATTAACTGGGACAAGATCAGCCTCCCATACACCTCTTCCAAATGTGGCAGCACGGATTTTATCTTCAGATTCTATTATGTCTAATTCTAATACGATCACATTAGGTAGTCCCATACCGAATGGCTGCCATCCGTTGGATGCATTATCTTGATAGAACACACCATAATCAGTACCTACGTATAAGGCATCGCTTGAGTTAGCGTCATAGACAAGAGTATTCATATGTATACTGGGTAGTGTGCCGGTTATGTCAGTCCATGTAGTACCTCCATCTGTTGTTTCATATATCTTTCTTGCTGAGGTAATCCATACATGGTCAGCATCTGTCGGATCTATTTCTATCCATCGTATACTGT
>Ga0209185_1001555_pt1 | contig 19326 bp, 15 predicted proteins | sample SidtaG_2_FD_187425 | JGI IMG/M metagenome (GOLD analysis project Ga0209185, IMG submission 187425) | Marine algal microbial communities from Sidmouth, United Kingdom - Sidmouth_Asex2 metaG (SPAdes) (version 2) | ecosystem: Host-associated > Algae > Red algae > Unclassified | place: Sidmouth... | reverse complement strand
ACAAAAATAGGCTTACAATTTTGACGTGATTATTTTTTCGATATTTTTTCTTACAAAAACCGCACATAGCCTACGCTACGTAAGGATTTTTGTAGGTAAAAATAGCGGAAAAAGAAACCGTCAAAAGTAAGGATATTTTTGTCCCACTACTTACCCGTCTGAATTGTTCTTTTTCTTATATGTTTCACTTAGTGAAAGAAAATAAATAACTTCTTCATTTGGGGTAGATTATTTTCTTCCTCTTCCTTTAATATACTGACCGCTGGATTTGTCAAAAAACCAAACAATTTTAAAAGAGCTAAGTTGAGAAAGCTAAAATTTATACTGAGTCACTCCTTAGATTCAATCTAAATAAGCCTATGTAGCCCTCATTTTGAGCAAATCTCAACTCCCTGTGTTATCTTTGTACCTGAATAAAAGGTTTTTAATTTCAAAAAATAAAAATAAAGTTCTAATCTAAATGCGAGTAATACTCGTATTTAATATAGAATTTCTGACTTGGAATTTCTCAAATTTGACTTTGTTGCGTGCTGAAAAATTACAGAATATTAACGGTTACACATAAGACCACCAATACGGAGGATATTGCGGATTTTATTGTCCCTACGGATGATAAAAAAGTGCTGGCAGAACGCCTCACTTTGCTCCGGGATAAATACGGTATGAGTGAGTTGATGTATTTGGCAACTTGCAACCGGGTCTTGTTTTTCTTTACCGGAAAACCCCATGTTGATGCGCCTTTTATTAAAGATTTTTTCCAATCTGTTAATCCTAATCTCGCCCAACGCGATAGTGACTATATTTCCAATAATGTTCAATTTTTAGATAATAGTGCTGCCATTCATCATCTTTATGAAATTGCCGCTTCGGTAGATTCTATGGTGGTGGGCGAGCGCGAGATTTTCAGACAACTTCGCGAAGCTTACGAAGAATGTCGCACTTATGGATTGATTGGTGACAACATTCGTATAGCGATGCGAACCGTTGTAGAGGTAGCGAAAGAGGTGTACGTAAAGACACGTATCGGTGAGAAATCAATTTCGGTGGTGTCTTTGGCTTTTCGCAAATTGCAGGAAAATCGCGTCCCAAAATCTGCGCGTTTTATGCTCGTAGGCGCAGGTAAGACGAATCAGTTGTTTGCAAAATTTATGCTCAAAAATGGCTATACTAATGCCGTGGTTTTCAATCGTACTATAAAAAAAGCCGAAGCTATATCGAATGAACTTTATGGCGAGGCTTATTTGTTGAGCAAATTGGGTGATATTAGACCTGATTTTGATGTGATGGTGGTGTGTACGGGAGCGGTTGAGCCGATTATTACGCAGGATTTGTATGAGAAAATAATTGGTGAAGATGGACGACAGCGCATTGTGATTGACCTTTCTTTGCCGAATAATGTGAGTCGCGATGTAGTCGAAAATTTTGACCTCGAATATATTGATTTAGAGAAATTGCGCCTCTTGGCGAAAGAAAATATGGCATTCAGAATGGTTGAAGTCGAAAAAGCTCGCAAGCTGATTACCAAACGTGTCGAAGAATTTAAAATGCGCTTCCGCCAACGCCAAATCGAACGCGCAATGAGCGATATACCAACCCAAATCAAAGCTATTAAATCGCATGCCGTCAATCAGGTTTTTAAAAATGAACTTGATAAACTGGATCCCGAAGCTCGCGAACTCGTTGACCGTATGATGCTTTATATGGAAAAACGCTGTATTGGTATTCCTATGGTTGCGGTAAAAGATGCTTATCGTAAGCTGCACCATCAGGCGGGAGTGGATGCTAAGTCTGGCAAGAAAAAGTCTTAATCTTTCAGAAGCTGGCTCACCAAATCGTCAAATTCTGTAAAATAAGTTCGCAATCTGGTAGCATTCAACATTTCTAACAAAGCCGTTCCGTCTTTGACTTTGTGGTATTTTCCTTTTCCTGTTTTCTTGGTGGCTTCTTGGAGTTTTTCTGTGGGCTTTACAATTTCTTTGGCAGGTCTTTTGGGGAGTTTGAGTGTTTCGCCATAATACTTTTCTATGATTTCAGGTTGGGAAATAAACCATGCTTCCATTTCTTGTATCATAAAAAATACTGCGGCTTCTTCGTTTTTCAAACCGTTGTCAATCAACTCTTTATCTTTTTTAATTTCAGAATTATCTAAATCAATGAGTAAGTAGGTGAGTTCGCTGAGGCGTTTGCCTTTGAACTTTTTTATGGCTTGGTGCTTACCATCTCCCATAATAATTCTGATACGTTGATTGCCAAGTATTTGCCGAAACAACTTAGGGAAGAGGAAGAAAATAATCTACCCCAAATGAAGAAGTTATTTTTTTTATATGTTTGGCTAAATTTGACGCGCATAGCCGAGCTACAGCCTGTCCCGTACTTGATTCGGGATAAGGAAGATTTAGTGAAACATATAAGAAAAAGAACAATTCAGACGGGTAGGTTATTTTTTTCGTCTTCCCTAAATTAGCCGACCGACAAGCCGCCGATTTCAAGCTACTTTTTTACAAATTTTCGCGTAGCGATATGCTCGCCCACCTGTACGTGTGCGAGGTAAGTGCCTTGTGGCAATTGTGCCACTTCGAGTTCTACGCTGCGTTCTGTTTGCGGATTGAAGGGCGTTTGCGAATATACTTTTCCCGAAATATCAAACAATCTAATCATGCCTTGTGTCGTATTCGGTTTGTTTATTTGAATATCGATATTGACCTTATAAACAGCCGGGTTCGGGTATAGTGTAATATCTTGAATCATAGATATTTTTATGTGTTCTTGCGCTTCGTTTTCACGGTCATCTGTCGTGGTTTCTTCGTTGGGTTGTTGCACCAGATTTTGTCCGGTATACTCATATTCGATACGTAGTAGTGGCGCGTTGGCTGGCGAACCGTTGTAAGATTCGGCTACCTTTCTGCCACCGCCTTCGATGATGATCGTAATTGCTGTACCGAGTCCTTCCCAGTCTCCTCTATTGACTAATTCTTGAATAACTGCGGCAATATTCGTAGTGCGTTGTTTTGCACCCGATTCGCCTATATTGTCCCAACTTGGCGGCGTCCATGCTGTTACGGCTTGTGTTTTTGTTCGATTGGAAAGGTTATATTTTTGGTTGATAAAAGGAGTAGAATCGTTAGTATCTTCTGCTCTGATGAGCTTATTGCCATTTGTGTTGCGGGCTTCATCTGCCGTGAATTGTAGGTAAGCATTGGTAATCACCGCACCCGGTGGCAAAAAGACATCCGTAAACCTCAATCCTATCACCTGATTGCCCGTGTAGCTGCGGTCATAAACCAATTCGAGGTCAGAGCTATTGAGGTACATATTGCCATTTTTTCCATTTTCTTCTACATCATCATCGCCTGCTGCAATTCTACCTTGATAGACAAAACCTTGATCACCTTGGCCTAAACAAATACAGTTTCCGTCTTCTTGGTCGTTCACTGTATTAGGATTGCCATCATCACAAGGTGTACCTTCCGACAAACAAACACCTGCACAATTACAATTTCCATCTTCTACATCATTATGGGTTGTTGGGTCGTCATCGTTGCAAGCTGTACCTTGTGAATCGCACTGCGGAACAGGCGTTCCTGCGCAAACACAATTTCCATCTTCTACATCATTTTCAGTCTCAATATCACCGTCATTACAGGCGGTTCCGGCTGCGAGGCAATCTTCTACATTGTATGTAATCGTCAATTTTGGTGCTTGTACTGTGCCGCCGCCATCGAAAGATTCTGCTACGCGCTTGCCTGACCCTGTGATGATGATACCGATATTTGAATTGGTATTAAAGCCGCTTCTATTAACAATTTCTTGTATAACAGACTTAATTTCAGGAGTTCGTTGTATGTTGCTACTTTGCCCGGCACTATTCCATGTGGATACCTGCCACGAGACTTGTGCGCTTGTAGCGGATCGACTGCTGATATTATTATTGACAGAAGTAAAACCAGATGCGCTATTTGTGTCCTGCCCACTAATAATCAAATTTGTGGTTTCCGAAGTCGTTTCATCTGCTGTAAATTGAAGTTTTGCTGTTATAATATCTGCGCCTTGCGGAATATTTAGCCCACGAAATACGATACCTACTTTTTGAGTAGTGTTTTCTTGTACCAATTCGAGGTCGGTACTATTGAGACTCATCGTACCATTGGCAGCTTCTTCTGCATCGTCATTGCTTGTACTGATAGTAGATGTTACGGTAAAATCTCCGTTTGGTGGTGGAGGTGGCGGCAATTCATCGGAGGTAAATGACCACATATCAGACCATTCGCCGCCCGAACCGACTCTCCAGCAGTAGTCGGTGTTTGCATCCAAGATACCATTAGGGATTGAAAAACTATTAGCACCCGAAGTTGCAGTATATATGAGTGTGCCTTGCGTTTGACTGCTTGGATTCAATTGAAGTGTAGGGTTCTCGAAGATATACAGTAGATTAGGCTCACTGACTACGTAAATCGTACCGTTATCATCCATCGTGATGCCCTCATGTTGTTTGTTGAGTGGCAAATTGAGCGTACTGTACAATCCGCAATTATTATCAATTTCTACCACTTTGCTACTTTCGTCGCTCAAAATCAGCATTTTATCACTGACATTTATGTTATCCAAACCTGTTGGAATTGTGAGGTGAAAAATATCTGAGACATCCGTCATCCCAAATGAATTGGCTTGGATATTACAAGTATTCAGAAAAGTAGGTGTAGTTGCTGTACCATTATATCGGTACAAGGTTCTGCTATTTTTTTCTTTTACTACGTAGTAATCGCCTGTATTAGGGTTTAGTGAAACCCCTTCCAAGCCCTCATTATTTGATATACCGGGGATTTGTGTATAATTCATATTGTTGAGGTTAATTGAAGATGTATTTGCATATATGCTAATGTATAATATTCTGCCCAGTCGCTCTTCTGAAATAGCAAAAGAATTGCCGCCTACGTGTGCGATACCTTCTGGGTCATTAAATCCATTCAAAATAATGCTGCGAATAAAACTACCACTAAGTGTAGTTTCAACGATTTCTGAATTTTTATTCGTAATCATAAAAAGCGTACCCGTCAGCGGATTGTATGTCACACCGGATAGGTCAGCAGAAATGTTACCGACCTGAATCGGTCCTGCGGTTTGCTGATAACCATTTAGGTTGATACTGTTGGGCGTGGAGATGTTTTCGCTACAGTTTTCGTAAATTTCGATAGCTACCGTACTTGATGTACCTCCCCATTGCAATTGAATGGGAGCCGTAATGCCGGTTGCACCATCTACAGGTGCAATAAGGGTGGGCGGAGCAAAAAATTTGTGGCTGTGATTGGGGTTTGCTTTGAGGTTGCCGAGTAGCAGGGACATCAACACGGCGAAAGTAAGTAGTTGTTTTTTGTTAAACATTGCTTGACTGTTTTGTACTTGATGAAATTATGGTCTTCATTTGCGGGACAGCAATAGAAGCCATGATATTTGTATTTCTCAGTCACAAAGTGTCTTTTTATGCAATGCTTGTGATGTACTATTTCATGTTAGAAGTGACTGCTATATCGGCTATATTATATATATTTCTATTACATCACCTCTTTTAGATTATTTTAATTGATCATAGTTGCTAAGTTAATATACAGCTTACTCCTCTCCAAATTGAGATGTCTTTTCGACTTTTAAAAACAATAAAATATTAATTTACAACTAATTAAAAATGTAAAAATTTTTACATAAAATATTAAATTTGTTCATTCTATATATTTTTAACGTCAATTAATACGTAAAAAAATGCACATGTTTATATTTTAAAATAGAAAATAAATTCAGTGAAAATATTAAGATTTGTGACAATCAAAATGAGTCTTTGTTCGTTCTATTTCTAATGTTTTCAACTTTTAGAAGTGTTACTTTCTTGTTTTTACGAGGGAATGATAAAACTTTTGATTAAAATATTGGCAGATAAGGGAGGACGAAAAAATAAGCTACCCCAAATGAAGCAGTTATTATTTTTATATGTTTAGTGAAATAAATTAAATAAATTTGACGCATTCCGAATGCTTTCGGGGTAAGGAGAATTTGGTAAAGTATAGAGGAAAAAGAACAAGTCAAGATGTAGTGTGCATTGTTTTTTCATCCCTTAATCCCTATCTTTGCCTTTCGTTTTTTATAGATATGATAAAATTTGACCGTTTTACACTCCATAATGGTTTGCGTGTACTCGTACACGAAGATAAAAGTACACCGATGGCAGCCGTTAATTTGCTGTACAAAGTTGGTGCGAAATACGAATCACCGGACAAAACAGGTTTTGCACATTTGTTTGAACACCTTATGTTTGCCGGTTCGAAAAATGTTGAAAATTTCGACGAACCGCTTCAGTGGGCGGGTGGAGATAGTAATGCTTTTACGAATAGTGATGTGACGAGCTTTTATGCTACAGTACCTGCACAAAATCTCGAAACCGTTTTTTGGCTCGAATCTGACCGCATGGTCAATCTGAATATCAATGCCAAATCGCTCGAAGTGCAACGCAAAGTTGTACTGGAAGAATTTAAGGAAACTTGCCTCAACCAACCTTATGGCGATGTGTGGCATCACTTGGTTGGTTTGGCTTATAAGGTGCATCCTTATCGTTGGCCCACTATTGGTCTTACGCCCGAACACGTTGAAAGTGCGACACTTAGCGATGTTCACGATTTTTTCCGTCATTATTATCATCCCGGCAATGCTATACTTGTGGTATCGGGTAATGTAACATTGGCGCATGTCCGCGAATTGGTAGAAAAGTGGTTTGGTGATATTGCTGCGCATCCACTGCCAGAAATTCGGATTCCTTCCGAACCAAAACAACATACTCAACAAATCAATCGTGTCAGTGCCAGTGTTCCAAATAATGCTTTATATATGGCGTTTCATATGGACGGGCGTTGTTATCCGAGCTATTATACTTCAGATTTATTGTCAGATGTACTGAGTCGTGGGCGCAGTTCTCGCCTTTATCAACGATTGCTAAAAGACCGACGATTGTTTTCTGAAATTGATGCTTATGTTACGGGCAATACTGATCCGGGTTTATTTGTCGTAGAAGGCAAACCGGCAGAAGGGGTTTCGCTCGAAACTGCCGAAAAAGCAATTTGGGAAGAATTGGATTTGCTGAAAACTGATTTGACGGAAAAACGCGAATTGCAAAAAATAAAAAATAAGGTTGAAAGTTCACTGGTGTTTTCGGAAACGAATATTCTGACGAAAGCTATCAATCTCGCTATATTTGAAGCACAGGATAATGCAGATTTGATAAATAACGAAGCCGAACTGTATCGAAATATTAACGCCGAAGACCTTCGCTCACAAGCACAATGCCTTTTCAAGAAGGAGAATTGTTCTGAATTGTTTTATATGGCAAGGAAGTAGTAACTGGACTTTGGACATTGGGTAATTAGGGAACTGGGTAATTAGGTTAATCGCTCATTATCAATAATTTACATTGATTTGCACAGGGGAACGAAAAGTCGTTTTTATAATATGTTTTTAAAGTTGAAGGGAAAGCGTGAGTCGGCGGACATTTTGAAAATGTCAGGCGACAGTATTTGCTCACTACTCAATGAAAATCAATTATTTACAAAGTAGAAATTACTTAATTTATTTAAAAAATTTAAATCAAAATGTAAATATATCTCGCCTGACATTTTGAAAATGTCCGCCGAGTAGGCTTTCTTAAAAACTTAAAAATTAATATATTACGCATTATGAAAACGACTTTTCGTTCGCCCTGTTGATTTGCATTTTATTTTAAATTAATTTTGTTACAATTTTTATTATACTGATAAATAGCGAATTATGCTTTCGTCAGCCTAATTACCTAATTTCCTAATTTCCCAGTTGCCTAATGTCCAAAGTCCAGATTATGGGACATCTTATTTAATTTCTGATACTTAATTTAATAATAAGAAAATATATTTTTTGAGGCTAAAAACCACTTTTTTTGCTCGATTTTTGAATTTAAAGTTTTACTTTAATCAAAATACTCTAACTAATTGATATAAAACATTTTACTTCCATAAAAACGAAGCGTTAACGCCGCGAGAATTAAATAAAAACTCGACACCTGTACAACGGGGTTAAATAGTGAAAATATATGCGACTCCGAAGTTGACCTAAATTTGGAGCGTTTTTCTAAATAAACTTAGGGAAGAGGAAGAAAATAATCTACCCCAAATAAAGAAGTTATTTTTTTTATATGTTTGGCTAAATTTGACGCGTCCCGAATGCTTTCGGGATAAGGAAGATTTAGTGAAAGAAAATAAATAAATTGTTACATAATGCGCCGTAATTTTTTCTTCTAAAGAATTCAAAAAATCGTTGCATAGCCATAGCTACGGAACTGTTTTTTGTGTTTTTTAGAAGGGAAAAGAACAAGCATAATGGGGCAAGTTATTTATTTTCTTTCACTAAGTGAAACATATAAGAAAAAGAACAATTCAGACGGGTAGATTATTTTTTTTGTCTTCCCTTACTTCAGATTTTCATTAGTATCATTTCCTTTTCAAGTTCTCTTATTCATCAAAACCAGTACATTTGTATTTGATTATTTCAAACCAAAACAAAATATATTTCGTATAAGAAAGCATTGTTTCACTCTATTAGGGTCAAGTCGTACAACCAATGATGGACTAATAACAATGGACAATCGACTAATAATTATGGCAGGAGTTAAAGTATTTGCACCCGCGACGGTTTCTAATGTTTGTTGCGGATTCGATATATTGGGTTATCCGATACACGGACCGGGCGATGAAGTTGTCGCTACATTGACTGATAAGCCGGGTATCCATATCACAAAAATCACAGGCGACAAGGGCAAGCTCCCACGCAAGACGATGAAAAATACCGCAGGAGTTGCAGCAATGGCATTGCTGAAACATCTGGGCGAAACCGATGTTGGTATCAACATGGAAATCCGTAAAAAGATGCCTTTCGGGAGTGGCATGGGGTCAAGTGCGGCGAGTGCAGTCGCGGGTGTAGTAGCCGTCAATCACTTGCTCGGCAATCCGCTGACCAAATGGGACCTCCTCCCCTTCGCGTCAGCCGGAGAACAGATTGCAAGTGGCGGTTCGATTCACTTGGATAATGTCGCGCCTTGCTTGCTTGGTGGTATGACCCTCAATCGAGATAATGATACTTTCGATGTACATCGCCTATATACCGTCAATGGCTTGTACACTACGCTCATCTATCCGCATGTAGAGGTGTTGACTGCCGATGCTCGCAATATGCTGAGTCCGAATGTTTCATTAAAACAGATGACCCAACAAGCCGCTAATCTTGGCGGCTTGATTATTGGTTTGAGTAAAGGCGACCTTAATCTCATTCGTCGCTCGCTTCAAGATGTGATTATAGAACCTCAACGCGCAGGATTGATTTCGGGGTTCTACGATGTACAGGCTGCTGCTATGGATGCCGGGGTTTTGGGTTGTAGTATCTCCGGGTCTGGTCCGTCTATATTTGCACTGAGTAAAAATAGCCTGATTGCAGAAGATGCAGCAAAGGCAATGCAAGCTGTCTTTACTCGACAGAGGATTGAGAGTGATGTGTATATTTCACCCATTAATATGGATGGGGCTGTTGTTTGTTAAGGGAAGACGAAAAAAATAATCTATCGGTCTGAATTGTTTTTTATATGTTTAAATAAATTATATTTATCTCATAAACATTCGGGATGCGTCAAATTTAGAGCATGTTTAATAAGTACTAAGTACTAACTTTCGTAAAATATTAATATGAAAAAAATAGACTCTTATAGTGAATTAGTACCAACTTTAGACGAAATTAGAACACAAGTCATCTATATTTCATTTTCTTTAATAAGCTTTATCTGCTTCATTTTACTAATTTTTAGAATTATAGAGCATAACTTGAGTGCCGTATTAGCGACAGCAATCGCACTCATAAGTAATCTAATTATCGTCTACGCTTGTCGAAAAAACTATCAGCAAACTGCATTGATGTTTATATCCGGCATTTATCTCATTATTTCTTTTAGTAGAGGTTATCAATTGAATATGCCGCTTCAAACAATTATTTATTTCTCTTTAATTCCTGCTATTATTGCATTTATGATGAAGTATAAAATGGCACGAATTACTTATTTATTAATAAATAATTTTGCATTCACTATACTTCTCATCAAATTTCTACCCGGTACTTTAGTTGATGTATTCACAATTTTAATAGTGACAGCAGTGACACATACCATTACTTTATTCGTTGTAAATATTATGGAAAGACAGCAAGATAAATTATTTGTTGCATTGGATGAAAAAAGAAACGCCTTAGATGCTCTTGAATTGAAGCATCATGACATCCTTTTATTTACAGATATGATGAATCATGACATCAAAGCCCCACTAAACACGGTGAAAGGTTTTATCGGATTGTTGAGAAAGGAAAAGCAAAGTGAACGAAGCGGTACTTACATAAATTATATCACGAAATCGCTTAGTAATTTAGATAATATGATAGCGGATTTGCTCACCTTGAGTAAGGTAAATACAACCGAGTTAAATATTTCGAAAATTGACTTAAATGATATTGTTGACCAGATCTGTAATACGCTTGAATTTAGTATTCAAAAAGAAAATGTACATATTGAAGTAGGAAATCTCCCTATAATAAATGGAAATTCGGAAGCATTGCGAACCGTTTTTCAAAACATCATTTCCAACTCTATTAAGTATCAACCTAAAGATGAACCCAAACATATCCCGAGCATAGACATTTACCATGAGGATAGCGAAAAAGCCAATATTATTTTCATTAAGGATAATGGAATTGGTATAAAAGAAGAAGACATCCCCCAATTATTTTCACCCTTCAAACGATTTCATTCTTCAAAAGACTATGAAGGCACAGGCTTGGGAATGTCTATCTGCAAAAAGACGATGAAAAAACATAAAGGAGACATTTCTTACGTATTGACGGATGAAGGTGGAGCTTGTTTTAGATTACAGTTTCCTAAAACATATTAAGTAGTAAGGTGACAAAATAAACCAAACGTTCCACGTGGAACATTCTCAATTATCCATTTTCAATTCTCAATTAAAATGAAGTTATACAGTACAAAAGATAGAAACACCCTATTCAGTTTAAAGACAGCCGTTATGAAAGGTTTGCCGGATGATAATGGCTTGTTTATGCCTTCGGAAATACCTGTATTGCCAGCGTCTTTCTTTCAGAATTTGAAAAAATACAACTTCTCCGAGATTGCGTATGAAGTGTGCAAGACTCTGATAGGCGAAGTCATACCTGAATCCAAATTAAAGGAAATAGTAGAACACGCCGTCAACTTCCCCGCCCCTGTTGTTAGCTTGGATGAGCAGACGCATGTATTGGAGTTGTTTCATGGACCTTCTTTGGCATTCAAGGATTTCGGAGCGCGGTTTATGGCGCAACTGATGGGGCATTTCAATGAAGGAGAAGATAAAGAACTCACGATACTCGTAGCGACTTCGGGCGATACGGGCGGTGCAGTGGCTGCTGGTTTTTATAAGACACCAGGTATTCGTGTGGTCATCTTGTACCCAAGCGGCAAGGTGAGTGCTTTGCAGGAAAAGCAACTGACTACATTGGGACATAACATCACGGCATTGGAAGTAGATGGTACATTCGATGATTGTCAGGCATTGGTGAAGCAAGCGTTTTTAGATAAAGATTTGACGACACGACAGCGATTGAGTTCTGCCAATTCTATTAATATTGCAAGGCTCATTCCGCAATCCTTTTATTATATAGAAGCTTACAAGCAATTAAAAACAAAGGAAAATGCAGGGCGCGCGCACGTAGAGAAAATTCACGAATTTTCTCTACGTGCGCCTCTGGTATTCTCCATTCCAAGCGGCAACTTCGGCAACCTCACCGCGGGGCTTTTAGTTAAGAAGATGGGCTTGCCTGTACATAGTTTTATCGCGGCTACCAATACAAATGACGTAGTACCCCAATACCTTGCCACGGGCGAATACAAGCCTCGCCCCTCCACACGTACCCTTTCTAATGCAATGGATGTGGGCAATCCATCCAATTTTGCGCGGATGCTCGACCTGTATAGTTCCACGTGGAACATTATGAAAGAAGACATCAAAGGCTACGCATACACTGATGCGGAGACTTGCGTGGGCGTGAGGGAAGTGTTTGATAAGTATAAATACATCATAGACCCGCATGGCGCAGTGGGCTACCTCGCATTCAGGGCTTTCCAAAAGGCGAACCCGGATGTACAAGGCGTAATTCTGGAAACAGCGCACCCTTCCAAATTCCTTGATACGGTAGAAGAAACAATAGAACAAAAGGTAGAGATTCCTGAGCGATTGGCGATACTCGCAGATAAGAAGAAGAAAGCCATACAGATAGGAATTGATTTCGCAGGATTCAAATCATGGTTGATGGGATTTTAGGGATGAAAAGAAAATGGAAATGTTCCACGTGGAACATTTCCATTTTATTACCCGTAAGTACAAATTTCGACCTATCCCTACGGTTACATTACAGACAGGAATGTCTGTGTTACGTTGTCATCTTCGCGTACTTGCATCACGTACATACCGGCAGGCAATGATAAATCTCGAACATCAATATTTGCAACTCGTTCGCTATGCTCAACCTGATAAATAACCTCCCCTTGTAAATTAAATAATATGAGTTGACGTTTGTTTGCAGTAGGAAATTCAATATCGAAAACACCCGAATTTGGATTTGGATAAAGCGCGAATGTACCTGCATCATCAGGATTTTCCACGCTCACCACTTCCTCACAATTCTCCTCTATTAAAACACTTTCCTTTGTTCTACATCCATGTGTATTTGTTACGGTGATGATGTATGTACCTTCGGTATGTACTTCAATCGTTTGGGCATAAACCACTGTGCCATCAGGAAACTCCCATACATAATCACAACCTTGCAGACAGCCCGAACCATAAGCCACCGCCTTTAAATCAATTGGCGATGCTTCGCAAAACGGGTCAGGTTCAAGAATCATCACATCCGGTGCAGAGTTTTCTTCTACCCAAACGGATGCCGTACCAATACAGCCACTTACATCCGTGACTTCGACCGTGTACAAATAATCTATATCGGCATTCACACTAACTACATCTGTTGCTACACCCAAAGGCGTGTACCACATAATCTCATAATCGGGCGTGATGTTTTGTCCATTCACCAACACATTCAGGGTCGAATGATCGCCTTCGCAAAAGTATGATTCCCCGACAATCTCGATGGGAAGTCCTACACGGATATTAAGGCGTAGCGGTGCAGTCACCATTCCATCAATATACTGATACACCGTAAATTCGCCCGGATGCGGATACGTCCATTCCTCATTGTATGCGCCCGAAAAGAAAAGACTTTGTACGCATGAGCCATCCAGATTCGTCCAGTGAAAAGTGCTGTTGGCATGACCGGATAAAAAAATCGGTGGCATCGTTTCTCCCGCACATACGACGGTATCGCCTTCCATCATCACGGGCGCAGGCGGCAAGCCATACAAATCGACATCCTCAAAACGATAACAAGTCGTTCCCACCAGTTCCACAATTACCTCTTGCGGAATACCCATAATCTGAACCGTCTGTGGACTCCCCGTAAGCAGGAAACTTTTACCATTGACTTTGAGTGAATCACTCACGCCCTCCGAATAGGCAACTTCTATGTTGAGCGTATTTTCGGGTTTGCATTCGCCGGCAAGTGTATTGGGCAATATCGCTGAACCATAATCTATTGACACCACCGTGAGGTCGCATTGTGCATTTATATTTGAAGTGAAAAAAATGCTCGCAAAAAACGCGGATAGAAAAAGTAAACTTCTCTGATTCATTTGTTATTTTTGTTTTGTATAAAAATGTGTTTCCGAAAATTGGGCGGTGTTCGAGTAAAATAGGGAATAGTCGTAAGGCAACTCACGTGTAATTGCTTAGGGAAGACGAGTTTAGACAAATTTTCGAGCAGATTTCGAATTACCTACAATTTTCGCCGTAGTGCCATTTTTGCCGAACACTACCCAAAAATGAGCATCAATACAAATGTTGTACGTAACTTTTAAGAATTAGTTTCTAGCAAAATTTCATATTTTTCAACGCAATAAATAGAAACACTAATAGTTATATTTCTATACTATTCAATGTGGCGGCTCAATACGCGAAGTGGTAAGGGAAGAGGAAGAAAATAATCTACCCTAAATGAAGAAGTTATTTTTTTTATATGTTTGGCTAAATTTGACGCGCATAGCCGAGCTACGTAAGTGAAACATATAAGAAAAAGAACAATTCAGACGGGTGGATTATTTTTTTCGTCTTCCCTAAGTGTTGAAAGGAAAGATTATCTTGGTGAGTACTTTGAATTATTTCCAATTCAAAGCCGTGCATAATTACTTGCTTGTTTAGACTTCAAATTTTGTGTTAGTGACATATTGTTTTCAAGCATAATTAATTTTAAGTGAAAGATGATAAAAGAAAAGAAACGCTGGAGAAGTTGGAACAGAAAATGTTTGACCAACTTACGAAAGCTGCCATAGACTTAAATAAATATGTATCTATTTTAAATATGATGAGTCACCTCCAATATCGTTGGTTGAGAAAAGACGAAATCGGGCCGGGCAAAAAATATCAGATACCCGCGCATGATGCCGCTACCGTCAGAAAGGTTTATGAAGGATTGCATAACATAAAAATTTCTGATATTTAGTACACTGTTTTATAAATTTATTTACATTTTTTGACGTTTATTTTGAAATGAATCGAATCAAAAATGACGCGAATACTCACTGTATTTAAGGATTTTTTGGTGAAGAGTCATTTTAAAAGAAATACTCAAAAAAGTAAATAAATTTGTGAAACAGTGTATTAAGTAGTGAGACAAAAATATCCTTACTTTTTGACGGTTTCTTTTTCCGCATGAATCATTCTAAAATAGAGGAGTTTCGCAGAGAGGTAAAAGTGGGTGCTTTGAAAGTTGCCAAAGAAAAAGTCGCCGACCTCGCCGAAGCCATCGGGCAGAAAGTTGGTAGAGCCATTCACATTACAGAAACGCCGGAGAATAATTATTGGAGTGGAAATCAAAGTGCTCTTTCAAATATGTATATAGGACAGCAAGCATCAAGTCAGGATGATATGCAAGTCGAATTTGAAAAAATAAAAATCCGCTACAAGATTGGTGCGAAATTCAAATTAGAATGAAATGTGTTTTGTGTTCGTCGTTCTTTGTACTTCGTTTCAAAAAAAGCTACATTTGTCTTTCAAAAATAAAATTCACAAAAAGTGTTAAAGACAAAAATAAAAGCAGCCCAAATCAGCAACCTCACCGATGCCCGTTATTTTGCGGCTTGGTATAGTGAGTGGTTGGGCTTTTGCTGTGATACGGCGAGTCCCAATTATGTGAGTCCGGCTTTGCTTCATGCGATTCGGGATTGGATAGAGGGTCCGCAAATCGTGGGGGAGTTTGGCGCGCAAGATGCGGTACAAATTCACGAAGCCGTCGAAGCCCTAAATCTCGACGCCGTGCAGGTTGGTTTTTTTTATGATGCGGCGCGATTGGAAACGCTGAATGGTTTGACCGTCATTCGTGAAATCGTCATTGACCCAAATGAAGCCATCGACCTCGCTCCTACGCTCGAAGCCCTCTCTCCTTTCGTGGAATGTTTTTTATTAGAATTTAATAAAAATAATATTTCATGGAATGACATAAAAACAAATGAAAACTATTTTAATGTAAATGTTTTAAAATCGCTCTGCGAAAAACACCGCATTTTACTCAGCATTAACATAAAAGGAAATGAGGCGAATGAATTATTGGAAACGTTGCAGCCCGAAGGTTTGAATGTATTTGGCGGCGATGAGGAAAAAGTCGGTTTTAAATCTTATGACGAAATGGATGAGCTTTTTGAGGCAGTAGCAGAATGAGACGAGAAAAGAACAATTGCATACCATTTTCCAAAAATTTCACCACCAGACAAAAAAAGAACCTCTGACTCCTCAGAGGTTCGAACAAAAAACAAAAAACAAACTATAAACCCACTATGAAAACCCGTGCCTGTGTGCAATCAATTTGTTCTACTATCTCTCTACTTCTAACTACCTTCCCATTGATTACAGACACAAGATGCAGTCTATAAGAAAAACTTATCGTCTTAAAATACCAATATTGTGACAGAGATAATGATAGAATGCTTAAATACCTTATAATGAATGAATTTTGAATGAATGAGTGAATGAATCGTGATAAGGGAAGACGAAAAAAATAATCTACCCGTCTGAATTGTTCTTTTTTTTATATGTTTGCCTAAATCTTCCTTACGTAGCTCGGCTATGCGCGTCAAATTTAGCCAAACATATAAAAAAAATAACTTCTTCATTTGGGGTAGATTATTTTCTTCCTCTTCCCTAAATATCTTCATTCATTCATTCAAAATTCATTCACTCATTCATTCCCATTATAGCATTATTACGAAGAAGGTGGTCGGCAAGAGTGAGTGCTGCCATGGCTTCGACGATGGGTACGGCGCGAGGCACTACGCAGGGGTCGTGTCTACCCTTTCCGGTGACTTCGACGGTTTCGCCCGCTTCATTGACGGAGTTTTGAGATTGGATAATCGTTGCTACGGGTTTGAAAGCTACATTAAAATAAATATCCATACCATTTGAAATGCCGCCTTGCACACCCCCCGAATGATTCGTGGTCGTTTTCACGGTATCGCCTTCTTTGATGAAAGGGTCATTATGTTCCGAACCACGCATACGTACCCCCGCAAAACCACTACCATATTCAAAACCCTTACAAGCATTGATGCTCAACATTGCTTTACCTAAATCGGCATGAAGTTTATCAAAAACAGGTTCGCCCAAGCCTGCCGGACAACCTCGAATCACCCCCGTGACCACACCGCCGATAGTATCGCCTGCCTTTTTGATTTCCTTAATATGTGTAATCATTCGTTCTGCCATTTCGAGGTCGGGGCAACGTATCGGAGTCGATTCTATATTATTGAAATCCAATTCATTATACGCTTTTTCCAACTTCAAATCGCCCACTTGATTCACATAGGCATGCACCGAAATATTATATTTTTTTAATAATAATTTGGCAATCGCACCCGCCGCAACTCGCGCCGCCGTTTCGCGTGCCGAGGAGCGTCCGCCACCGCGATAGTCGCGTGTGCCGTACTTCGCCATATACGTATAATCGGCATGAGATGGGCGAAATTTATCTTTTATATGGGCGTAGTCTTTCGACTTTGCATCCGAATTATAAATGACCATACCTATCGGCGTTCCCGTCGTTTTTCCTTCAAATATGCCAGAGAGCAATTCCATTTTATCCGGTTCTTTTCGCTGCGTCACGATAGCCGACTGACCGGGGCGTCGCCGCGCCAATTCTGCCAAAATAAAATTCTCATCCACTTCTATCCCCGACGGGCAGCCGTCAATAATAACGCCCAAACCCTTACCATGCGATTCGCCAAAAGTTGTAATCCGAAAAACTTGTCCAAATGAATTTCCTGCCATAAGTAATGCGATAATGATGTCTTTTGCTTTTTATCGTGATTTGCAAATGTAATTAAATATTAGACTTTATTTAGAAAAATTTTGTATGCAGCTAACTTTGTCTTTTTCCGATACTCTTCCTCTATTTTTCGCCCCGTATCGTAGGGTATGCAGCTCAAAATGAGGCTCGATTATCGAAAAAATACAAAAGTTCCATGCATACAAAATATTCCTAAATAAAGTCTACTATTTAGTATGTCATTTTGATGAATGAAAATATTTTCGTTAATTCGACATTTATTAAAGCATTAGTGAAAGAAAATAAATAACTTCTTCATTTGGGGTATTCTACTGAACAACAATTTTATTTAAACTGTATTTTATTGATTATTATTTATTTATGACGAAATTTAAAGAGAAAGTACGAACTATCTCCCCCTTTGGAGGGGGTTGGGGGAGGAAAACAGTCGAAAATCCTCCCCCAGCCCCCTCCAAAGCAGGGGTGATTGGTTCTGAATTTCGCACAAATTTTATTTTGTTTGATAGCCCCGAAGGGGTGAACTTCACTAACTTGGGGTGTCAGCCCCAAGATAGAAATTCGAGGTATCACTTAGCCCTGAAAGGGCGAAATTTCAAGTTATATCGCCCTTTCAGGGCTGGCGAAGTAGATTTATTCCGAGCAATGGGCTGACACCCATTGTTATAATATGTCGTCCCGTTGGGACTTGTGACAAAATTATATTTCGATGAAAATGATTTCTCATTCAGAACCAATCACCCCTGCCTCCAAAGGGGGAGATAGTTCGCGTTCTAATTTCGCAGGTAATATATTTATTTGATAATAAGTCAAATACAAATTATAAAAAATCATTGTTCAGCAGAATACATTTGGGGTAGATTATTTTCTTCCTCTTCCCTTACCCAATTACATTATCGCATTACCTATGTTCAGTGACGAATATTTTATGAAAATTGCCCTACGGGAGGCAGAAATTGCGCGAGAAAACGGCGAAATTCCGGTCGGCGCAGTAGTCGTGAGCCAAAATCAAGTCATCGCTCGCGCACACAATCAGACCGAACTCCTCAAAGACGTAACCGCACATGCCGAAATGATTGCCATAACCGCCGCCGCCAACGGATTGCAAAATAAATACCTCAACAATTGCATCCTATACGTGACCCTCGAACCTTGCGCTATGTGCGCGGGCGCACTCGCTTGGGCGCAACTCGGCAGACTGGTCTATGGTGCAAGCGATGAAAAACGCGGTTTTTCGCGCCACCAACCCAATGTGTTGCATCCCAAGACGGTCGTAGTCGCAGGTATCATGGAACCTTTGTGTGCAGAAATAATACGGAATTTTTTTCGGGGAAAAAGAGGGGATTAGGGAATTGGGTTAACGAAGACAGGGGGAACGAAAAGTCGTTTTGTAATATAAATTTTTGAATGGGAGATTTAGTGAAAGAAAATAAACAACTTGCCCCATTATGCTTGTTCTTTTCCCTTCTAAAAAACACAAAAAATAGTTCCGTAGCTATGGCTATGCAACGATTTTTTGAATTCTTCAGAAGAAAAAATTACGGCGCATTACGGAACAATTTATTTAATTTCTTTCACTTAGTACACTGTTTCACAAATTTATTTACTTTTTTGAGTATTTCTTTTAAAATGACTCTTCACCAAAAAATCCTTAAATACAGTGAATATTCGCGTCATTTTTGATTCGATTCATTTCAAAATAAACGTCAAAAAATGTAAATAAATTTATAAAACAGTGTACTAAGTACACTGTTTCACAAATTTATTTACTTTTTTGAGTATTTCTTTTAA
>Ga0209185_1001545_pt1 | contig 19465 bp, 12 predicted proteins | sample SidtaG_2_FD_187425 | JGI IMG/M metagenome (GOLD analysis project Ga0209185, IMG submission 187425) | Marine algal microbial communities from Sidmouth, United Kingdom - Sidmouth_Asex2 metaG (SPAdes) (version 2) | ecosystem: Host-associated > Algae > Red algae > Unclassified | place: Sidmouth... | reverse complement strand
AAACGAGATGCATAGAAGGCACTTGCTTGATTTATCCTTTCAAAGTATTCTAATTTATGATAACCTAAATCTCGTAAATAAAGTGCGTTCTCTTTTATATCATCAGTTAAAAAGGTCTTATCATTTCTTGTTCCATTACTCAAGGTTATCTGACAATCATGACCCTTTATGTCTAATAGTAAAATTTAATTTTATCATAGCATCTGGTGCAGTACCTCCTGGTCTTTTAAAGTCATCTCGTAAATGAGTAGGCAATAAAAAAGAGGTAGAGTCTTCTAAGTAGATACCACTGAAGTCATTAAAAATATCACTTTGTTTTGCGCTCTCTAATAAGTGATATAAAAGCAACTGCTCAAATATTTTTTTCACAAAATCTACTGACTCTTTTTTAAATTGTTCATTTAAACTTTGTTTACACATAACAACTCCTAAACCAACTAAATGAGCGCATAATTCTGTTAGACTATGACCATGACCTTTATTTATTGGTGCTTCTATACACATTTTTAAAAAGGCTGGGGCTGTTAATTTATTTTCTCTTTGAATGAAGCCAGAAGAAGAAGATATTTCTTTAATACGTTCTTCTTCAAAAAAATCTTGCATATTGTTGCCCATTTCACTAATTTTAGGGCTTATTTCTTGGAATTCCATCTTATTTTGTATTTTGCTTATACAAAGATGGAGTTCCTTTTTCTTTCCTTTACATATTTTTATTTTACTAACCTGATGGCTATGGCATGCTCCCGCTGTACGCTAATGGATGGCATCTCTGAGATGCCTTCCATTTTCTCACGTCTTGTACCGTATTGCAGGGCATTTTCAAAATGCCTTGCATTTCCACATTTGAACCGAAAAGGCAGCCAACGCAGCAGCCAACCACTGCTATCGAGTCCATTTTTCATGGTTTAGACATTGAGATTAGGGATGTTTTAGCCCATCATAAGCGTACAAACTCTCCAAAATAGACCTGATGGTAGTGATATGGTGGCGAGGTTGGGCAGACCCAAGTGTCTGCCCAACCTACCCAAGTGTCTGCCCGCAGCGTAGGCAAGCCACCATAATAGCGGACAGCAGGCCCATGCTTGACGACGAAGCACTCCACCATTCTCTCCAAAAAAATAACACAAAAGCCCTTTCAAACAAGCCAAAAAAACCGTAAATTTACACTTGAAACGCATAAGGACAACCATAAAAGAGTCATATGATATAAGGAGAAATGGTTGGTCATTTGTGAAATTATGTAAACTAAGAGAAGGATAAATATGAAATCTTATGACTTTATTTGTCATATGTTTTTGTGGGTTAAGACCTTCTTTAAAAGTGTAAATTTATGGCAAAGAAAAACAAGCAGGACAACACTGCTGCTGAAAAACTACTCAGACCTGAAGCCCTTAGCGATTCCGAAACGCTCGCAGGGATGTACGAAAATTGGTTCTTGGATTATGCTTCCTATGTAATCTTAGAAAGAGCCGTTCCCAAACTCGAAGATGGCTTAAAACCTGTTCAAAGACGAATTTTACATGCTTTGAAACAGATGGATGATGGGCGATTCCATAAAGTCGCTAATGTCATTGGACAAACAATGCAGTATCACCCACATGGCGATGCCTCTATTGAGGACGCTTTAGTCGCTTTAGGACAGAAAAACTTGCTCGTTGATCGGCAGGGAAATTGGGGTGATCCTCGAACGGGCGATAAGGCGGCGGCGGCTCGTTATATTGAATCTCGTTTAACAAAATTTGCCTTAGAAGTCGCCTTTAATGCGGAAACAACAGAATGGCAAGCGTCTTATGATGGACGTAAAAAAGAACCAATGGCATTGCCCATGAAGTTCCCATTATTGTTATTTCAAGGCGTGGAAGGTATTGCGGTAGGATTGGCGACGAAGATTATGCCACACAATTTTGTGGAGTTGATTAAGGCGTCGATTAAGATTTTGAAAGGACAAAAAGTGACGATTGTGCCTGACTTTCCATCAGGAGGGTCTGGAGACTTTGAAAATTATAACAATGGATTGAAAGGGGGAAAGATTCGACATCGTGCCACCATTGAGCAATTGGACAAAAAGACGCTAATAATCAAGGACGTGCCGTATGGTACAACAACAAATTCGCTGATTGATTCTATTGTCAAAGCCAATGATAAGAACAAAATAAAGATCAATAAAATCATTGATAATACGGCAAAAGATGTCGCCATTTTAGTAGAATTAGCTCCTACGATTTCGCCAGAAGTTACCAGAGATGCCTTGTACGCATTTACAGATTGTGAGGTGTCTATTTCGCCCAATTCTTGCGTGATTGTTGATGATAAACCCATTTTTATGGGAATCAGTGAAATCCTGAGACTTAGTACAGAGCGTACATTAGATTTGTTGAGAGAGGAATTAGAAATTAGATTGAATGCTTTGAAGGAAAGATGGCATATGTCTTCTTTGGAAAAAATCTTTATCGAAAATCGCATCTATCGCAAAATCGAAAATTGTACAACTTGGGAAGCGGTTATTTCTACGATTGATAAGGGATTGAAGCCATTCAAAAAGTTGTTGATGCGTAAGGTAACGGAAGAAGATATTGTGAAATTGACGGAAATCAAAATCAAAAGAATTTCTAAATACGATGCATTCAAAGCAGATGAAGCCATTGGAAGATTAGAAGAATCTATTGCAGAAGTTGAGCATCATTTAGAAAATATGACGGCTTATGCCATTGATTATTTTAAGAATTTACTGAAAAAATATGGCAAGGATAAAGAGCGGAAAACAGCAATAAAAAGCTTCTCAAATATCCAAGTCAAACACGTTGCCATTGCCAACAGAAAACTATATGTAGATCGAAAATCAGGTTTTATAGGAAGTGGACTCAAAGGCACAGAATTAGTAGGGGAGTGTTCAGATATTGATGATATTATCATTTTCCGAAAAGATGGAAAAATGATTGTGAGTCGTTTGGCTGATAAAACGTTTGTTGGAAAAGATATTATTCATGTAGCTGTTTGGAAAAAAAGCGATGACCGTAAAGTTTACAACATCATTTACTCCGATCCTGCCTCTAATAAAAATTATGCTAAACGCTTTGCAGTCACAGCCATTACGAGAGACAAGGAATATGATTTGACGAAAGGCGATAAACGCTCTAAGTTGTTGTATTTTTCTGCCAATCCTAACGGAGAAGCAGAGATTGTAGAAGTCTTATTAAGCTCAAGTTGTAAAGCTAAAATAAAACAATTTGATTTTGATTTTAGTACTTTGGCTGTTAAAGGAAGAACATCACAAGGAAATATTATTACTCGCTGGCCCATTCGTAAAGTTGTTTTAAAAGAAGCAGGAGTTTCCACGTTGGGAGGACGAGAATTGTGGTTAGATACACATTCAGGGCGACTCAACCCAAGAGAGATTGGGGAGTACTTAGGGGAGTTTAATACAGGCGATATGATTTTGGCAATTTACAAAGATGGTTCTTACAAACTAACAGACTTTGAATTAACCAATCGCTATCTTTCTGATGAGGTAGTAGAAGTGCTAAAGTTCAATCCTAAGTTTATTGTTTCTTGTGTATATTATCATGGAGAAAAGAAAGAGTATTTTGTCAAACGCTTTAAAATAGAAAATAAGAAAATTGGACAGAAACATTTCTTTGTTCCAGAAACAAGAGGCACAAAGATTTTTGTGGCAACCACCCAAAAAAATCCCGTTGTCGAATTTCAAGAGACCAAAGGCACAGGGCGTTCTAAAACCGTTGAAGAGGCAAAGGTTGCTGTGAAAAAATTGATTGATGTAAAGGGCTGGAAATCTTTAGGCAATCGCTTGAGTCGCCACAAAGTAAGTAAGCTCAAAGTTGTAGAGGAAATAGGCGCAAAATAGCAGCGTTATTTAAACAAGATATATAGATGTAAATGAAAGGTCAGCAATTAATTGCTGACCTTTTTTTATGCTAAAAATAGATATTTGTTTATTGCTATGCTGCATTTCAAAATTAGGCATAAATTTTGCTCTTTCTACTTGCTAACCTTATTGTAATGAATATGAATAAAATAAAATATATGATATTTTTTTCATTTCTAACATTGAGTATTAGAGTCTAAGCAACACACAACAACCCAACACACAACAACAACTAGAATCGTCTTCAACCAACATATTCAGCTATGGACTATACAACTCACTCTCAACAGGCTATGTCTGATTACTCCAATTTATTAAGTAATTACTTACCTCCTTTATTCATTTGTAATGTAGAAGGTAAATTACAATACTATTCGCCCAATGCTTTTGCGTTATTTAAACAAGTGCCATCATTTATAGGGGAAGCTATAGATACACTTTTACCTGAAATAATGGTAAAAAATATACATGAAAATCTCAAGAAAGTTAATCACAGTCAAAAAGAAACAAGCTGTTTTGTGTATGATGCAAAAAGAGATACCTCTTTTCAATTAAAATTTAGGATAGAAGGAAAGGATAATAAAGGAGAGAATCTCTATATAATAGAGCTACAAAAAGTCTCAAATATAGAAATTCCTTCTAATTTGGGAAATAATGGCTATCCTTCAAATTGGCAGCAACTCAAATACCAGGCAATTGTTGAAAATACATTAGATGGCATTTTTTTAAGTGACTTAAAAAATGGACGGGCTGTAGAATGTAATAGACAAGCCGTAAAAATATTTGGAGCAACTCGAAAAAAATTATTAGAAGGTGGGGTTTTAGGGTTTAGTCCCGATTTTCAAGCCGATGGACAGTCTTCTAAAGAAAAGTTAAAGAAGATCAAACAAGAACTCCTCAAGAATGGAGAAAAAAAACAAATGTTTCAATGGCGATACCGCAAAAAAAACGGACAAGAGTTTGATGCCGATGTTGTGGTAAATCTTATTGAAGAAGATGATTGTAAATTGTGGCTGACCATTATTCGAGATGTTTCTGAACGAATCAATAATGAACGAGCGTTACAAGAAAGCTACCGCAAATTACACTCGGTTTTCAACAACACTTTTCAATTTGCTTGGTTGATAAGTAAAGAAGGTCTTTTACAAGAAATAAATGAAACGGCTATTAATATATTTAAAGTCGATCCAGAAAGCATTATCACCAAACCAATTTGGGAAACAACTTGGTGGAAACAAAATCCCTTGTCAAGCCAACAATTGCAAAGTTCCATTAAAGATGTTATCAGAGAAAAAAAGTACGTGCGCTTTAGCTCTAATTTTTATGATGCTGAAAAACAAAAACACATTTTAGATTTTTCACTGAAACCTTTAATGAATGAAGAAAACGAAATCGTTCAATTGATTCTGGAAGGAAGAGATGTTACCGAACTGGTCAAAAGCAAAGAAGACACCATCAACCGTGAGCGTTTGTACCGTTCTATCATTCGCAACACACAGGGTACAACTGTACTATTATTTGACCAAGACCTCAGATTCCAACTGGTCGAAGGAAGTTATGGCGAAATGTTTGGTTTACAAGAAAAAGAGATTTTAGGTAAACGCATTGACGAACTGCTCCAAAATAATTTAGGGAAAGGATATATTGAAAGATTTCAAGAAGCTATTGACGGGCAGTTAGTCATTTTTGAACAAATATGGGAAGAACAACATTATTACATCAAAGCTGTTCCTATTCGAGATTTTGATGGCGAAATCAATGAAGCCATGATTATCGTTCAAGATGTTACTGAAATCCGACGGGCAGAAAAAGAGCTAAGTCAAAAGGTAGCTGAATTACACGAAAAGAACGAGGAGCTTGAAGAATACATCGACTCAAATTTACAGTTAGAGAACTTTGCGTACATGGCTTCTCACGATCTCAAAGAACCCTTACGCATCATCAACGGTTTTTCTCAACTTATCAAAAGAAACTACTACAACAAACTCGACCAAATAGGGAAAGAGTACATTGACTTCATTACTGATGGTTCTAAAAGAATGGATGCGTTAATTTCTGCGCTCTTAAATTATTCCAAAATTAACTCTGACGAGGTATTTTTTGAGGAACTCAAAGTGCAAGATCTCCTTACATTGGCGACCAACAATCTCATGAAATCCATTATTGAGCATAAAGTGAGCGTCAATATTTCGCACAACATGCCTGCGACCATCATTGGCAACCGTGATCGTTTGGTACAACTTTTTCAAAACTTGCTTGCTAATGCCATTAAATTCCGCAACGACGAAGGGCAACTACAGCCCATCATCCACATTCGTTGTGAAAATAAAGAAGATAGCTGGCAATTTTCAGTCGCAGACAACGGTATTGGTATTGAGAACGAGCACCAAGACAAGATTTTCTTGCTCTTCAAAAAAGTACATCCCAAAAAACATCAAGGCTCAGGCATTGGTTTAGCCACTTGTCGCCGTATTATAGAGCAGCACAAAGGCAATATTTGGGTAGAATCAGAAGAAGGCAATGGGGCTATTTTTCACTTTACCATCAGCAAAAAACTAGAATTTAAGACGGTAGAAGGCAATCAAGCCCCACCATCGAACTAATTTAAAAAAAACAGAAAAAAAGCTTTACATAATCAATAATATAAGTTATCTTTGTGTTCGCTTTTAGGAATAAAAGTAGAATGGTGCGGTAGCTCAGTTGGTAGAGCAATGGACTGAAAATCCATGTGTCGGCGGTTCGAACCCGCCCCACACCACATTAAAGCCTTTTGATAACAAATGTTGTCAAAAGGCTTTTTTATTTAGGCACAACAGCCATAAAAAAATGCAAAACCCTAAAAATAGAATCTTGCGTTAAAATAAATTGCTTAATTTTTTTTGGAGATAACAGGTTTGTTTAAATTCTAATTTTTTTGGAGAGAACGGTCAATTCCTCCGTCGTACAGCATGCTCCTGCTGTCCGCTACTACACCAAGCCATCACAAAAATTTATAGCCAGTCTATTTGGTATAACGCTACCATCAGGTCTATGTTAAAAGGCTTGAACCTCATAAAACGGAAAATAGACCAAGCATTTTGTAGTTGAGACCATGAAAAATAGCCCTGATAGTAGTGGTATGGTGGCGTGGTTGGGACACACGGCCGTGTCTGTGACAGGCAAGCCACCATAAGAACGGATAGCAGGCCTGAACGTCACGACGAAGCAACAAACCTTTCGCTCCTATTCAAAATCATAAGTAAGCGTCAAGTTTTTGAAAATATCCTCATCAATCATCTTTTCAAATCGCTTTTTTAACGTTAACAGTTCAGGATCTTTTTTGTCAATATCAGTACTTGTGGTTGTATAATGTACCAATAAATCATGTACCTTAACATTCTGTGTTTTGTCTTTTAAATCCTTAAAATCACCTACTTCAATAATGGCTTTTGCTTCTTCTCTTTCTTCTTCTGATAATTCTTTATAAAAAGCTTTTTCCCATTTTTGGGTGAGTCCTAATTCCTCAAATATTTTTCGATAGACAATATAATTTACAGGCATATACAATATCTTAAAAAATTCTTCTTCGTTTTTACCAAATGCCTTTTCAAAAAAGCTTCTTTTGGGAGCAACAATACCTCTTGTAACATTTAATACAGATCGAATAGCTCTTACGTATTGATAATTCCAATGTTTGCCCGTATAAGTTCTACGTGTGGCATCTTCTCCGTATAAAGGAATGTATTTCATAGGAAAAGAATAAATATTAAGCCCAAGTCTTTCCCCTAATTCTACATTAATTTTCAAGCGATTGTAAAAGTCAATGGGCTTGTCTGTAAAGTTGTATAAAATATAATTGGACAGTTCTTTTATACCATATTTAGCAGCTAATTCGACGGCCTTTGTGTATTGTTTTTTTAAGCCTATATAGTCAAAAGCAATGCGTAAAGGCTTGATTGGAATCTCAGACATTAGCTTCATAAACTCGTCTGTAACATAGCGGCAGTCAGTTCCTTGGTTAAAGTCTACATAGCGTTTTCCTGATCTTTTGGGGCGGTTTTTTTCGTATATATCAGCTATCTGTGGATATGCTTCTAAAATGTTTTCTTTGGTAACGGTGTGTACATTGGTTAGTTCATATTTTTCTAAAACTTCTTTATACAGTTGTCTTCTTTGACTTTTGTTGTTTGCAAATTGTGGGATATATAGATTGTTTAATAGCTTATGTACTCGCCTAATATATGATTTATCATTCCAGTTATTTTTTAAATTTTGGACAGCAATATCTAATTGATTGGGTTCTTTATAGGTTGCCCCTTTTACAAATCCCAAGTCTTTGATTTCTTGTATTACCTCTGCAAACTTTGGAGAAGCCAATACATTATTATCCATTAGCAACAAATTTTTCTGGTCACCAAATTTTTCCTTAATGGAATTAAATTTATCAATACTATCTACTTTGGGTTTGTAGATTGGCTCTAATTTGGGTACAGCACAAAAGGAGCATTTACGGGTGCAACCTTTGGTCATAAACGTAAAGTAAGCACTTCCTGTAGGATAGTCGTAGTCAATTTCGTAAAGAATAGAATAGTCTAAAGGCAATTCATCTACAATCATTTTATTGCCTTTGTCCAACAGACCAGGCTTATCCAAAAGTCCAGTCATTGGCGCAATACCTGTCGCTTCTTTAATCAATTCAGGAATTAAAGAAGCAGCCACTCCACCGACTTTAAGCTCTTTTTCCTCTTTAACCAATCGTTTTGCCTCATTGATGGTTCTGACGGTTATATCAAAATAAAAAGTAAATAGGGTCGTGACATAAATGCGGTCAAACTTATTGTGTTCATAGAAATGATCTCGTAAAAAATAATTGCGGTAATATTCTAAGGCACTTCTTAGTAAAGGTTCATTGGGTGAACCTTCAAAAAGATTGCCATCAAACAAGGTAAGATATCTTTTACTTATAAAATCTTTAATATCATCATAAGCAATTCGCCAATTTTGAGATGAGTCTATCTTTAGCAGACGTTCAATACATTCTGGAACAATATTATTTAAGACAAAATCGCTAAGTTCTCCTTTAAAAAAAGTTACTTCATCCCCTAAAGTACGGTGATACGTCGCAATTTTCATTAAGCCGATTGGCGGATATTTGTTTTTGTAGTTGGGTTCTAAAAGTAGTATCTTTCTTTTCTGTTTTTTACTCATGTTTGTTTTTCCTTATATTGTTTTCCAAATTCTCTTGACTGTTTTACTACGCTTGAAACAAGTCTTATCTCTGTTCTTTGTTCTTCCTTAAAGATAGCATGAACAGCTAAGAAAAACAAGTTTCATTTTACTGAAAAGCCTCTTTAATTTTTTCAATGAGATTAGCCGATAAATGCCTGTCAACTAAAACTATATCTATAATGTCAAAAACTTTTTGTAGCACCTCTTTACCATCGTCATCTACTTTTAAATCATCTACCACCAATTTTACTTCTTTTTGTGGTTTGATGGTGTGCAATTTGACTTGGGCTACTTTCGTTTTTTTATCTTTGGTCAATTTTTGAAAAAGCTGTGCTTTAGGTGATTCTTCTTCTGCTTCTTCTATGGCTTTAGAATAACGAGTTAATTTGCGTTCTGCTTTGATGGCTTCTTCCTTCGCTTTCTCAATTTTTTCTTCAAAATCTTCCGCTTCTTTAGAACTTGTAAATCCTTTTTTCTGTTTGGTTTTAAATTCTTTTTTTACTTCTTCTAAACGGCTGATGCGCTTTTGTGCGCTACGGGCTTCAGAGGCAAAATGATAAAGGTCGTGTAGTTTTTTCTGAAAGAGTTTCTTTAATTCTTTTTCAAAAGCAGTTAAGACATCATTCGGCATAAAATAATCTCGACGACTATTTGGCAATAAATGCATATGAACGGCATGAACCTCACCAAAAAAATAGTGGTTGCCCCGATGTTCTTTGTGAAAGCGAATCAGTGTTTGGTCGTCGCCAATCTGAATATTACTTTTTCTCACTCGAATACCTCTTGCTGCATTTTCTCTGGAAATCACGCCAGGAAATTTAGAAATCCCATACCAACCCCAAGCCAAAAGTTGATTTTTATAATGAAATTGAAAAAACTCTACCTCAAATATTTCATCAACACTTTTGCGACTATTGCCTTCGCCTTTGTAAATTCGAGAAGTATAAGCTTTTTCGATTTGTGTGCCGTTGAGATAAATATTGTATTCATCAACAGTAATATCAGATTCTTCAAGGTGATTCGCAATATCGGTAGCAAATTGATTAAACCCACGATTGAATGGAACAGGCGCAGACATTTGAAGATAAGACTCCACGATTTTTTTATCTAACAATTCCGCTTTACTCACATTTTGTAAAGTAACTTTGAAATAATGCTTGTCTTCTTCTTCATAACTAACGGTAAAAGAAGTGATTTGATCAATAACTTTGCTGGCACTGATTTTTACATCAGGATTGCTTGCAATTTGTCGAAGGCCGATGCCGCTCCAAGTCATCGTCGTTTTGACGGGTTCCCCTACAGCAGATGTTTCAAAAATCAATTCATCGCAATAAGCCAAACCACCCAAGCGACCAATACCTCTAAATCCTTTGTCAATACCTCGTCTTTTGGTCGAAGTAGCAATATTCCGCAAAATTTCAACGACTTTATCTTGCTCAATACCAGTGGCATTGTCTTCAATAGAAATACTCTTTTTGCTTTTTTCGATGGTAATTTCGATGAAGCCTTTGTCTTGGCTTTCTAAGATGCCCAATTCGACGGCTTTGTCAATTTGATCGGCGGCATTTTGAATGTATTCTCTATAAATTGGCATCGCTTCTTCATACATGCCAATGGTAAGGCTTTCGATGACATTTTTGCCTATAATGGTTTCTTGGTCTAAGCCTTGTAATTTGTTATATTTCTTTGTGGTTTTCTTCTTAGCCATTTTTGTATTGTTTGTAAACAGGTTTTGGAAATTTTATATTCAATAAAGAGCGAAATATGGGATTCTCAATAATGTATTCTCCCTGTTTTAAACGAGACATCATATTTTTGTAGACTTGTGGCACAAATCTATAGTCACTTTTCGATACCTCAATCGCATTGGTTCGCCCATACGCATGTGTAGAACAGTTGCCCTTCACTCTATTGTGAATATCACTTTTGAACTGCTCCGCAGAAAAGAGAATAATCCCCAAAGAACGCCCTCGCTCGGTAATGTCTATAATTTGCTTTAAAATAGGAGAAGCTTTAGGCACATCATTGGAAGCATATTTATTCAATTCATCGACAAAGATAATAATTTTGGAGGGGATTTCATCTGCATCTCGCTCAGGAGAATCTCCCAATTTCAAATCATAGATATTTCTAATAACATTACCAAAGACAAAGGACTGCATATCTTCCGATAATTTGGCAATATCTACGACCAAGACCTCATTTTTCTGAATATGCGTAATAGCTTCTTCTAAGCGAACTTCATTTTTTGTCTTATCAGCTCTTGCTGCAAACATGGGATGGTTAATCGCTTTATTAGCGACTCGCTTAAATTTTCGCCAACTGACCACCTTAATTTCATTATTCATGCTCGTTCCATTGCTCAAATCAACGAGTTCTTTGCTAAATTCCTTCCAATTTCTTAGACCTCTAAAACCGCCTTGTTCCGTAATAATATAGTTGAGAATACTGTCCATCGTGCCTGTAGAATCGTCTATATTGGCAAAAAATAGCTCTAAGCTTTCCTTGTCGTATTCGTAAACATATTTGTACTTAAAGCCTTTGTTTTGATCTATTTGGGCATCAAGGTCTATTTTGCTTGCATAGGAAGTGGGTGTGCCATGATGTCCGTAAGGATAAAAGTATTTGACATTTTCAAATGGTTCTGGATCAAGACCAAGCATCTCATAAATTGCTTCGTCTTTTTCGGTTAAATCCACGTTGGGCTCATCTATTGCCAACAAATCCCGTCCTTTTACATTAAACAGCACAAAAGCCACACTTTCTTCTTTGCGTTCGCCGATATTATTCAAAAACTTTTGTTGTAAAGCTTTAAACAAAAACATCGCATAAGATGTTTTGGCGGCAAGTCCAGAAATACCCGATATATTGAGGTGTGCGCCTTCTGGACCAATCAGAAATTTGGAATTGATATTGACTTTTAATTGTATTTTTTCTTCTTCGCCTGCATACATCTCTAAATACCCACAAGCCAAAGGGTTTTTGACATTGTGTAAGCCCAATGCTTGCGCCACTTCCTGTTTGTTGGCCAAACTCACTTGACTGCCATGTTGGACAGGCGTATAAATATTGGCGGTATTGCCCACAACTTTGGCTTTGACATAATTTAAGGCAATGCGCTGTGTATTGGGCTGTAAGTCGGCATCGCCAAAATCATTGGAAATATAGCTATTAAGGTAGCTATCAGCATCTGTTATATGAGAAATGGATTCCACAACACCAAAAGTAGTAGAGGGCTTCGGTCCTTTGCTAATGTGCGCTACTTTAATCACATCAAAAGGACTTAATATCACGTCTTTATGGGTCCAAAAATAAAATTCGTCAATGGTTGTTGGGGCTTTTTGGGTTGCAGCCACTTTGCCTATTATCATAAAAGAGTTTTCTTAAAAAAGATGAATAAAATGTGCATCGCTAATATATTGACTTTTTATAAATTTTTCAGTAAGATAAATAGGATATAAATGATTTGCCCAACGATTATCTTTACCATATGCCGTCGGATTCCTTTCATTAATAAGATTCGCACTAATCTCATCAATTTCGCTACTTTCTAAGCCCAAATCTTGTTCTTCTTCTGTCACCAAAATTTTTTCTACTTTAATGACACCACTAAAAGGCCCTGCCGTATGCGCACGAGATTGTAAGCGGAGATACCAAACACAAAACAAAACTTCTTGAAAGGCATATTTATAGGCAGGCGTACGATAAAATACAGGCATATCGGCAATATCGACAGCAATATTGCCCCCTCTATTATTTTTGCAAAGTTCAGGATCAAATGACTTGGAGACGCCAACAACCGAACGGTAACTATCTTTCATCGTTCGCCATTCATGAATATTTTGTGTAGCTCGTTCAAAATATTCTAAAGAACCATCTTTTAGTAAGTAAGTAGTTCGATTAAGCTTGCGACCATGCGCCAAATCAACAACAATTTTTCGTTCCAAATCGGTCATTTTTTGTTGCACTTTTGCCACCCCTCGATCTTCATAACGTTGCCCCTTTTCCAATTGCCGATCCGAATAAGGGATGACATGCGTAATTTGAATGTTTCTTTTTTGTAAGTTAGGTCGTGCATTTAGCGTATTTTTGAGATCTGTAAAATACGTACTACGAGGATGCAAATCTTTATCAGCACACATCGGCAACGCCAACACAATTTGTTTTTCCAAATAAGCTTTTTTAAAACTATCAGGTGCAGAACGATAACAACAACCCACACCAACCTGTCCAGCCATAATTGGATAAATTCGCTGATCAAAAGCAATATCATCCAGTTTATAAGTCTTGCGAGATCCATCTAAAAAATACTTGAAAAGCTGTTTTTTTGATTTTCCAATATCCTTTGCCCGTTGTGCTATACTAATAGGTTGAACAATATTTTTATCAGTTTCCCCATTGCGTCCTCGCTTAAACACAATATTGGGTTTATCCTCATAAGGCAGCTTGGGCATCTCCACTCGTTCAAACCTAAATTTAGTAGAACTATAGGTTTTACCGCCCGTTTCTTGGGCAATAAAAGAAAGTAAATTACTCATATTTTAAAAGTAATCATTTTTCATAACTAAAAGAAACAAAAAAACGCAAGACCCTAAAAATAGAATCTTGCGTTTAAAGAACATTAAAATAAATTGCTTAATTTTTTTTTGGAGAGAATGGTAAATTTCTCCGTCGTACAGCGTGGTCCCGCTGTGCCATCGGGTCTATTTTAAAAGGCTTGAACCTCATAAAACTGATATAGACTGTACTTGCTAAGTATTTTGCAGTTGAGACCATGAAAAATAGCCCTGATAGAAGTGGTATGGTGGCGGCGAGGCAGGTAGATGTAAGGCATCTTCAAGATGCCTTACATCTTGTGCGAAGGCCACCATAAGAACGGACAGCAGGACAAGACATAACGACGAAGCACCTGACCTTTCGCTCCTTTTAAACATATTGAGAAATCAGTTTAATCTCATAGTGCCTGCATTGTCATGGGTTAGAAGAAAATCAATACTTAGACATAGAGGTATATGCAGGACAAAAACAAAGAATAAAAACAAGATTAGTTATACAAAAAGTACCAGAGGAGGTTGCTGCACAAAAGAGAGAAAAAATGAAAAAGAATAAAAGGGGCAATGATAGAAACGTCAGTCAGCATCGTTTAGATTTTTGTTCTTGTAATGCTTTCATTACTAATTTGAGTAGAGAGCAATGGCAAGCTCATATGATTGCAGCTATTTATAAAATTAGATGGCAGATTGAAATCATTTTACTATTTTTAAAAGTGAAATTTGGAATACGATTGGGGAAGAAATCAGCGAATTAAAAGGATAGCTATTATCAATGATTCTTTAAAAATGGCTTTAAGGGTAAATAAGACAGAACTATATGAAGAGTTCTTAGTTAATGCCTATATCGCACTAGTAAAATTGGGTGAAAAACAATATAGAAAGGGTAGAGACAATCCGCTCTTTCATATAGGAAAATTTGCAACCTGACGGCTATGGCGAGACCATGCGTTGCGATGAAAGATAAACAGTTCTCTCCTAAAAAAAAATTAAATATGTCAGGGGTTTGCTTATGTCAAGTGGGTATAAAAAAAGAAAAGCCAAAGCAATCGAGGGGTGTTTGCTTTGGCTGTTGGAATCGCTTTAATCAATAAAAAAAGCATTCGCTAAGAAAAAAATATAAAGTATATGTAAACATTAGTATCCAATTTCCGCTACTCCTAATTTCGCTTTGTTGAATAACCAAAGATCGTGGTCTGTGGTTTGGATAACGCCGTCCATATTGCCGTCTGTTTGGTCGTAAGTATAGAGTACGGCCGGATCGAGCCTCCAAAGGTCTTCGTCGGTTAATTGAATGGTTCCATCTGCTTCGTAATCTCCTCCATATAGGACGTGTATACCGCCCGCTAAAGGTTTAATTTGTTGTGTGCCTAAAGTGGCTGTGGGAGAACTGTCGGTAAAATCTAAGGTAACTACATTTGAGTTGGCACCATTATATGCGTTCGCTGTTATTATATCTAAGTGGTTGCGGTGGCGAATGGCAAAATGATAGGCTTCTCGCCCATTTAGGGTTTTGAAAGATAAAGGCGAAACCCCGTCCAAATCTACAATTTGTCCATTGTTCAATAAAATGCCTGCGTGTTGTTCTACTATTGTTGTTTGAGGTGTTCCAACTGTTTGAGGTGTGCCTAAACGGGCTTCTACTAAAACCCAATCGACCATATTGGTCGGTATTGTACTCAAACTTTCACTTCCATTATAATTCCACGGGGCTGTATTATAAGGTTGTGTTGTGGGTAGTAACCCCTCTTGGTTTAGTGTTGTACGCATAAATCCTGTTCCAGTTTCATATGCACCCTCTAAAAATATTTTTGCACTTAATCTCAGTGGACTTCCCAAAAATTCTTGTCGTGAAATAGCAAGTGCCACATCTTTATCAAAGGTTTTGGATTGTCCAAAAGCATCTAATTGTGAGGTACTTGCATTGGAGGGATGCAAATCATGAAGGGACATAAAGAGATAACGATAATCAGGTGTAAATGTAATACCTGTAGGCTCGGAATCATATGGTGCAATACCAAATAAACGGACATCGGGATTGCTTTGGGTGTGGTTCACACCAACAACCCATATGTAAAAGTCTCCGCCATCTTGTAAAACCCAAAGGTTGCCCAAATCATCAAAAGCTAAATTATCATTGCCTGTTCCCCAGGGAACAGAATAAGTATTTGTGCCATCATTGATATTGTAATTAGCATTCCCTACGAAGGTTTCAAAGTTGGTAATATTGCCTCCTGTTAAGGGATTGGGATCATCCAAACGATAGACGCTATCTTCGTTTTTGACGGCAAAATAAACCTTCCCGTCAATGGGGCTAATTTCTACATCTTCTACCCCACTAAATACTTTCGCACCAACGGCGTTGGCTTGACTGTTGGTCGTGTTCTGTTCGTTTTGGGTTGTGTTGTTAAGTTGTACCCAAGTTCCTGTTGTTGTGCTCAATTCTTTGTAAACATATAAGTCGCCACTGCTCAGATCTTTTGCAGTATTGGCAACAAATTTGAAGAGATAGCCTGGTGTGGCGTCTGATCCTTGATATACGGTTCGTTCGTTGCTGTGAATTGCTGCGTTTTCATGTCTAAAATTGCCCATTGCCCAGAGTTTATCGCCTCCTACTAATCCGCCAGGTTGGTCGATTACTGTTTTTGTTATGGGATCTATTTCGATTGCCCAGCCTGTGTCTTTATAGCCATCGCCATTGAAATCATTAAAGGCGTATTCTTCACAAGAAATGACTGTTCCCCAAGGAGTTACAGCTCCTGAACAGTTTCTGGAAGAATACCCTACGGCTGCCATACTAACAGGGACGGCTTGGCTATAGGACCAGCTTTGATTGAGCGGGTCGCAATCAATATCTAAAATCGTTACAGCACCGTAAGGATAGCCTTCCGAATTGATGGAAAGGTAGCCTTCTGTACTGCTATTGTTGATGGGAACGTAGCCTGTAAAATCAAATTTATAGGGCATTAGGCTACCATCAGAAAGAACATCACCGAGTTCGATGATGTATTGAAATTCGTGTGTATCCGAATACTGAAAGTCAGCAGTCGGTACATTTGGAGTGATAGAGGTAAAGTCGCTTATATGTTGTGCATTGATTACAATACAACTAAACAGTAGAAGTAGACTTTGACATCTATACAAGAAGGGATTTTGCATGATGAAGTATTTGTGAAGAAAGATACTTACTTTACTCATATAAATAAGTAAATGTTTCCTATTTGTTTATAATATTTTTTTTTGTATAAATTCATTTAGTAATGGATGAAGAATAAAATGTTGATTTTTGACAAAGAGATTTTTAGATAGATGATGCAAAAAACGTAGGCGTAGCAGGTGCTCGACGAGGCTTTTTAACGAAATATATCGGAAAATATCGCAGCCAAAAACGATAAGCTATTCTTTTTTCATTACTTCCTCATATTATTGCTAAAAAATGACAAATAAACAACAATTGACCTACAACTCTATTTGTATTTAATGCAGTAATAGTTTACTTTTATTGACCATCTTAAAAATTAGACAATCCATGTCTTTCAACTTCAAATACCTATTCCAACCTTTATTTGTCTTCTATGTCTTAGTGGTATATATTTTTGCTTCTTTTATTTGGTGGTCTATGCTTCATGTCCAAAAAAATCAGCAGGCTTTTAAAGACAATAAGACGATAATGGAGCTAGAATATGAAAAAGCAGGTCTTCCTAAAGATGCTGTGTTGTATTCTCCAAAATATGACGCCCTCAAAAAAAAATTGAAGCAACAAAACACTATGATTTTTGGAGAGGGTATTGTCTTTTTGATTTTGCTTTTTATTGGTACGTACAAAATCCATGCAGGTTTTAGAAAGGAACTTGTCCTCAATCGCCAACAGCGCAATTTTCTATTGTCCATTACCCACGAATTAAAATCGCCTATTGCCAGCATCAAATTATCGTTGCAAACGATGTACACTCGCAAGCTGTCGCCCCATCAACAAGAACGCCTTTTACAAAATTCGTTGAAGGATACGGAACGCTTGCAAAACTTGGTAAACAACCTACTTTTAGCCGCCAAGTTGGACAACCAAACGGTCACTTTTGCTTATGAACAACAGAATATCAGTAGTTTACTCCAAAGTATTACCGAAAAATTTACCATCAATGTAGGCATCAAGCGTACTTTTCATATAAATCTCACGCCCGAAGTATACATCAAAGGAGATCGCACCGCACTCAGTTCTATCTTCCACAACCTCATTGAAAATGCCATAAAATACTCGACGGAAAATGATGATATTATCGTCAAATCTTTTTTCAAAAATCAGCAAGTTATTGTACAGGTAAGTGATACGGGTATTGGTATTCCTGAGAAAGAAAAGAAGAATGTTTTCAAGAAGTTTTATCGCATTGGCAATGAAGATACTCGCAAAACAAAAGGAACGGGTTTAGGCTTATTTATCGTACAAGAATTGGTGGAATTGCATGGCGGACACATCACCCTTAAAAGTAACCAACCCAAAGGAACGACGTTTCAAATAAACTTCCCTAAAGCAACCGTTCAAGCCATTGCCACAAAAGAAAATCGTGCAAGTAAGAATCTTCCTTTGAATCCTGAGTTGAATTAATAATTAAGTTGCCTAATATTTTGGAGCGAAAGGCAAAGTGCTTCGTGGTGATGGAAAGTCCTGCTATCCGTTCTTATGGTGGCTTGCCTGCGCTGCGGGCAGACACATGGGTCTGCCCCTATGCCCTACCGCCACCATACCACTGCTATCAGGGCTATTTTGGATGGTCTTAACTTCTTATAACTTAGCCATATTTAACATCACCGTTCTGTCCTTCTAATCTAGACCTGATAGTAGCGGTATGGCTGTTTTGGTTTTTGTGGTTTATGTAGTTTTTGTGGTTTAAGTGGTTGCACCTCGACTCCGTTCGATGACCCGTAAAAGCCATAATAGTGGATAGCAGGCCCATGCTTCACGACGAAGCAATAAACCGTTCTCTCCTTATTTTTTATTAGTATATTTGTGCATTAATCAATCAGTGTTCTCGACTCAAACGAAAAATGCTTCACTTAGCCAAACAATATATGAGATACCTTATTAAAGGAAAATCTCGTTTTTACCTACACTCTCCTTTTGTGTATGGTTTGGTGGAAGAAATTTTTCGGGATAAACGGCATTTTTATACGTATGACGAGGTGGAACAAGTCCGCAAAAACTTGCTCAAGCAATCTCGAAGTATTACCATACAAGATTTAGGGGCTGGTTCTCGTATGGAAAGTTCTACGACTCGTCCAATCAACAAAATGGTCAAAAATGCTGCCATTACGCCCAAGTTTGGACAATTACTCTTTCGGCTTATCAATGATTTGAAGCCAAAAACCATGTTGGAATTGGGGACGTCTTTGGGTATTAGCGCATTGTATCAAGCCAAAGCCAATCCCACAGTTCCTTTCACCACCATCGAAGGCGCACCGCAACTCGCCAAACTCGCTCAAAAAAACTTTGATTTCCTGAAAGCCGATAATATCAAGCTCTTGGTCGGTAATTTTGATGACTTATTACCGCAATATCTCCAATCTATTGACACCCTACAGTACGCTTTTATAGACGGTAACCACCAAAAAGGACCTACACTCTCCTACTTCGAGCAATGTCTCGCCAAAGCTGACAACGATTCCCTTTTTATCTTCGATGACATCCACTGGTCTCCTGATATGACAGATTGTTGGAATACGATTTGCGCTCATCCGAAAGTAACTGTTAGTATTGACTTATATCGTATGGGACTGGTCTATTTTAGACAGGAACAGACGAAGGAGCATTTTATGCTTTGGTTTTAAT
>Ga0209185_1001542_pt1 | contig 19529 bp, 15 predicted proteins | sample SidtaG_2_FD_187425 | JGI IMG/M metagenome (GOLD analysis project Ga0209185, IMG submission 187425) | Marine algal microbial communities from Sidmouth, United Kingdom - Sidmouth_Asex2 metaG (SPAdes) (version 2) | ecosystem: Host-associated > Algae > Red algae > Unclassified | place: Sidmouth... | reverse complement strand
ATAGCGTATAGCAAGACCATGCTGCACGACGGAGCACTTTACCGTTCTCTCCTTAAAAGCTTAATAAACTTATAAAAACTTTACATTCTCATGATTTATTTGTAATTTATGCCTATAATAAACAGGGATGACAATTAGTTTTTTTATAACACTTATATTTGTTCATCAATAAAACAAACTACATGTTTAAATCATCTTTTAGCAAGCTGCCAAAACACAAAAAATTTAGCTATACGCCTCGGTATTATGATCCTGATGCGGAAAAGAGAGAGCGTAGAAAACGTATAAAAATGGAGCGTGGAAGCTTTTATAAAAATAGAAATAGCTTAATCGTTGGTTCTTTTACAGACCAAAAAGATAGAGTCTTTCGCAGAAATACTTCTGGACGAAATCAACTATTTAGAACGGTATTGCTCTTTGTAATGTTGGGTATTTTAGCCCTATATTTAGTGGGTATGGTGTCAGGATTCTTTACCTTTGCCTTTTTATTGATATTCTTACTTGTCTTTATCAGTAAAGCAAATCGGATTTAATGTCGGATATTATAAAATTATTGCCAGATGCCATTGCCAATCAGATTGCGGCAGGAGAAGTTATTTCTCGTCCTGCTTCTGCGGTGAAGGAGCTGTTAGAGAATGCTATTGATGCCAAAAGTACTCGTATTCAATTGATTGTCAAGAATGCAGGTAAAACGTTGATTCAAATCATTGATAATGGTCAGGGCATGTCTCCTACCGACGCTCGGCTCTCTTTTGAACGCCATGCAACTTCTAAAATACGAGAAGCCAATGACCTTTTTTCCATCCAAACAATGGGTTTTCGGGGCGAAGCATTGGCATCTATTGCTGCTATTGCCCATGTGGAACTCAAAACTCGCCCCGAAGAGGATGAATTGGGGACTCGTATTGTGATTGAGGGGTCTAAAGTGACGGTACAAGAGGCTTGCCAATGCGCTAAAGGAACGTCTATTTCCATCAAAAACCTATTTTTCAATATTCCTGCTCGTCGTAAATTTTTAAAATCGAACCCTGTTGAAACTCGCCATATTTTAGATGAATTTCAAAGGGTTGCTTTGGCGCATCCTGAAATATTTTTTACGGTACATAACAATGGACATGAGATTTATCATCTCAAACAAGGCAATGAAAAAAAGCGTATTGTCTCGGTTATGGGCAAAAATTTTGATGAACGACTCGTTCCCATCAATGAAAAAACGGACTTCCTAAAGATTTATGGCTTTATTGGAAAACCCCAATTTGCTCGCAAAACAAGGGGCGAACAGTTCTTTTTGGTCAATAAGCGTTTTATCAAAAGTACGTATTTGCATCGGGCGGTGATGGACGCTTATGATGATTTGTTGGGCGCAAGTACGTATCCGCTTTATGTCATTTATGTGGATATTGACCCTGCCAAAATTGATGTCAATGTGCATCCAACCAAACAGGAAATTAAGTTTGATGATGAACAAATCATCTATACTTTTATTAATGGGGCTGTCAAACGGGCTTTAGCGACCTATAGCATCACTCCGATGCTGGACTTTGACCAAGAAGCCAGTTTGTCCTTTTCTACCCCTTCTACGCCCTCTGCTTCTAATAAACCCAATTTACCGCCTTCATTTTCTTTGACTTCCAAAGGAAAAAGTATAGCATCGTTTAAAGGAAGTGAAGAAGATTTGAACAACTTGCCTACGGTTGAGAAAACGGAAAGAGACAATTTGAAGAATTGGCAGGAATTGTATGGAAAGACAAGCTCCAATGCTCCAACACAAGACGATAAAAGCCAATTTACCACGATGCCAAGTTCTTTGAATACGGGCAAGAAAAGAAGAACGCCAACGGAAACCAGTATAGAGGAAAAAATAGAGTTTCAACCGTTCCAACTCCACCAAAAATATATTGTTTATCACATAAAATCGGGCATTATTATCTTAGACCAACAAGCGACGCATGAGCGCATTTTGTTTGAGAAATACCACCATTCCCTAACCAATAAAACAAGCAGTACACAAAAGCTCTTATTTCCACATAAATTACAATTATCAACGGCAGATGCACGATTGTTGAGCGATATTTTACCCGAAATTAATGCATTGGGCTACACTTTAGAAGCAGAATTAGACAACATTTTCACGATTTATGGCGTACCTTCGGATCTGCAAAATTCGAGCGGAAGTACTGATTTAGATCAAACTTTTGACGACCTCATTTCCCAGTTTAAAACCAATGCACTTGATTTGAAAATTGACAAAAGAACCAATTTGGCTCGTGCCATGGCAAGACATTCTGCCATCAAAGCAGGGAGATTGCTGACAACAGAAGAAATGCAAGTCCTTATAGACCAACTTTTTGCTTGCGAAAAACCGTATATTGCCCCCAATGGACGACTCACTTTCATTAAACAAAGTTTGGACGAACTAGAAAAACAATTTCAAAAACGAAAATAATCGCTTCGCTCTTAGTTTAAGTCGTTTAAGTGGTTTTTGTCGTTGCAGAAACCACAAAAACCACTTAAACGACATAAACTATAAAATAAATGCAGCAATCTTCCTTTTCGCATATGTTTACGCCTGTTGTGACAAACTTGCTGATCATCAACGCCTTGTTTTTCTTCGCAACCTTGACACTAACAGGATCATTAAGTGCATATTTAGGTGATTTTCGCAGCCTTACAGATTTTTTGGCACTACACTATTGGGATTCTCCACAATTTCGTCCTTTCCAGATCATCACCCATATGTTCACACATGGAGGATTAGCGCACTTTTTCTTTAATATGTTTGGCTTAGTCATGTTTGGCAGTGTCATAGAACGCAAATTTGGTGCTCAACGCTTTTTATTTTTCTATATTTTTTGTGGATTGGGCGCAGCTCTCACCCAAATGGCGTTTTATGCATACGAAATATATTCTGTCGCCCATACTTTTACGCCAGCCTTAGAACAAGTATTTAGTTCAAAGGTTTTGATACAAAACTATTTGGGCAGCATGGTTGGTGCATCGGGCGCAATTACAGGGCTTTTGGCAGCATTTGGCTTAATGAATCCCAATGTTGATTTATACTTTATCTTTGTTCCTGTTCCCATCAAAGCAAAATATATGATTTCCATGTTTTTTGTAGGCAGTCTCTTTTTGGGTTTTATGCAGTTTGAAAGTGACAACCTTGCCCATTTTGCCCATTTGGGTGGGATGATTTTTGGGTTTATTTTGATGCAATTTTGGCGATTAACCCCTAAACGATTTTAGGTAAAAAAATTATCTTAACATTAAAAAAACAACTATTTTTTCTGTTTTATCAAACTGTTTTCCCCTATAATTCGTTATTTTAGATACAATAATTGTCTTAAACCAAAATAACTATTGATATAAACTTATAATTTGGAGAGAACGGTCAGTAACTTCGTCGTTACAGATGGTCCCGCTATCCGCTATTATGGCTTAATTAAGAACCACAAAAATCACGTAAGAACCGAACCACAGCACCACAGTACTAAGCACTACAGCACCAAAAGGGAAGCCATACCGCTACTATCGGGTCTATTTTGCACTGTCTGAACCTCCATATCAATTTGAAACATTACAACAACTAGGCTTAAGGGGTAAGAGCATCTCTTAAAAAAAATTTAGACAAAATGTACGGAAAAAATTCCTCTATAATAGAAGACATCCGCAACCAGTTTAGAAATGGCTCAATGACCAATCGGCTCATTTTGGCGAATCTCTTTGTGTTTGTTGGCTTAATTCTTCTCAAAATCATCTTTCAAGGTTTTATGCAAAATCAAGCCTTGTATGAAACAATCAAAAGCTTCATGGTTTTATCTTCTGGGATGAATTTCCTATTTAAGCCCTGGACTTTGTTTACATACATGTTTGTCCATGAAGGATTTATCCATCTTCTCTTTAATTTAGTTGTTTTATATTGGTTTGGCAGCATTTTTAGCATCTTCTTAAATGATAAGAAACTACTACCCATTTATCTTTATGGTGGCGTGGCAGGTGGTCTTACCTACTTACTCTTTGCCAATCTATTGCCCATGGGCGGTATGTTGTTAGGAGCTTCTGCGGGTATTATGGCGATTGTTTTTGCCGTTACCACCCTCAATCCTGACTATGTAGTTCGTCTAATGTTTATAGGCGATGTACGCCTTAAATATATTGCCTTAGCACTGATTGTTTTCGATTTAGCAGGCATTGCTTTTATGAATAATACAGGCGGACACCTCGCTCACTTAGGAGGCGGTTTAATGGGCTTTATTTTCACCAAACAGTTACAGAATGGCAATGACCTTGCCGCACCACTCAATCGGTTTTTTGATAGGCTATCGGGATCTGGAAAGCCTATAAAAAAATCCCGTCCACAAGTCGTTTATCGTCGCAACCCTTCCCAAGCCAGTACCGCAAGTCCTGCACCTCGCCGTACTCGTACTCGTGTTAACCCCAATAGTTCAGTAAAAACAGGAGATCAACAAAGCAAAATTGATGAGATTCTTGATAAAATTAGTACTTCTGGTTATGATAGTTTAAGCAAAGAGGAAAAAGAGTTTTTATTCCGTCTTGGGGATGATTAGATTTTTTGTTTAAGTGGTTTTGTAGTGACTGATTAACTAATTCACTGATTAACTAAGCTACGTATTAACCAAACTATATTATCTTTGCGCTAAAAACCAGAATTTACGACCAATAGGGATAGTTGGTCTTTACTTTTTATGAAACTCTCATTTTTTCAAAAATTGATGCTATTGCTCAATGTGGTGACTGCTTTATGTCTATTTGGAGCTTATCAGGCACCTTATGCCAATCCGAGTGGTGCTACTTGGGTTCCTTTGTTGGGACTTTCTTATCCATACATTTTAGCGGTTAATCTTCTATTTATTGTGTATTGGTTTTTGTTCAAACGTCTTTTTATGTTGGTGTCGCTTGTCTTTATCTTTTTAGGCTGGTCGCATCTCCAAACCGTTTTTGCGCTCAATATCAAGCCCAAACCCAACGAAGAAAGCAAAGTCTTTTTTAAAGTAATGAGCTATAATGTCCAAAACTTTGATTTGTATAATTGGACCGCAAATGAAGAGTCAAGGGATAATATGATGCGCCTTATCAAAAAAGAAAATCCTGATATTGTCACTTTCCAAGAGTTTTATACCCAAGAAACAGGCGATTTTCACAATATTCAACAGTTGGTTAACCAATTAGATTTCAAGCATTTTCACTTTGAAAAAACACTGACTTTAGATGGCAATAGACATTGGGGACTGGCTACCTTTTCTAAATTTCCTTTAAGCAATAAGCAATCAATCACCGTAGAAGGCACTAAAAAAGGAAATTTAATTACCTATTGCGATGTAGAAATGCCTGATACTCGCCTCATTCGGATTTTCAATGTTCATTTACAATCCATTGGTTTTGGTAAAAAAGACTATAAGTTTTTCAAAGAAATCACACAAACCCAAAAAACACCTGATTTAACTGCCTCAAAGTCGATTGTAAAGAAATTAAACGATGCTTACGCTAAACGTAGCAAACAAGCAGAGATATTGCAACAAGCCATTAGCGATTGTAAACGTCCTGTAGTCGTTTGTGGCGATTTTAATGATACGCCCCTTTCTTATACCTATCATACCATTAGTAAAGACTTAAAAGATACTTTTTTGGAACGAGGTTTTGGGGGTGGTGGCACTTATGCAGGTCCATTGCCTTCTTTTAGGATTGATTATATCTTTGTAGATTCCTTATTCCATGTCCACGATTTTGATGTCATCCAACAAAAGTACTCGGATCATTATCCTATTACAACGATGGTGGGTTATTAAGGTGGAACTAGGAAGCATAGAAACAATTATTGATATACGCTTTTAAAAATTAATTTTTCTAATTTGGAGCGAAGGGTTCAGTGCTTCGTCGTGACAGAAAGTCCCGCTATCCGCTACTATAGCCTCTAACGTATCTATTGAGCGATAACGAAACTATACGGACAAGGCATGCCTTGTCCCAACGCTCTCGAAACAAAATAACGTACTTCAAAGAAGGCTATAACGCTACTATCGGGGCTAGTTGGAAAGGTCTGAACTGTATTAATTTCAGACAAAATAAAATATACATTAATATAGCAATCCTAATTCAGTTCAGGAGTTTTCTTTCACGCAAAGACCGCAACGCAAAGAAACGCAAAGAAACGCAAAGCTCGACAGAAACCAATCTCTTTGTGACCTTTGCGTGAAATACACTTTTTCTATTTTCAAATAGGACTGCTATAGTTTGGCAAAGGATTGATAAAGAGATAATTACTTCGTCCCTTTCGTCCCACTGAAATCGTCCCCTATCAAGAACTAATTATTTATCAATGAATACAAGAAAACTATTTTTGATAGATGGCATCGGAGCAATCCTATCCGCCTTTTTATTGGGCGTTGTCTTAGTCCAATTGGAAAGTATTTTTGGAATCCCACGACAAGCACTTTTTATTCTTGCAGCCCTCCCTTGTATTTTGGCAATATATGATTTTTACTGTTACCTAAATGTCCAAGAAAATTTCAGTTTCTCCTTGCGGGTGATTGCTTCTATAAATTTATGGTACTGTTGTTTATCTATTGGATTCGCATTTTATCACTATCAAAAACTGACTTGTTTGGGTTGGATTTATATTGTGGGCGAAATTATAATTGTGGCTGCACTTGCAAGACTTGAACTAAAAACGGCTAATAAATTGGTCGCTGAAAAATAATTGCATCCATAAAAACTCTGAATTTGTCTTGGTTAGTTGATAGAGATTCTGTCCTTTAAAAATAGACTCGATAGTAGTGGATCCCGAAAAGCGTAGCGTCGGGATGGAACGAATAGCGAGACCCTGCGTCACGACGAAGCACCTCCCCTTTCTCTCCTAAAAATGATGTTTATATTTAGGTAGACTTAATATTTTTATCCGTTTTTTCTTCTTGATTGTTGGGGAAGGTAAAATAAAAAGAGCTGCCTTTTTCAAGTGTTGATTCTACCCATATTTTCCCACCGTATTGCTCTACAATTTTTTGGCAAGAAGTCAATCCAATCCCACTCCCTTCGTAGGCTTTTCGATGATGCAGTCGGGCAAAAGGTTCAAATATTTTTTTGTATTTACTTTTTTCTATACCAATGCCATTGTCTTTCACAAAGTAGGTGATTTTGTCTTTTTCTTGAAAAAAACTCACTGTGATAATCGTTTGAATATCCTTATTTCTAAATTTCAAGGCATTGCTAATAAGGTTTTGAAAAAGTTGAATTAAAAGAGATTCATGCACATAAATAGTAGGCATCTCTTTATCAAATTCCAAAACAGCATTTATTGCATTTAATTGCTCGGATAAATTAGATTTTACTGCTTGTAAAACATTTTTGAGTGGTACTATTTTTGTATAGGAAACAATTCGCCCTAACCTTGAATACTCTAATAAATCTTTTGTCAGCACTAATAAACGATTGCTACATTCAATAATAAATTCTAAAATTTCTTTATAATCCTCGCTGCTAACTTGTTCTCTTTCATTTTGCAAAATATTGGCAAAACTGTATATATTTTTTAAAGGCTCTCGTATATCATGAGAGGCTCTATAAGCAAAGAATTCTAAACTTGTATTTATTTCTTTTTGATGTACCAATAATTGTTCTTGAAAATCTATTTTTCTTTGATTTTCTTGTACATTAAATTCTTCTTGCAATCTAAAAACTAAATCATTTTTTTCTATATCATAAATATGCGCTTCAACCTGACGAGTCTTTGCAGAATAAATGTAGGCTTTCTCAAAATCTTTATTTTGCACATAAAATTTTTCCAGAAGATTATAAACGTAGATTTTTTTGTCCGTAAAATTCAGTTCTTCTACGAGGAGTTCTGCTTTTTTCAAAACACGAATAATTTCTCCCTCAAATTCATCTAAGAGCCTGCTTTGTTTCCAATAATAGTCTTGATTTTCCCTATCATCACACAGAATTTCACCAATGGCTAAATAGGCTAAAAGCAGTTTTGAGGTAGACTCATTTTTCAAGGAATAGTCCAAAATTCTGAGCGCAAAAACAAATGCTTCTTTATGGAGTTTTAGTTGATTTTTAATTCTTGCGTTATGCCAAGCAGCATAAACAATGTGTAAATGCACTTTTGTTTCGTCACTAAGATTTTTTAATTTTTCTGAATATTCAAGTATTTTTTCAGTATTATTTTTTTTATAATAAAATTCACAATAAGAGATGTACAACCAAACAAACATATTTTCGTCTTGGTCATTATCCGCAATACGCATCTTAAATCGTTCAAACTCTTTTTCGACTACATCATAGCGTTTCTGCAAAAGCAAACAATGAATAATATTATAGGAAATCGTACCTAAAATAATGGAATCACCATATTTCTTAGAGTTTTCTAAAGCTTGATAATAAAAAGACAACCCTCGTTCATAATGTCCTAATTCGATATAAGCCCCTGCGACGTTATTAAATAGTGCTGCTAAGTTTTGAGGTTTTTCTAACTTTACATATAAATCAATTCCTTTTGTTCCAATCTCTATGGTTTCATCAAACTTACCCTGTTCAAAATATATAGCACTCAAAAGCAAGGAGGACCTTGCCTCTAAATGCTCCAATTTTTGTTGTCGAATGGCACCTAAAATACTATGGATTTTCTTTTCAGTAAGATCATAGTTACCTAAATTACAATAAACAAATGAAATATATCCTTGTAATGTTAGTACCTCCTTATTTTCTTCAAGATTAAGAACTTGAGCATCTTTTACAATGATATTAGCATTTTCTATAAAAGCAACACATTCTATTTCTGTTTGTGGTTCTTTTAATAAAATATCTTCTATTCTTTGATTTAGACTTTCAAGTTGTTTTGATTCTATTTTTTTAGGAACTTCCATATGCTTTTATTTTAGAAAACAAGCTTTGGGAGGAGCATAAGATTATTTTTCATTTCACTTTAAAATGTTTGAGAATAATTACTTCTTTTTCATCAAGATAACGCCATTTAGAGCGAGGAAGTTCTTTTTTTGTAAGATTGGCATAAAGCACTCTATCTAATTTCACTACATTGTACCCTAAGGTTTCAAAGATACGTCTGACCACTCGATTCCAACCAATATGCAATTGTATTCCTACGCATTTTTTGTCCATTCCTTTAACGTAAGCCAAATCGTCTACCATTGCAATTCCTTCCTCCAATTTCACGCCTTCCTTTATATTCTTAAAATCATTTTTGGTTAATGGCTTGTTTAATTCGACGTGGTATAATTTTCGGACTTCATATTTAGGATGTGATAATTTTTGAGCCAAATCTCCATCATTGGTCAGCAACAGCAAACCCGTCGTATTTCGGTCTAAACGCCCTACAGGATACAAACGATCTCCTTTTGATCCTTTGAGATAATCCATTACGGTTTTTCTTCCTTGTGGATCACTTGTAGTAGAAATTACATCCTTTGGTTTATTTAAAAGAATGTACACTTTTTCAGTTGTAGGCGTTATTTTTTTTCCTCTAAAACAGACGGTATCTTTTGGTGTAACTTTAAAGCCCATTTCAAAGACTTTTTCGCCATTGACGGTTACATCCCCTGCTTTGATAAACTCATCCGCTTTCCGACGAGAGGCAACGCCTGAATGTGCTAAATATTTATTGAGCCGCATTTCGTCAAAATCGTAGGATTGGACAGGTTTATTCGATAGTTTTGGAGGTTTTCCCGATGGATTTTTCTTCTTCGCTGAATGATTTTTCGAGGTTTTCTTTGGAGTCGCTTTCCTCTTGTTTTGTTTCGGCTTCAACGGTCTTTGTTTCTTCGGTTGTTCTTTCATTGTCTTCTTGATTTTTAACTGCTAAATCAGCTTCTACTTCGGCTGTTAATTCTATTTCGTCTTCTGTTTCCCACTCAATCGCTTCGGCTGTTTCCCATTCGATGGCTTCTTCTGTCTCGGCTTCGATTGGTTCTTCGGTTTCGGCTTTGACTTCTTCTACTTCCGTTTCAAGCACTTCTTCCGTTTCAGCTTCGACTTCGATTGGTTCTTCTGTTTTAGTTTCAACGGCTTCCTCTGTTTCAGCTTCGACTACTTCCTCCTCTTGCGATTCGAGGGCTTCTTCTACTTCGGCTTCGACTGTTTCCTCTGTTTCAGCTTCGAGGGCTTCTTCCGTTTCGGCTTCGACTGCTTCTTCCGTTTCGGCTTTTATCATTCCTTCCATTTCAGCTTCTATGGCTTCTTCTGCTTCTGGATTGATATTTGCTTCAATGATTTCTCCTTTTATAGCTTCTGCGCCTTTATTTTCGGCTGTGACTACTTCTGCTTCGCTACCCTCTGCTTTTACCTCTTCTTCTGTCACATTGTCCCCTATCTGGTTGTGTTGTGGGATAACTTCTTTGAGTTTTGGTAAATCCTTGACAGATTTTAACCCAAAATGGTCCATAAATTGTTGGCTGGGTCCGTATAATAAGGGTCTTCCAATGCTATCTCCACGTCCAATGATTTCTATTAAATCTTTTTCTAATAGTTTTTGAACGCCATAATCGCTATTTACACCTCTAATTTCTTCAATTTGTGATTTAGAAATGGGCTGTTTGTAGGCGATGATGGACAAGGTTTCCATTGCCGCTTTGGACAGTCGCTTTTTGGCTTTGATGTTTAAATGGCTGGAAATAGTACGATGGTATTCGCTTTTGGACATAAATCGAAATCCTTTGCTGATTTCTACAAAGGCGATGGCAAAATCATCAGAAGCATAGCGTTCTGTTAAGAATGCGATGGCTTCTTTTATTTGATCTTTCGTAATATCTTCTGTGATATTGAGTTTTAAAGTTTGTTCTATTTCTTTAATGGAAATGGCTTGGTCTGCGGTAAAAGCCATGGCTTCGATATGACGTGCGATGTCTGCTATATTTACGGTTGTTTCTTCTTTCTTAGACATTAGTTATTATTTTTCACAAAGATAAGCAATGTTGTATTAAATGTTGAATTAAGCACTTGTTTGGGGATTAGTATATTGATGTATTAGGCTCTACAGTTATTGGTGTATTGGTGTATTGGTATGTTAGGGAATTAGGCTCTATGGTTTTTAGTATATTGGTGTATTGAGGGAATTAGGCTCTACAGTATTTGTTTATAACCAAGAATCAAGAACCACAGCACTAAGAACCACAGCACCAAGAATCAAGGAAAATCACTGATTCCTCCTATCTGCGCCCCACATTAATTTATCTCGTATGGTTCTTAAAAAACTATAATCTTTTAAGCGCAACATTTTGAGTAAAACGGGGGCTTTGTGTACGGTCAATTCTGTCGAAAAATTAACGGGATAGTATCGTGAATCCATCGTACATAAAAAATGGGCAGAACGTCCTTCCACTTTTAGGGAAATGACTTTATCATCTGCTATGACAAGGGGACGTAAGTTTAGATTGTGGGGAGCGATGGGTGTTAAAACTAAGCTTTTGGCACTGGGCATCAAAATAGGTCCTCCACAACTCAAAGAATAGCCTGTAGACCCTGTTGGCGTCGCTATAATGAGTCCATCTGCCCAATAAGAGTTCAAAAATTCGCCATCTAAATATGTATGTACCGTTATCATGGAAGTAGATTCACTTTTCATGATGGCACATTCGTTTAACGCTATATTGACTTCTCCAAATAGGTTTTCAGTACTTTTGATGACCAACATTGTTCTTTTTTCGAGATAATAGGCTTTCTCTTCAATTGCTTTGAACATCGCAACAATTTCATTTCGATTGATACTGGTCAAAAAGCCCAACCTGCCTGTATTGATGCCCAATACAGGAATTTTTCCTTTTTTATTGAAGGAGAGGGTTTGTAATAAAGTGCCGTCTCCACCAATACTAATCAATAGGTCTGGTGGGTTTGTTTTCAGTTCCTCAAAAGTGTCTATTGACTCAGGAATCTCTATATTTGCAGTGTATATTTGTTCTAAATAACCTTTATGAATAGAGATTTTTATAGCTCGTTCTGTTACTGTTTTGAACAAATTCTGAATCAGGTCTCTGTCTTTCTCCTTAAATACCCTGCCAAAGATGGCGATTTTCATGAGTTAGCTTTTTTGATGCACATAAAGATACTATTTTTTTTCGGTGAAAATAGTCTCTCCATAGGAGATAAATATTTAACAAGGATACTACTTTTTGATTTATCGTTAAGGCCTTCCAAAATAGACCTGATAGTAGTGGTATGGCAAAATAGTTTAAGTAGTTTTTGTGGTTTAAGTCGTTTAAGTGGTTGCGGTTCTTCTTTGGAATATAGTTGTTGCTTTTGCCATAAGAACGGATAGCAGGCCTGAGCGTCACGACGAAGTAATCCACCGTTGTCTCCTTATAAAAAAGGGCGGGTGGTTAATCATTCTGGCTATTTAGCAAACTCAAATCACCTGTCACTCGCCACCCGTCACCAAAACTATATCTTACGCCAATCATCCCAGCCTATGCCAAAGTGGAAGAATAAGAAGGCTTTTTTATCGTATTTGTTGTAACTGTATTCGACAGATAAATGGCTGTTTTTGCGTACAACAAAATCGAGGGCGAGTCCTGCGCCAAAAAGATGACCATTGTTGAGGTTATTTTGCAGGGAATTTTGGTCGCCATTGGTGAAAAAGTGGTCTCTTACCCAGCCTGTTTCGGTAAAAAGTCGTAAATAAATTTCGTTGGCAATGCTTCGGCGTTCTTTTTTGATTAAGGAATGATAGATGTTAAAGGCGAAAAGGCGTTGTTTGGCATCGGCTCGCAAAAATAAAAATTCTTGGGTGTCAATGCTGTACAATTCATATCCTCGAAAATCATTATCTCCTGTGCCAATTCTGATATTACTTAAATACGATATTTGTTCACCCCATGTTCTATGATATTTGATATTAAGGGCAACATAACGGCTTTTATCAATGGGAAAATAGTGGGAATAGTTGGTTTCAAAGGAAAGCGTGTTGAGGTCGTCAAAGATGCCAAAACCTTTTTTGACGACACTTGCTCGAATGTAATAGCCTTTTAAAGCATACCTTTTGATGTCTCGCAAATCTCGCTCAAAAATATAGCCCAATGACAGAAAACGTTGCTGACTTTTGCCTTCAAAAAAATATTGTGGATTATATTGGAGCAATGTATCGGATGCCCAAGAAGATTCGTAACGGGCTTTTATAAAGTGTTCGGTGTATAAATTTTTGCGGTAATTTAAAGTCAATCCTATCGCAAATTGTTTGAAAGCAGGCGTTTCTTGGTCGTAAAAAACGAGCTTGTTTTGCTCGCTTCTATAGGGTACTTTTCGATTGGTCCAATAACCCACTCTTGAGATTACGCCCCATTTTCTTTTTTTACCAATAGCAGGTCTGTAATAGGTCAAACTAATATTACGCAAAAAACCGCCTTGTACATCTAAAGTCAAGGTTTCATTGCGCCCTCGCCAATTGTGTTGTTCCAAAGAAAAACCATAAGTTGCTCGATTTAAGTCACGATTTTTCTCTTTCCACCAGACATTCCAATTTTGGTCGATGACATCAAAAATGAACCAAGGCCAAAAATACCACCGTTCATCAAAGGTAAATTTTAGATTCAGGGATTGGTGTCCAACAAAAATGGTATCAACAATAACCGACTTAAAAAGGTTTGTATTGACAAGGTTACTTTTATTTCGTTCTAACCGTTGGGCAAGATTCTCCAGCACGAGCGTGTCTCCTACTTTTAGGTCAAGCTCTCGCCATACAATCGCCTCCTTTGTTTTCTCTAATCCTTCAAGTAGAATTTCTTGAATAATGACAGCCTTCTCTGCTTTGTTTTGCCCAAAGAAGACAAGTGATAAGCAACAGAAAACCAAAGTAATCAACGACTTTGGAAGCAATTTTTTGTAGTTTTTTTGAGGCCAAAGATAAACAAAATTTCTATTGTTGTTCGTTCCTTAAATATTCAAGTAATTAATAAAAGAAGCCAATCTATCTTGCAAATAATCTTCGGAGCCATCTTCTCGATAAGACGCTTTTATGTCATAATCGAATCGCTCAAAAGTAGCCAAAATAGTATCTAAATCGACTCTATCTATTTTCAGCGTTACCGTCAATTTTTTAGAGGTATCAGGAATATCCAAGTAAGCGCCCAAAATTTTGGCATCATTGGACTCCACAATTCGAGCAATATCAGCCATCGAATAATCAAGCGCACTGACTTCTAAAATAATCACCCCTCCAGGATCTTTAAAGGCATTAATTTCAGAAAGATGCTTGATGATATTTTTCTTGGTAATGAGTCCAATATAAACTCCATCGTCATCTATTACAGGTAATAACGAAATTGAATTGGTACTCATTTTTTTCACGACATCAAAAAAGTGATCCAATTCGTGTGCACTCAATCGGCTCTCGTTCATTTGCAATTCGTGAATTGTATCGTCTAATTTTGCCATATCCATCACATCATGCTCGGCAATCATCCCTATATAATATCCCTCTTTTACAACAGGTAAATGACGCACACCGTACTCTGTCATTTTATTCAGAACGCTATTGCCAGATTCATTTATATCTAAAGGGGAAATGTCTTTACTAATAAGATTTTTTGCTATCATATTTAAGTATTTTTCTTTGGAGAAAACGTTTGGTTGCTTCGTCGTTACGTATGGGCCCGCTATCTGTTCCAATGGCTTTAGTTGGTCATTTAGTGGAGGTTGAGATACAACTACAAAAACCACATAAACCACAAAAACCAAAAGCCATTCCACTACTATCGGGTCTATTGGGTAAAGGACAAACCTCTATCCAATAACACAGTAGGTCTATATTCCCATCAAACTTAATCGAAACCAATGGAGTTTTTCTACTTATTTCGCTAAACTATCAAAGAAAAGACATCTAATGCAAATCAGGGCTTCAGGCACAGTTATTTTATTTACAGTGCTAGACTGTTTTAACCCCTGATTCGCATATAGCAGTCCTAATTCAGTTCAGGAATTTTCTTTCACGCAAAGACCGCAAAGAATTTTGACGCAAAGACCGCAAAGCTCAACAGAAACCAATCTCTTTGCGACCTTTGCGAAAAACTCTGCGACCTTTGCGTGAGATACACTTTTTCTATTTTCAGATAGGACTGCTATATCTACTATGTATAACGTATAAAACCAATAATGAGTTTGGAAAAACGGAAATTTGTTTATTAGGAGAATTAGGAGTCAGTTTATTGGGGAATTAGGGGGTTAATTTATGTGTGGATTTGGTGGTAAATTAAGGGAGTTTTATAGCGTTTAAACCATTTAAAATAGCCCTGATAGAAATGGTATCGTTTTTTGTAGTGGCAATTGGTTGCCCAACTTGTAGCATGGCAAAACGATAAGAATGGATAGCAGGACTGAGCGTCACGACGAAGCTCCGAACCGTTCGCTCCAAATTAAAAAAATATTAATTTTGAAAGCGTATCTCAATAATTTCACTCACTAAAAACTACCGACAACAATCTCCTTTCAAGACATCTCCTAAATCAGAGAATAAGTGTTGAATAGAAGCTATAATTCCCCCAAAAGCCTCTCGTAAGAAATCAAATTTACATTGTATCAAAGGATAGACATCAGCGATATAGGGATAAATCGAAGACGAGCCAATTAAGGTAGGCGAAAAGATTTCAGAGCGTTCTCCAAAATCGACAAAAGCACTAAAAAGAAAGCTAAAGACGATGAGCCAAGCAGTTCCCCCTACGGCTTTACCCAAATAATTTTGTTCGGGATCACCTATTTTGATTTGTTCTTGGATAGATCCAGTGAGTGTTGTCACCAAAGCATTAATCAAGATAAACATTAAGGCAAAAGAAATCAACGGGATATAAGCACCATCAATAGGAAGTTGCCCTTGTAGCAAAGAACTAGCAATATAGCTTGTTTTTAAAGCCAAGACAAGACATACAATGTATTTTAAAACAAACAAAACATTACCAAAAAGTTTTGTGTTAAAGCCTTGATAAATACCATAAGCCATAGATACGAGGAAAGCAATATCCAAAAACATAACTATATATTTAATTAAATCAAATGTGGGGACACAATGATATATGTCTCCCTAAGAGCCTATTTAGATTTAACCAAATAAGCCCCAATAAAGAGTCCAATAAAACCATTATGATTTTTTCTACCAAGCAAGCCATTGTTCACTCGTCGCCTGTCACTCGTCACCTAAATTTAGTTTCCGCTCAACAATTTTCTTACCAAAGTAGAAATCATTTTACCATCAGCTTTACCAGCCAATTCTTTCATAGCTATGCCCATTACTTTCCCCATTTCGGCAGGAGATTGTACGCCAGTTTGTGCGATAATGTTTTGCAACTTGGCAGTTACTTCTTCTTCGCTCAATTGCGCTGGCAAAAATTCTTGGATAACGGCAAGTTCTTCCGCTTCTGTTGTAGCCAAATCTTCACGATTTTGCTCCTTAAAAATTGCCATAGAATCTTTACGTTGTTTTGCCATTTTTGTGACAATTCTTAGCTCGGCCTCCTCAGAGACTTCACCAGAACCGCCCTCTTTTGTTTTCTCTTTCAAAACTTCGGCTTTAATGGCACGTAAAGTTCGCAAAGCTGCCTTGTCTTTCGACTTCATAGCAGCCTTCATTTTATCCATAATATTCTTTTCTAAACTCATAGCTATATTTATAGACGCATATCCTTAACAGAAATGACACACTTGGCTGTGGTTATTACTCTTTACTTCCGTTATAAAACACATAGTCAAATATGACAAGCATAGACAAATGTTTTTTCGCTAAGTTTATCTAACTTAACTGGCACTAACGGCAATCCTAAGATTGAAAGTGCCTCTATCCTGTCATTCGTTAGAAATTCAGGATTACTTTTATTCCTTCATTTGACCTTGATTGGTATCAAGCACGGAATACTCATAAAATTTTGATTATTTACCTTTCCTATATTGATGTCTTGCTTAATGTCTTTATTCCAGATTGTGTAGGTGTCAAGACTCGCTATGTGATTCACCAATTTAGTGCAAATAGCCTCACCAAATATACAAAAATATTTTTTATTTGTCTATTTTTGTCTATGTTTTTATAAAGGTATTTAACCCTCTTTACAGTCCAAAAGTCATGCCAAAATAATCAGTAAAGGATATACATAAGGAATGTTATCTAACCATTCCTCAATTTAAAATACTTTTTCCTGATTCATTTTTAAATATCAAACACTTTGCTTATTTTATTGTACAGTTAAGCATAAAAACAACATTTTCATCTATATAAAACTCTATTTAAAAGACAAATATGTATTTAAATAAATTAATATGTTTCAATATAAAAAATATTATCTGCAAGGCTTTATCTTGCTATTTGATAAGTGACCAAATGTAGAGTCTTTTTCTTAATATTTCCCAAAAATATATGCCTTTTTCAATTCAAAAGCAATTTTATTTTGAAGACATAATAGCTTTAAAAGCAATTTTTATAAAAAAAAACAAGTTATATATTTCATGTTCTTCGTCTATTAAATAAAGGAACAAGTCTAAAGTGACGAGTGACCAGTGATTAATTGTATTATAGTTAGCAGATTTTACAATTAATTCTGTCTATCTAAGATAAGGAGATAAAATCAAAAACACATAGATTAGTTGTTAGTAAAATAACTAAGCTCGTCCCTTGTCACAGTTCACTCGCCCCTTTTGTAAGAATATAACTATTAAAAAAACTTAATCAATCCATTTATGTGCGGAATAGTAGCTTATCTAGGAAACCAAGAAGCGTTTCCCATCATTATTAAGGGACTCCAAAGGCTGGAATACAGAGGGTATGATAGTGCGGGTATTGCCTTAATCAATGACGGTCTAAACCTTTATAAGTGTAAAGGGAAAGTCCAAGATTTACTCAATTATACCAAAGAAAAAGACAAAGGTGGCACTGTCGGTTTTGGGCATACACGTTGGGCAACGCACGGACCTCCTAATGATGTTAATGCACACCCTCACCTTTCTATGGATGGAAATCTTAGTATCATTCACAACGGTATTATTGAAAATTATGCGCCATTGAAAGCGGAATTAATCAAGCGTGGACATACTTTTATATCTGATACAGATACAGAAGTCCTTATCCACTTGATTGAAGAGGTACAAAAAAACGAAAAGGTTTCTTTAGAAGAAGCAGTTCGTTTGGCGATGCACAGTGTTGTGGGTGCTTATGCCATCGTGATTCTTTCTAAGAATGAACCCGATAAAATTGTCGCTGCTCGCAAAAGTAGCCCTTTGGTCATCGGTGTCGGTGAAGATGAATATTTTGTGGCTTCTGACGCCACTCCTATCATTGAATACACCAAAAACGTAGTCTACCTTAAAGACGAAGAAATTGCTGTTTTGGACAGAAAAGTCGGCTTGACCATCAAAAACATCCAAAATGACGACATTCCTCCATACATTGAGGCTTTAGAATTGCAGTTGGAGAAAATCGAGAAGGGCGGATATGAGCATTTTATGTTGAAAGAAATCAACGAGCAATCTGTTTCTATCAAAGATAGTATGAGAGGGCGTTTGGATGCCGAAAAAGGGATTGTTCGTTTGGGGGGAATCAATAAGTACATCGACCAATTAGTCAATGCAAAACGCATTATTATCGTGGCTTGTGGTACTTCTTGGCATGCTGGCTTGGTAGGCGAATACATTTTGGAGGATTTAACCCGTATTCCTGTGGAAGTGGAATATGCTTCCGAATTCCGCTATCGAACGCCTATCATTTACAAAGATGACATCGTTATTGCTATTTCACAATCAGGCGAAACAGCCGATACGTTGGCAGCCATTAGAATGGCAAAAGAAAAAGGCGCAACGATTATTGGTATTTGCAATGTGGTTGGTTCGTCTATTTCGAGAGAAACCCATGCAGGTTCTTATACGCATGCAGGGCCAGAAATTGGCGTGGCTTCTACCAAAGCTTTTACGGCTCAATTGACTGTTTTGACCTTAATGGCTTTGACCATCGCTCAAAAGAAAGGCACGATTGATGAAAAACGTTTCAAACACATCACCACTTCTTTAGAAAAAATCCCTGAATTAGTCAGTCAAGTTTTAGAATGTGAGGAACAAGTAAAATACATCGCTAAAGAATTTCAAGATGTCCGTAACTTCTTGTACTTAGGACGTGGCTACAATTTCCCTGTTGCCTTAGAAGGCGCCTTGAAACTCAAAGAAATCTCTTATATCCATGCAGAAGGCTATCCTGCTGCCGAAATGAAACACGGACCTATCGCCTTAATTGATGAGCAAATGCCTGTCGTTGTCACCGCCACCAATGAGAGTGCTTATGAAAAAATCGTAAGTAACATTCAAGAGGTAAAAGCCCGTAAAGGTCGCATCATTGCCATCACCACAAATGAAGATGAATATATGAAGGAGTTGGCAGATTACGTCATCAAAATCCCTAATACCGCAGAGCCTTTGACGCCGATGTTGGCGACGATTCCCTTACAATTATTAGCCTATCACATAGCAGTTTTACGAGAATGCAATGTCGATCAGCCTCGTAATTTGGCGAAGTCGGTAACAGTTGAATAAACAATTTTAACGAACAA
>Ga0209185_1001540_pt1 | contig 19556 bp, 11 predicted proteins | sample SidtaG_2_FD_187425 | JGI IMG/M metagenome (GOLD analysis project Ga0209185, IMG submission 187425) | Marine algal microbial communities from Sidmouth, United Kingdom - Sidmouth_Asex2 metaG (SPAdes) (version 2) | ecosystem: Host-associated > Algae > Red algae > Unclassified | place: Sidmouth... | reverse complement strand
TACAAGCATCTTTCAGATTATTGGCTAGTCTGAAGATGTAATCTTTCATCTCTATCCCTGCTAAATTGTCTCTCTGGTATAGATTCTTATGGATAAGAGCCATTGACTCCACGCGTCGCTGGCCTTGTGATATGGCTTCCTTTGCGTCTTGGTCTGTGATGTTGGTAGACTGGAGATAAAGCAGACTGGATATCGTCTGCAGATTATTTTTTACGCGATGGTGTATTTCTTTTATTAATGTTTCGTTTTGTTGACTTTTGGACGCTATAATTTTATTTTTTTCTTGTAATAATTTGTTCGCTTTTTGCTTTGATCTATTGTTTCTGAAGAGACTAAAAACCAGGATGCCGAGTAAGCTGAAGCCATATAGACTGGCAGTCAACAAACTTCTCTGACTATCTATTTTAGAAAGGTTCTTTAGTTTTTCTGATTCTAATTTGTTTAGTATATTTTTATTTTTTTCTGATTTGTATTTTACTGATAATATATCTTGACTTAGAGCTACTTTTTCGTTTAAGACAGTATCTTCTAGCTGGTAATGATTTATCAGATTTGTTCTAGCAATTTTGTGATTGCCAAGTTTAAAATCAATATCTGACAGTAACTTATAAGAAGTTGAGATCTCCAACTTTCTGCCTAGCTTGCGATATACGGTAAGAGCCTCGGATACCATTTTTTTAGCTTCTTCAAGCTGTCCTTCAAGATTTAATACCTTTGCCTTTGTAAATAGATATTGAGCATAATTTTCTTTACTGTCTGGAATTAGAAGATCCTTTGCCTCGTTCAAATACTCCTTGGCTTTTCCATAGTCATTCTCTTCGCTGTAAGCTACTGCTAGATCTAAGGTGCTCTCCAAGAGTCTATAGTCTGTTTCGTTTTTAACACATAATGCTTTTATTTTTTTGTGTAATGAATCTGCTTTATGGATGTCTGGTAATTCTATATAGTATAATTGTAGGTTCGCTAAAGATTCAATCCTGTATATATCCATTCTACTGTCTTCTAATGAATCTGTAAGTGCCACAGCTTTCTCGAAATACTCTAGAGCTTTAGCTTGTTCATTTCTTTGCTGATGCATCAAGCCGAGGCCTTTATAAATTTCTACGAAATAGACTGAAGGTGTACTATCGGGAATGCTTAGAGCTTCATACAGGTATTCAGCAGCTTGGTCGTCATCACCTATGACTTGAAAAGTATTTGCAATTCTAGCTAAGACCAAATGTATATATGGAACTATATTTAATTCTTTAGCCAGATCTAAAGCTTGTTCTAGATGCGCAATCCCTTTTGCTTGTTCTGCAACCAAATGATAGGTGCTACCCATATTAATGTGCATTCCAGTTTTAATTTCCTTTAAATTAATAGCTAGCTCGTCGTTAATATACTGGTGAGATAGTAACTCAGTAAGAATAGCCAATGCTTCCTCATCGATACGCAACGACTCTTTATATTGACCTCGATACTGTAAGACTTGTGACTTCATTGCTTTAGCCACGACACTATACTTTCTAATTTCAGTTTCAGTTGAGGTAAAAGAAATGCTGTCTAGCAGGTCGGATATAAAATAAGTGTCGGCAGAGTCGGGTCTTCCTTTTTGGAAAACTTCATCTATTAGACTACATTTAGAATATGTGTCGTCTATATTATTTACTGCTTGTATCAAGCTGTCCCTATTCAGTGGTATGATTTGAGCATTTAAAGAAGCACTTGGCAATAGTGTCACAAAAATGAAAGTAAAGAAAGCTACGGCAACTGATAGAAAGTTGTAGTTACATAAACTTGTCATAACTATAGTTTTTGATTCTTTGACGACAAATATTAAGCAAAATTACTTATGTGGCTTTTATAATTACTATGCTAAAACTAAAATAAGATTTTAAAAAAACTTTAATCTAAAATTAGTTTAAGTGTGGTGTGCCTACACTACCGTTAATTTCTTAGCCAACTCTTGCTTATAAGTTTTACTGACTGCAAGTGCCTTACCATTGATAAATACATAGTTTTCATCGAGTTCATCTATAGCTGTGATGTTGACTAAATGTGACCTGTGTATTCTTACAAAGGTATCTGAAGAAACCTTTTCCAAAAATTTCAAAAGTGGAATGGATAGCGTATAGGGTTTGTCCTTGGTTGTGATTTTGCAGTAATTTCTTTCTGCTTCGACATAGAGTATTTCTTCTATTTTGAGCCTGACCATTTTATTTTTGTCCCTGACAAAAATTCTATCTGCTAATATTTTGGGTTTTGAGTGAAAGGTCTGTGGCTCCGAATCGAAATCCTTTTGGTTAAATACCAATTCTAGAGTTCTTAATAGATCCTCTTGCTTGAAGGGTTTTGAAATAAAAGCATGAGGATAGACTCCTTTTGCCCGTTCAAAAGTTTTCTGATCCACATTTGCGGTAAGAAAGATTAATGGCGTATCATAGGCCTTATAGATAAGCTCAGCAGTTTCTATGCCGTCTTGTTTGCCTGCAAGTTGTATATCCATCAATATGACATCAACCTTATTATGAGATAGAAAATCCATCACGGATTCTCCTCTGGTGAGTGTTTCGATTACGGCATATCCAGCTTCTTTTATGACACTGTTTAAGTGGGCAGCTATGATAAGGTCATCTTCAACAAGAAGCACACATGGAACATTCATGAATTATGGATTAGATAGAAATGAATACTATTATAAGCAGAATAAATTGATATCGGTAGTTATGGTTGGCTTATTGTTGTAGCTATTTATTTTAAATAATCATTGGGAAGGTGATTGACACTATTCGGACAATTTACCTGGATGTTAATTAGCTAAAGTTTTACGTTTAAAACTAAATGAATTTTCCAGATGAGAGGCAAGAGGGTTATAGTAGCAGAAAAGAATCAAATTATAGGCCATCACATAATCGAGCTTCTGCGGAAGAAGGGTCATGCAGTATACAACATAGTGGTCAAGGTGACTGATATAAATGATGTGGCACAAATCTTCCTTCCAAATATCATCATAATCAATAAGAGCTTGTTCATTAGTAATTTTACTTACTTGACTACGCAACTTACCACCTTGGATTCCATCTACTTCATATTACTCTATTCCTTTGCTTCAGTTGAATGCGAAAAATTATCTTTTTCTAAGATCGGTCTTATTGAGAAACCTTTCATGGGTTTCGAAATTGTTGATATGGTTGCTAAGGCCAACTGATAAACCAGGCTACTGTTTCGGACAGTTATATCAGTCGCTCGGACAATAACAGTAGGAACTGTAAGCAAAGCGCGATAATTTGAAGATATAATACCCTATACAATTTGCCACTAAGGAAATAAATGGATGATAAACAACTCATCGATAAATTGGACGAGCTAATTTTAATGACCATATCCAATGGAAATTATAGTTTAGGCTTAATTTGCTCGTCTCTTTTTCTAAGTAGATCCCAACTGCATAGACGCATCAAGAAGATTAAGGGAATATCCACAACTAAGTATATCAGGAAGGTAAGATTAGAACAAGCAAAATTATTGATCATTCATAATTATGATTCCAAAATCAAAACTATAGCCGCGAAAGTGGGTATTAACAGTTCACAGAATTTCAGCAAGTATTTCAAAAAGGAATATGGGATGACCCCTAGTGCATTTAAACTAAATAGAAAACCTGCATTAAAAGAAGTGTAACCGGAGCTCATTGGGTAACAGTTATGAACGATGGAATTGCATCGACTATCGGGAATAGGACTCATATGCTGAAATCTATTCGGTCAGTGAATCCTACCATTCGGACAATAGTGGTTTGATTTTCAAGATTGTAGATGCATCATTGCAACCTCTGGCATCCCTATGTTTATCGCGAGAATGTTCTAAAAACTAAATATTATGAATACCTGGTATTTTTGGAACTTGATTCTGGTTTTGTTATCTACTTGTGGGCTCTTCGGGCAAGCTGTAGGTGGAGATTCAGCGAAGGATTTATTCGATCAAGGGGTGATTCATGAGATCAAAATCTCTTTTGATCATCCGGATCTCATTAGTGTACTCACTGAGCAATACGCAGAGAATCGCAAGGTCCGGTTCAAGGAGTCACCTAACCAATATACCATGTGTCAGGTGGCTATAGATGGCCTAAGCTTGTCAGATGTAGGTGTAAGATATAAGGGAGCATCCTCATATTCTGCCACAACATCCGATAAAAAAGCGCTAAAGCTGGACTTTAATGAATTCGTCAAGGGACAAAATTACCAAGGCTTTAAAAAGCTTAACCTCCACAATGGTATGGGGGATCCATCTTTCCAGAGAGAATCCCTATGCTACGAATTACTAAAGCAGGCAAGTGCAGCCTATTGCAGGACGGCTTACGCTAAGGTTTACCTCAACGGTAATTACCTGGGTCTCTACTTGATGGTAGAGCAGATAGATAAATCTTATTTGAAACGTCATTTCGGAACAAAAAAAGGTACCCTCTATAAAGTCATTACTGGACAAGATCTATCCACCATAGATAACAAGAACTTCTTCAAGAAATTCTTTCAACTCAGGACAAATAAGAAAGAGGGCAATTATGATAGACTCTTTGAATTCATAGAGTTACTTAATGATGATACCGTAGAGGAGTTTCAGCAAGAACTGGACGAGATTTTTGATGTTTCTAGTTTCTTGAAGGCCTTGGCGGTCTATACTTTGACTAATAATTGGGATTCTTACCTCGGCACTTGTCGTAATTACTACCTATTTCATAATCCCGAGGATGACAAGCTCTATTGGATAGCTTGGGATCATAACCTGAGTTTCGGAGGTACACTTAAGGATTATAAGTATGATGAATATGCAGGCATCTGTCAGGTTACAAGTAGGTTCAAAACTTTAAAGCATGAGTCCTTGAAATACGAATTTCAAAACAATTCGTCAGCCAATGTCCAAGAGTACTTCTGGGTTTTTGGAGATGGACAAAGCTCTAAGGAAGTTGCGCCCATGCATACCTATGAGCAGGAAGGCAGCTATGAGGTCTGTCTGACCACTAAGGCCAATTATTTCGGCCAAGACTGTGAGTCCACTAAGTGTGATACCCTGAGAACGCCAGGCATTCTTGCCTCTTGTCCATGTTTCGAAAATGGCTGGACACCTTACTTGCCTAGTGATACTACACTACAAAAGGCAATCACCTATTACCCTGAAATATGTGATAAGAAATGGATTCCCAACTATCAGACCTACTATGATTTTTTCAGTCTAACTGGCTATGAAAAACTCAAGCAGCCGAAACTCAGAGAGCGAGACTTTTCTCTACTGCACAAGGAAAGTAGCAAAATTCTGATCAATAGAGTGCTGAGCATTCCTGAATATGAAGCCGAATACCTCTCCATAATCCAGCAACTGACTGAGGAGATATTTAATCCTGCGGAACTAAGTCAGTACATGGATAAGAGCTTGGATCTTATAAGAGAGAGTATTGACACGGATCCGGTTTACTTGTATCCGCAAGAGATTGTAGAACTGGACCTGACAGTAGGGAAGGCAGCAGACTCCCATGATCCAGAACGTGTGAAGCTAATAGGGATTTACAATTTTATTGAACAAAAGTATCAGCAAGTGCAAGTAGCGTTAGCTCAATTAAAATCATATGAATGATAAGAGTTCATTCGGACAGTGATATGCACTCTTTGGAAGATGAGTCTAGGAATAAGAGTAGTTCTACCGCATATTTATCTAAAGGAAAAAACTTTGACCAGTACTAGACATTTTATTCGGATGAAACAATAGGTTAAAAGAGTTAAGTTGTTTCGACATATTTTTAGACAATATAAACCCAAAAAATACAATGTTGAAAACACAACTAATCATGCCTGAAGACTAAGAACCTGAAGTCCACAGCGGAAAAATCCAGAATAAGTTAGAGTCAAAGAACTAAGCTAGTGACAGGCAATGGACGAAGTCTGCCTATCTAAGAATAATTTATAAGAATAACTCAATGACCAATATTGACAAAAGTTAAAACCCTTTTTTAATCTTTTAAAAATTTCTATCATATATGAAACAAAACTCAACAAACTATTTCACCTCCAACGGTTGCTGTCCCACAGCTAGAGACTTATGGAGTACTGGCCTGAGAAGCTTTGGCGTGCTTTTTTTGGCGATGATCTTTACAGCTGGTCTGCAAGCACAGATCAATTTGACGTCTAGTGATGCGACTTGCCTGCAGAATGGCGAGTTGTCATGGACACCGCCTGCAGGGGCACCTGCTGGTGCCACGATTTCCTATACCGTAGATGATGGTATGGGTGGGCTGACAAATCTAGCAGGGACCAGTCTATCTGGTCTGACAGCTGGGACCTATACAGTGACAGCTTTTATAGATGGTGTGGCAACCAGTCCTGAGACAGTTACAATAGGAGATAACTTTTTGCCTCTTGAGGTCGAATTATCGAGCTACAGAATCTGTGAGGAGAGGATCAGGGTAAATGTAACTCAAGGGCAATTGAAAACTATCGAGGTACTATCAGGCCCCACTCTAATGGGAACTTTACAGCCTGCGACTGGCACAAACCCTGAAGAGCTGATAGGTGTCGACCCTGCTGGCGTATATGAATTACTCTTTACGGATATTTGTGATAATACGACTACCTTGGAATATACAGTTGAGGGATTAAAGAATGAAGCTTTTAGCATTTTCTTTCCGTGTAACGTAGGCTCTAATTGTGGTGAAGTTGCTGTCGGTGCCTTTGGTGATGGAAATTCATTTTACCCTGAGGAAAGATTCTTTGATTTCACGTATACAGTGAATGGTCAGACCTATGCTGGTGGTACAGGTATTCCTAATGACATCACATTGATCCCTGTCCCTTGTGGACAAGATTATACAGTGACAGTAGATGCCGTATCTGTATGTGGATCTGTGTACACTAGGTCTCTTACGGTCTTAGCAGAAAATCGAGTCGAGGTCACAAATCGGATAGATTGTGATGGTTGCTTTACATTAAGAGTAGCTAATTCAAAAGGAGTAGAAGCATTTGATGTCGTAGGTCCTAATGGAGATTTTTTCTCTGGAACCTTGACGGAACCATGCATCCCTGGAGTTAATGGACCTAGTCCTAGTTATGTGGACTATAAGATATGTGGCGCAGATCCTGCAGTGGCAGGAACCTATGAAGGAATACTTAATGCAGGCAGCTGTTGCCAAGAGAGCTTTACTGTAGATGTAGGTTCAAATTCGTTTGAATTTGCATCAATAACAAGAAGTTATTACCACTGTAGTGAAAAGACTTCCATGCAATTTACATGGAATGAAACACCTCAATCCGCTACTATTGTTTCTGGCCCTGATGCGCCAGCAGACGTATCTAGCTGCATAACTACTAGAAACAATAATGGGGTACTTAACACTGGTCCTTTAACACCAGGCTTATATACTATTGATGTAATTGATAATTGTGGTGATCCAGCAAGCTTTGATTTTGAAGTACCTGTATTACAGTATCCATTTGTAGTGGGAGATCCAATTCCTGGTTGTGGAAAATTTGATTTGGAAGTGACTGGAGCGAATGGTGGAAGGTTAGGTGCAGGTTTTGCTACACCTTATACCTTGGAATGGTTTAATCCAGAAGAGAATGCTTGGGAAGAACAAGATCGATTCAATGGTAACGGGCAGACAAGTGGAAGTTTTGTAAACATAACACAGACTGGAGATTTCAGAATAAATAGGTCTTATTTATATAGTACAGATCTATGCGGAGCCAGTTGTACTGAAGATGAAATATATACCTTCACTTATGATAATGACGGTTTAGACTTTAGCACCTTAGAAGGCGTACAATGTTCTGATGGAGGCACTTACTCAATCAATGTCTCCTCTATAGGCGCAAACCCAATTACCTACAAGGTCATAGAGACAGGAGATCTGGTAACTGTGAACTCTGGGCAGAATGCCACTTTCACAGGCCTTGCAGAAGGCACCTACACAGTAGAGGCTAGCAATGAGTGCGGAAGCCAGATAAGAGAGATAGAACTAGTCGACTTGCCACCATTCACAATAGTGGGTGCAGCATCTTACTGTGAAGGGGACGATGTGTCACTTTCCATAGGTGGTTTCTCTTTCTTGGATTTTGAATGGACTGATGCGGCTGGCAATGTAGTCAGCACTACCAGTACTTTGGATATTACCAATGTTACAGCTGCAGATGCAGGTAACTATATGGTGACGGTAACTGATGCTGGCAATAGTTGTGTCAATATCATGTTGAGTTATGAGTTGGTAGTAGATGCACTAGGTTGTACTGATCCTAATGCATTGAATTACGATCCTGCTGCAGTCTGTGATGATGGCAGTTGTGAGGCTGATCCATGTTTTGGGATCAATCCTGTAACGCCTAGCTTAACTGTTGTTAATCCGAATTTATGTGTAGGGGATATTTTAGAGGTTTGTATTAATGGAGAACCGAATGCTGATTATACTTTACAAGCATTTGTAGACGGTGTACTGGCGGCAGATGCAGGTATTACGACTGATGCGAATGGTAACACTTGTTTCAGTCAGATTCAAGATTTACCTTTCATTACTGAAATAGGTTTAAGTTTCGTTTCTGGGGATTGCATTATTGATTACCCAGGCATTTCAGAGGTAGTGACTATCTCAGACCCTAATACTGCTGGTAATGAGTTTACTACTCCGGTATTTGTTACCGCTGAGTCTACTGAGATAGCCTGTGATGGTACAGCTACTTTCCTTATACATACAGGATATGAAACCAGTGAAGGCTCCTTTGATGGAGAATTGACCTATGATTTGGATGGTACAACATTCACAGTACCCTTTGGCTCTGCTCAGATGGGTTTAAATCCTGGTGACATACAAGTGAGTATACCAGTCAGCAATCTTACAACTAGTACGACACTTACGTTGATCAGTTTTATGTACACAGATGGTTTAGCTGATCGTTTTCCTTGCCCTACAACATTTGATAATGTAAGTGAGACGATTACGATCGATCCTAATACAGTAGGCTGCACTAATTCTAATGCACTGAACTATAATCCTGCTGCTACTTGTGATGATGGCAGCTGTGAGGACGATCCATGTTTTGGGATCAATCCTGTAACGCCTACCTTATCAGTTTCAGCGAATACTTTATGTGTAGGAGAAATGTTGGAGATATGTGTGAGTGGTGAACCAAATGTTAACTATGCGGTAATAGAAGATGGTGACATTGCACCGTTTTATGGTTCGATATTCAATACCGATAATAATGGCTTAGGCTGCCAAACTTATACAATCCCAGGTCCTGGTTCTGGTATATTTAGTTTGGTGAGTTTCAGAGAAGGAGATTGTATCATACGATATGAAGATTTAGATATATCTGAGACAGTAACTGTTAGTGGAGTATTAGGTTGTACAGATCCTAATGCATTGAATTACAATCCTGCTGCGACCTGCGATGATGGCAGTTGTGAGGCTGATCCATGCATTGGACTTATCAAAAAAATATTTATCTCAGTTGTAGATGATGGTTGTGATGGTGAAGGACAATTTTGTTTTTCTGTTAATTCCGATAGACCGCCATCTGACTTTGTTGACGTAACTATAGATTATCAGATTGCGGAAGGAGTTCCTTCTATTCCTGTTACAATAACTAGTGCAGATAATTTCTTTTCTAATAATCCCGGATATTTCTACAAAGCCTGCAGTGGACCATTTTCACTAGCTGGAGGAGCTACTTATACCCTGGTTCCGAATAGTGTAACTGCTACAGCTGCAAATGGTTGTATCACAAACGGTGACAATCTTGGAAATAAGCTGGAAAACCGTGTCACTCAAAAGACTGTCAGTATGATCGTTGACCTTAATGAAGTAGACTGTGGTGGAACGGCCAATCTTTGCTTTACTTCCAGAGGATCAGATGATGAAGCATATACTGTGGATTTTCTATATACAGTTGATGGTGTTGCATTTAATGGTACCATAAATAGTACCATCGATCTTGTAGGTCCAGACGGGCCTTTCAGTAAAGTAACGATTCCGCTCACTGGGTTAACAAGTACGACGGAGGTAGTACTTGTTAGTTCTACTACAGGAACCAGGTGTCCTAAGGCATTGGGTACAACTGAGACGATCACAGTAGTACAACCAGCAATGCCACCAGTAGTCAATTGTTGGGACAATTTCCAATATGATAATGCTGCCTGTATTTGGACCAATATTGGTTCAGAACCAATATTACCTACGGGCTTGGCTTGCGATGAGATTGCAGTACTGAACGGGACGACTTGCATGTATGACATAGTAATAGACCCAAGTGTGGTTTCAGGTTGCACAGATCCTAACGCAACGAACTATGATCCAACTGCGACCTGCGATGATGGCAGTTGCCAGACTACTACAGTTTGTGAAGTATTCAACTATTGCGATTTCGAATCAGGCTGGGGCATCTGGCAAGATGGTGGTAGCGATTGTGCTCTGAATTATGAGCCAGCATCAGGAGGTAACGGCAGTAACTACTGTGTGAGGACAAGAGATAATAGCGGCTGGAATTCCAGTCTTTACACGAGTCCACAGGACTTCAGTTGTGCGACTGATGTTGTGATAGATTTCATGTATCTGCCATTGAGCATGGAGGCAGGAGAGGATTTTTATCTGGAGTATTCCACGGATGGTGGTAACAGCTTCACAGTGGTGCAGCAATGGGCATCAGGCGTGGATTTCGTGAATGGAAATTTCTATACGGAATCAGTGAATATTACAGGCACCTTCTCATCACAGACAGTGATCAGATTCAGATGTGATGCGAGTGGTAATTATGATGAGGTATTCTTGGACAACATCAGCATTTCACTTTGTGGTTGTGGAGGTGGCAATCCTGGCGGCGGCAACCCGCCTTGCACAGGCGCCATAACGGGCTATGAGTTGGTGGATCAGAGTGGCAATGTACTGACGGCAATTGCAGATGGCGATGTGCTATGTGGAGATGATTATTCCACCGGGTGGAGCAGAGTGAGAGTGACTGCGAGTGGAGATCATGAGAGTATGCACATCACAGTAGCTGGACCAGGTGGCACAGTGACCAAAGTAGAGAATCATGAGACCTATGATTCAGATTGGATCTGGGCAGAACATGATGGTACTTACACTGTGACTGTGGTATTATACAGTGAGGATCACCTGGGCGGAGATCTGTGTGATACGCAGACGATGACCTTTACAGTGAATGACAGCGCATGTTCCACAGGCGGCGGTAATCCAGGCGGCGGCACAGGAGACTGTTTCACGTTGTACAATTATGAAGGTTTCGAGACGAGCATGGGCATATGGAATGATGGAGGTTCAGATTGTTATGAGAATTATGAGCCAGCAACAGGTGGCAATGCCAGTAACTGGTGTATGAGATTGAGAGATGACACAGGTGGCAATGCCAGCTTTTATTCTGACAAATTATCATTTTCAGCAGTGACGGACATTAAAGTGGATTTCATGTACTTGCCGGAGAGCATGGAGTCGGGAGAAGATTTCATGTTGGAGTATTCCACGAATAATGGAAACAGCTGGACTATCGCACAGTCGTGGGTATCTGGTGTTGATTTCAACAATGGTACTTTCTACTCAGAATCCGTGACGATAACTAATAATTTCTCTCACAACACTAGATTGAGATTCAGGTGTGATGCGAGTTCTAATTATGACAAGGTATACATCGATGAAGTATCCTTATATACTTGCGGTACAGTAGGCTTGACAGAAGGGGATGTAAACATACAAGTGTCGAGAAATGGAGTGAAGATACAAGAGTTTGCAGCACCATTGATGATTGAGAATCAAGAGGCAGAAGTGATAAACGAATTGCAACTATATCCTAATCCGGCGATGGAGGTATTGACGATAAAAGGATTAGAAGAAGGCGGCACTTATGAGATATTGAATTTGACGGGTGCAAGGGTTGTCACGGGACAATCGGCACAGCGATTGAATATTTCAGACTTGCAGCCAGGGACTTATCTTTTGAGAACAGAAGGAGGAGCGGTCAAGAGATTTGTGAAGATATGATGAAAGAAATTTAAGTCAAGGGTTTCCATTTCATGAAAATGGTAATAGTCCGCGTTGAGTTTCAGCGCGGACTTTTTTTCGTCAAGGGTAGCTGACCGTTGGGACAGAGAAAGTTACCGTTGGGACATTGCCATCACATATATAAGAGGCAGGTATTATTTTTAAATACATTCTACTCGGAATGTTTTAGAGCCCTATTTTTTTCTTAAAAAAAATTACCTTATGAAAACTTTTGACTTTACATTCGACCTTGATCACATATTATGCATTTTTGTTTTCTTCTTGTTAACCCAAGTGGGACTGGCTCAACCCTGTCCAGGAAATTTATTAGTCAATCCGGATGCCAGCGATGGTCTTAATGGCTGGACGATTACTTCTCAGAGTGGGGCTGGATGGTCAGCTGGAGCAGGAGTTACCAGTGGGTTTTTCAGAACTTCATATGGATCATGTCCAGAAACTACTGCAACTAATAGAAAGCATCAGGTAGTGGATCTTGTAGCTTCTGGATTCGATGCAGATTACTTAGATACCGAACCAACAATAAGTGTTGGGGAAAGGGTCGTATCGGCATTCTTGAATACCTTTTGTGACGCTTATAATGGGCAAGGGTGGGACAACTACTATGTCAGGTATGAAATATGGGATGCTAATAATAATGTTCTTGCTGCATATAATTCCGGCACGCCTACCAATCCTCAATTAGTAGGAAGAGATTTTATTAATGAAAATGTAACTTTCACTAATTACGGGAAGGGTGCCAGATATGTATATTTTGAGCATGGTGGTTCTGATAGTGGATTTTGGGGTGGATGGTTTGGTGCTTATTTTAGAGATTGCCAGGTAAACGTTGACTTTGATTGTGCAGGATCCATTACTTGTCCAGATGATGTCACGGTTTCGAGTTTGAGTGATTTCATGGTTCCTCCAGTAGCTGTGGCTTCAGATGCTGCGAGTTGCTGTTCTAACCCACTATTGAGTTACACAGATACTTATACAGATGATGACACATGTTCTCCATCAATAATCCGAGAATGGCGTGGAACCACTAATGGTGGCGTTTCTATTTGTAGACAGAAGATAGAAGTGGAATTTGATTGTGGCATAGTTTGTCCTCTCAATAAATGTGTGGATATGGGTAGTGAATTGGATCCATCAGTTCTGGGACAAGCTAGAGCTGGATATGGATGTATGACTAGCTTTTTGTCATACACGGATACGCAGCAGTCGGAATGTGATGGTGTAGACCAAGTCTTGAGAATATGGAAAGCAAATTTCAGTGGGTCCCCAGACTGTTACAGAACTTGCTCTCAGATTATTACTTTTAATGATGGCATTGCACCTGTGTTAGCTAGTTGTCCAGAGGATATTGTTGTGAGTTCCAGTTGTAATGCAGTCCATTGGGCTGAGCCTACAGCTTCTGACAATTGTCTGAGAGTAAGTCTCAGAAGTGATTATGCACCTAGCTCTACTTTTGATGAAGGAACCACTACGGTTACTTACACGGCTAGCGATGCCTGTGGTAATACTGCGGAATGTTCATTTAATGTAACTGTAGTACAAGCGATGGTCAGTGACTGTCCAGAGGACATGGTAATGGACTATGACCCTGCAGGGATCTCATGGTCACTACCAGCTTATACTGAAATGTGTGATGCCTGTCCACCGGCGTCTTCTATCAGTGGTTACAAGCATGTGGGGAGCTATGGTGGATCAGATTATTATCTGAGCAGAAGGTCGTATGATTATGCAACCTCAAGATCCAAAGCTATAGCAGCAGGAGGCTATCTCGCTAGCATTACAAGCAAAGAAGAAAATGACTTCCTTTCCAGTGCTGTATACTCTACTGCTTTCATAGGCTTATCAGATGCAAGTTCTGAAGGAAACTTCCACTGGCATTCTGGAGAAGACATGAGTTATTCTAATTGGTTTATGAACCAGCCGAATAATTACCTTGGAAATCAGCATTATGTAGAGCTCTTATCGTCTGGAGAATGGAATGATGCAGATGATAAAGCGAAGTACTCTATTATGGAAAAGCCTTGCTCTAATATCAACCAAATTTCTGGACCTTCAGCTGGTTCTGTCATCATGCCTGGGACTTATGAGGTTGCATATACCATCGAAGATGGTTGTGGATATGCTGCTTGCTGCTCATTTATGCTGACTGTAAGCGAGAATGGTCAAGGCTCTCTAAGTAAAGTGGAAGTAACTGAAGATGCTTGGTTGGATCTGGAATCAAAGAGCACTCCAGAACCTTCAATCAATGTTATGCCAGAGTGGAAGCAAAGCGATTTTACTGAGTTAGTAGTATATCCTAATCCTGTTTCAGATCTTTTGAGTATCAAAGGTCTGAATGATCAAGCCTATATGGTATATGATCAGAATGGGAATCTTCTTATAAATATGGATAAGCGTACTGAAATAAATGTTCAAGATTTTAATCCTGGTCTGTATATTTTGAGAGCAGAGGATGGTAGAATCATAAGATTTATCAAGATGTAATTCATTTTAATCTAAATAACCAATTAGTTGAGACCGCTGAGCAATGAGCCAGCGGTCTTCTTTTGTTAATGAAGTCTAAGGGTTAAATTTTTCAACTTGGAAATTGATATGCGCTCTTCGGACAATGGAGGCACCATAAGAGTAGAGAAGGGATTTGTGTTCTCGGTAGTAAGAGTTATGATATCTGTGAAGTTGAATTAAAATTGGTAACTATTGATCAATCCACTTCTGAAATTCTTTTATTATGTCCCTGTCTGCGTCATCAGATAAGTAGACGAATTCTCCGGCTTTATTGATGATGTGATAGTCAGGAATTTTGCTGATGTTATAATTTTTTTGAGCCTTTGGGATATCTGTAGCGAGAACATTTACGCCTGTGATGTAAGAGTGTTTTTCCAGAGCGTTCTTCCAGTTTTCAGAGTCTTTATCCATGGAAATATTGAGTAAGACCACCCCTTTGCTTTCCAGTGCTGATCGGATACCTTTATATTTTGCAAAGTTCTTTTTGCATGGGCCACACCAGCTCGCCCAGAAACTAAGATAGATTACTTTTCCCTTGTACTGGACTAATTGTTGAGCAATTCCATCTTCGGTGACAAATTCAATATTAGGTGCAGGTTCAGAATTGAGCACCGAACAGATAAGGCAAATAAGTAAATACTTCATTGTGGGAGATGAAATACAGCTTGCACAGATGAACTTTGTGCAAGCTGTATTTTATTAGTTGATGAAAATCTGTTGGCTCAATACTGAATTTTCAGTTCTCAAAGTGACCACATATAGACCAGGAGTCATATCAGTTTTGTTCAAACTGTAACTGCTGACAAACTCTTCAGTAAGCATTGTTCTTCCTGACATATCCGTAAGGCTCAGCTGATATTTTTCATCATCAGCTGCATTGAGGACAAGAGTAGTTCCTAGATCAGAGTAGGTAAATAACGAAGGATCCAACAACTCTTCATTATCAGCCAGCAAAGCTGTCGGTGTGAAAGTTGAATTTGCAATCGTATAAGCTTCTCCTGATTTTTCATATAGAACAACCAGCAACCCTATTTCATCTTGATCCCAATCAGCGTCTAATTCACCCGTAAGATTTATAGTGTTATTGCTGCTTACAGTTACACCTTCAGGAGCCCCTAAGGAGCTTCTCATGATGTTCGTATGTACTGCGTCATTACCTTTACCCGATTGAGGGCTCACCACATTATTCTCTATCACATAGGCAGCAACAGTAAACTCATTACCTGTCTGCGGCAATGCATCCACATAGACCTGGGCCTCTATAGTGTTGTCAGTTATGGAATATCTATCAAACTGTACCAGTGCAGGACTGGCAGCGGCCTTGTCTCTCAAGAATTGAACGTTATCATCCAATCTCTCTTCCCAGTTGGAACCAGACACTGAGTTCAGCTCATTATTAAAGTAGAATCTTGGCTGACCGGCTGAGTTTAATTGATCGACATACCAGAGACTAGCCTCTGATGCCAGATCACTGCCAGACTTGTGTGGAGCGATGAGTACTACTGGGCCAGAGCTAAACTCACTTATGAGCGCATCCTTGTAATCCCAACCCCACTGCCCACAGAATGGACACCAAGTTGCAGTCACCTTATTGATTATGGTATTGCCTTCTTGCTGAGCATTCAGACTAAGAAATGCCAACATAGCCAGTAGAGTAAATAAAGGTTTCATATTTATAGAATTTTTGAATGTTTAAATCAATTTTATAATTGTCCCACAGATTCCTTATAAATCACTGCGGTAACGACTTGCCCTACAACTCTGAGCGATCTCTTGTCTATGATGCTGATATCATCGCAATGTGTATGCCAGCATCCCATGAACCCAGTTTTGGATTCACGAGGTTGATTGATGATGTCTATCATCGGTACTTGCCCTATCTGGTTTACATACACATGATCATCTGTCAATCCTTTGGTGTTTTCATTGACAAACATATCTGAGTAGCCCATATTTTGTGCCAAGCTCCACACCTTCTCCATTAATTGTCCTGCATAATGCCTGGAGAATTCATCCTGTCCGAACCTCGGATTCTTAGCACCTATCATATCCAGATTGATTCCCCACTTAGCTCTGTAATTTTTCTTGTGCTTCTTTCTTGACCAATATTGCGATCCCAGACACCAGGAGTTTTTCACTGCTCCAGAAGGATCTCCTTGGTCCTCAGCATCCCAGAGAATGATGTCAACACCAAGATCTATGGGATTGTTCTGTATGATCCTGGCTATTTCCATCAGTACAGCCGTCCCAGAACCGCCATCATCAGCTCCAGGTATGGGCATTTTCTTTTTATCGGTGTCAGGATCCATTTCGGCTATGAACCTCGAATCCCAATGCGCTGATAAGATGACCCGTTGCTTGTGCCCAGGATTGAATTGCGCTATGATATTAGTGGCAGGCCAGTTTTCTCCATTAAAAATACTGGCATTGAAATCTTGCTCGATGACAGTGGCGCCATAACTTTCAAACTTCTCAACAAACCAATCCTTGCAAGCCTTATGGCTCGCAGTGCCTGGCACTCTTATCCCAAAATCCAACTGCTGCTCTATGAATACATAAGCGCTATCTTTATTGAAGGCAGGAATTTTAATGGGCTGGGATGCCGCAGGGGGAGTCGAGCTGCTGCTTTTCTGGGGATCTGTCTTGCAACTGACCAGCATCACCAGGACTACACTCCATACTATCCACGCTATGTTATTGTTCTTCATCATAATTAGTTAACAGTCCAGGTAGAGCCTTCTTTGCCATCTTTCACCGTGATTTCTGCTGCCGCAAGTGCATCTCTTATTTTATCTGCCACTGCCCAGTTTTTTTCAGCTCTGGCATTTTGTCTGAGATCCAAGATCAAATCCATCGCATGATCCAAAGCGCCATTATCCGCGCCACCCGCTGCTTCCATTTTCAGACCCAGTACTTCTTCCAGATATGTCGGGTAATCTTTCTTGAGTCTCTCCAGTGTCTTAGTAGAAACGTTATTGATATCCAGATGTCCTTCCTTCAGAGAATTTATTTTAGTAACCAAATCAAACAGCGACGCCATCGCCTTGGGTGTATTGAAATCATCACACATATCTGTCATGAACTGATCGAGAGGTGCATTGAGTTCGGTGTCCAGTTCTGAGCCGATTGCGTTAGTCTGTAGAGCTGTCAGTGTTTTGGCTGCTTCCATAATCCTCTTATAGCCTTTTTCTGCGGCTAGTAAGCCTTCATTCGTCAGATCATTAGTCGAACTGTAATGAGACTGCAATAAGAAAAATCTTATGACCATAGGAGAATAAGCCTTGGAAATATGGGGGCTGTCTCCTGTAAATAATTGGTCAGGTGTTATGGTATTGCCATCGCTCTTAGACATTTTACGGCCATTCATCAGCAGCATATTGGTATGTAACCAATAATTGCAGGGCTGGCAATCACAAGCACCGACATTCTGAGCTACTTCGTTTTCATGATGCGGAAACTTCAGATCGTTTCCACCGCCATGTATGTCAAAAGTGTCACCCAGATACTTAGTACTCATGACGGAGCACTCCAGATGCCATCCCGGAAAACCTTCTGACCACGGCGAATTCCATTTCATCAGATGATCGGGCGCCGCCTTCATCCATATGGCAAAATCCGAAGGATGTCGCTTTTCACTTTGGTTTTTCAAATCATCCCTGGACTCTGCGACCAGATCTTCCAGTATTCTACCAGAAAGCTGACCATAACACTTCTTCTCTTCATGGAATTTCATCGTATCAAAATATACGGACCCATTCACCTCATATGCATATCCATTATCCAGAATCTGTTGTACCATTTCTATCTGCTCCAGAATATGCTGAGTCGCTCTGGGCTCTATGCTCGGCGGCTTGTTATTGAAGATGCGCATCATCTCATGGAAACCATTAGTGTATTTCTGCACGACTTCCATAGGTTCCAGTTTATTGAGCCTGGCGCCTTTGGATATTCTGTCTTCGCCATCATCGAGTAAGTGGCCGACGTCTGTAATGTTTCTCACATATCTGACCTTATAGCCGAGGTGAAGCAAAGTTCTGTAGATCACATCGAAGCTGGTGAAGGTTCTCACATTGCCTAGATGCACATCACTATAGACCGTAGGACCACATACATACAAACCTATAAAACCATCCTCCATCGGTTTGAAGACTTCTTTCTGTTTAGTAAGGCTGTTGTAGAGTTGTAATTCCTTCATTTCTATCACTTTAAATTATTTGTCAAAAATACTATAACTCAGAGCTTATCAAATCCAGAGCGGTCACAACTGGATAATGATCTGACAGTTGTGTCTTGATTATGCCATGAGAACGTACATCTATCTTTTTGTCCACAAAAGTGAAATCTATTCTCAAGCCCAGGAAGCGTCCTATGTAAGTCTGCATCAGGCCTCGCCCTCCGGTCCTGAAGGCATCTTTGTAACGATTGGCGACCATGTTATAGATGTAAGACTGTGGCACATCATTGAAGTCGCCATTAATGACGACGGGATGAGGAGATTTTTCAGCATGGGCCAGCACCTTATCCAGTTGTTTCTTCCGGACGATGGCGTGCTCATTATATTTACTGAGTATGTATTTTGATTCATCGAATATTTGTTTGATGTCATCAGTCAGATTGGTCACGCGATTAGAACTGAGATGCAAGGAATATATTCTTAATACTTGATCTTTGATTTTCACATCTGCCCAGGTGGCATTATGAGATTTGGTATTGAAAGGAATATTGCCACTTCTGATGATGGGGTACTTGCTGTATATGGCAGTGCCTATGTCAGAGTCAGGATGCAAAGCATAACCTGTGAATATTTTTTTATAAATATTGAGATGACGCGGTAGGCGTTCTTGTATGCAGATGATGTCAGGCTGTTCTTTTTGAATGAACTTTCTGAATAGTTCTATTTTTTTCTCCTTCCCTTTCTTGTGAAAATCCACTCTGGTTTTTCCAATATTGTAAGTCATTATCCTGATGGCCTCTGAGTCGTCATTACTCTTATTGAAACCTATCGCTTTTTGTAGTGGCGTAA
>Ga0209185_1001534_pt1 | contig 19611 bp, 12 predicted proteins | sample SidtaG_2_FD_187425 | JGI IMG/M metagenome (GOLD analysis project Ga0209185, IMG submission 187425) | Marine algal microbial communities from Sidmouth, United Kingdom - Sidmouth_Asex2 metaG (SPAdes) (version 2) | ecosystem: Host-associated > Algae > Red algae > Unclassified | place: Sidmouth... | reverse complement strand
AAATTGCCTTTTTGACAGGTATATTAGTCGTCTATTCCCCCCTTATCTTAGCCTATGCAGGACGACCTTTAACAGAAATGCAACACTATTTAGTGGTGATATTTCTGCTATTTTCCTTTATTAATTACATCAAAACCGAAAATCGAAAGTATGCGCTATACCTTATTTTAGGCGTGATTATTGGTATAGGAATCAAGGAATCAACAGTATTGGTCTATCCTTTCTTTATGGCAGGCTTGTTTGTCGCAAAGCTATTTTATAAAAGTAAAATAAAGTGGTTAGACATAGCCCTTTGTATTTTTGTGCCAGGCATTGTATTAATAATTATTTATAGTACACTATTTGGTGGTATTGGCGGTGTAATAGAAATAGCCCAATATCAATCTCAAAAACACTTTGTAGACAAGCATCTCACCTTCTTTAGTGAAAGTTTTAAGGCGGGGCCTTGGTATCAATATTTTGTAGATTATTTTGTGTTGTCACCCATAATTTCCATCTTATTTTTGGTTTCTGCAGGGTATCATTTGCGAGAGGAGAAGATAGACCCTATTCACCTTATCTTTTTAATCTTCTTTGCATACATGTTTTTCACCTTATCGTTTTTAATTCGACACGTTCGTTATGCAATGAGTTTGGATTTTATCTACCGCTTTTTTGCAGCATCATTACTTTTTTCCATATATCGAAACAAAAAAATCAAAATAGGTGCGCTCAAACCTGTAGCTTTAGCAGTAAGTGTCGTCTTCATAATGGGTTTAGATTTAAAGAAATTTAAAAACATCTTTGTAGATCAAGGCATCGCCCGAACTTTTATTCCTTACTTACTACAATCCGAAAAGTTCTTTAATCCAGAATATTACGTCTACGAATACAAACGAGAACAAGAAAAATTAGCCAAAGCAGAAAAAATAGACGATCAATTAAGAAATGCTTTAGAGCTTTTGGAAAAAGAGGAAAACCCACAAAATTATACGAAGTTGAGTAGAGCTTACACCAATGTGAAAGAATATGATAAAGCAATTCAGGCAGCCAATAAAGCCCTAAAAATAGAAAAAGAGGAAGAGAAATCTTATCTTTACCGTCTCAAAGCTTTTATTCATAATAAAAGAGGAGATTATGAGAAAGCTATTATTGCTAGTAAACGAGCATTAGAAATTGACCCTAAAAACAGCAAAGCTCAAGGGGAATTAGAAATAGCAGAAAGGCGAAAAAAGAAAAGAGAAGAGAAAGAAGCCAAAGCTAAAAAATAAACAAAAAACCAAATCAATGAAAAAAATACTCTTTTTGTGTTGTATGCTCTTTTGTTTTATGTCGTGTGGCGAAAAACAAGTAACCATGAACGACCTAAAGAAAAAAGGAAATATCTACCAATATAAGGATGCCCCTTATACTGGAACAGTCAGTAGTTATGGTAAAGATGGTACTGTAAAGACCACCTCTTCTTTTTCAAACGGCTTATTAGATGGAACAAAAACTGTTTTTCATCCAAATGGTGAAAAAAAGACAGAACTGTCTTATGCTGATGGTGTAGCTTTCGGAAAAAGTACACATTGGTACGAAAATGGAACAGTACAAAAAGAGGAATATTTTGATGGAGAGGGTAAGCGAAAAATAGAACGCATTGTCTATTTTGAATCTTCTAATAAAAAAATGGAGATAAAAGCAAATCCTGCTGAAGAAGGACACTTTATTAAACAAGAATGGTTTGATACAGAGAATAATCAAATGAAAAGTTATATGAGTTTAGCCACTGACAAAAAAACAAAGCATGGAAAATATGAAACTTGGTACGAAAATGGACAACAGAAAGAAAAATCTCTATTTGAAAATGGTAAATATATAGGAGAACGCCTAATATGGTATGAAAATGGAAAACAAAAACTAAAAGAATTTTATGTGTCACCTGGCATCTTAGATGGCAAAAAAGAAGTATGGTACGAAGATGGAACAGTTCGAGGAACAGAAATTTCTGAAAAAGGCGTCAAAAGGAAACAAGATGCTTGGCATGAAAATGGAAAGAAAAAACTTGAAAGAGAATTTAACGAATCTGGTGTACAAATAGGAACAGAAGCATCTTATTGGGACAATGGTACTATCAAAGTTCAGAGAAGTTTTGACGAATATGGCAAAAAACACGGAAAAGAAGAACTATTTTATGAAAATGGAGTCAAACAAAGAGAAACAAGTTTTGTAAATGGTAATGAAGGTTTAAACTACAAAGAGTGGTACAAAGATGGAAATAAAAAAGTAGAAAAAAGTATGGATGACAATAACAACGGATTCATCAAAATCTTCTTTAAAAATGGAAATCTTAAAAAACAAGAAAATTACAAAGATGGTTTCTTAGATGGAAAATTGGTTGAATATCATAATAGTGGCAAAATGGCAAAAGAAGAAAACTATGTCAGAGGTAAAAGACAAGGTAAAACAACGTATTGGTACGATACAGGCATGGTCAAAAGTGAAAGCGATTTCAAAGATGACAAAAGAATTGGCGAGCCTACCCGATACGATGAAAATGGAAAAATTATAAAAACAAAAGCAAAACCAGCCCCAAAAAAGAAAACAAAACCAAAGGCTAAAAAGAAACCGAAAGCAAAAAAATAAAATAAAGAGAGAACGGTCAAGTGTTTTGTCACAATGTATTGGCCTGCTATGTCTTTATGGATAGCATCTCTAAGGTGTCTTTCCTTTTTCGCTGCGGAAAGCCAAACAATTGCCAACACTGCATCCAATCACTACTATCAGGTATAGTCTAAAAAATCTATACCTCTATCAAAAAAGTTCATTATTTAAAGCATAAACCGACTTCTAAAATACAATGAAAAAATTTATCACATCAGGTTTACTATTCCTCATAATAGGATTGGTACTACTTGCTATGACCAGCTTTGCCTCTAAAAAAGTGGTAGACAATATCTATAGTCCTAAGCAATTTAAAATTAATCAAAAATTCCGAACATTGGTCATAGGAGATTCTGGACTGATGGGATATGATCCTGCGACGATCAAACGTTCTATTAATTATGCAAAAGGGGGAGAAAGTTACTTCTACAACTATTACAAACTAAAATTTTGTACAGAAAATAATCCGCAAATTCGCAATATTGTGTTATCATTTCAATGTGCAAGTTTCTCTTCTTTCTTTGAAGATAGACGCCGCCTTTTCATTCGCCCACTCAATCGTTTCTATATGATATTAGACGATGAAGGGAAAGAAGAAGTGCGTTCTTGGTCCAACGAATTCATCTGGAGTACATTAAAATATGATTACGGAATTCCTGTGGATGTTTTTGGTAATTTAGATAAGAACTCAGATGTAAATTCAGGAGTAAAATTAAATTATCCTTTTCTTAAGAAATATGATCCTATTGCAAAATCTTCCGACGTAAGGTTGGATAAGATTGAAAAAGCTATAAACACACACTACTACAAATTTAATAAGGAAACCAATAAACAGGAGGTAATGAAACGATCTTTATTAATGGAATCGTATCTCTATAAAATCATTGCTTATTGTAAAGAAAAAGATTTAAGACTCATCTTAGTAAACAACCCACTGCATCCCGAATACAAAAAACGAATTCCTAAACAATACTTGGCTTTATACGAAAAGGTAAAAAGACGAGTACGTGTTCGTCACCCAGAAGTTGAATTTTATGACTTTTCAGAATTAGAGTTGAAAGACGAAGAATATAGAAATGGAAATCACGTCAACTATCATGGAGGGCAAATTCTCTCCAAAAAAATCAATGATATTTTATATAAAAAGAAACCAAAAAAGTAATGGATATAAAATCATTTAATCAGCTTAAAAAAAATCTAAAAAAAGATTTTTCTGAACTAAAAAAAATAAAAATTGCTGTAATTGGAGATACTGCCACACAGTTTTATGTAATTGCTTTAAGAGGATATGGATATGAACAAGGGCTCGATTTACAAATTTTTGAAGCAGATTACGACCAATTAGATTTACAAATTTTAAATCCTGATTCTGAATTATATAACTTTGATCCTGAGTTTGTTATAATCGCTCAGGCATCTCAAAAACTAATTAAATCTTATTACAAATCAACACGAAAAAGTCTTTTTGCTGAAAATAAAATAGCTAAAATTCAAAATTATGTTGATACCATTAACAGTCGATTAAATACCAAAATTATCCTATTTAATTTTGCGTCTTTACCCGATACGGTTTTTGGAAATTACGCCAATAAAATAGATGTTTCTTGGGCATATCAGTTGAGAAAAATCAATTTTCAATTGATGGAATTAGCCATCAAAGAAGACAATGTATTCATCAACGATATAGCTTCTCAGCAAAATCATATAGGCTATGAAAAAGCTTTTGATCCACAAGTATATATTCGCACAGATGTCGTGAACAGTCTCGACTTCTTACCACAAATCGCCAAAAGCACAACCGATATAATTTTGGCAATTGTCGGAAAATTCAAAAAATGTCTCATCTTAGATTTAGATAATACAACTTGGGGCGGAATTATTGGAGATGATGGTTTAGAGAAAATCCAAGTAGGTAGCTTAGGACTTGGGAAAGCTTTTACTGAATTACAACTTTGGGCAAAAAATCTAAAAAACAGAGGGGTTATTCTTTGTATTTGCAGTAAAAATACAGATAGCGTCGCAAGAGAACCTTTTGAAAAACACCCTGATATGGTCTTGCGATTAGAAGACATATCCGTATTCGTAGCCAATTGGGAAAACAAAGCAGACAACATTCGTTACATCCAAAAAATTCTCAATATTGGTTTTGATTCAATGGTATTTTTAGATGACAATCCATTTGAACGAAACTTAGTGAGAAGCGAATTAGCAGAAGTCACCGTTCCTGAATTGCCAAAAGACCCAGCAGAATATGTACCATTTTTATTAACACAAAACTTTTTTGAAATGGCCTCTTATTCTGGAGAAGATGCAAATCGAACCAAAAAATATCAGGAAGAAGCAAAACGAGTCAATCTCAAAGAATCATTCACCTCTTTAGGAGACTTTTTAGGAAGTTTGGGCATGGAAGCAGAAATAGATGCATTCAAAGATTTTTATGTACCTCGTATAGCACAATTGACGCAACGTTCAAATCAGTTCAACCTTAGAACCATTAGATACACAGAAAAAGACGTTAATGATATTATAAAAAGTGACGAATACCTTACTCGCTCTGTCGTATTAAAGGATAAATTTGGTGAGTATGGCTTAATCAGCTTAGTTATTTTAAAAAAACAAGACAAAGCACTATTTATTGATACTTGGATTATGAGTTGTCGAGTACTAAAAAGAGGAGTAGAATACTTTTTGCTTAATGAGTTGGTTGAGTTGGCAAAAGAAAATGGTTCTATCCATTTAATTGGCGAGCGAATTCCTACTGTCAAAAATGTCTTGGTCAAAGACCACTACAAAGACTTGGGATTTGAAGAAAAAGCTGGATTGTGGTATTTAAATATAGGGACGTATCAACCTTTAGATAACCATATATCATCCATTTCTACAACTGTATAAGAAATATTATAAAACTCTTAGAATTAATAATTGAGCTTTATTTTTGATAAGACATTTCTTGAAATTTCTTTTAAAAGGTGTATATCATTTTTAACTGATAAAAACAAATCATTTTTTTATTAAAAATTAAAATAATTTATAAAAATGGACAGAACAGATATTTTAAATCAACTAAAAGGTATCATTGAAGATACTCTGGACTTAGAAGGATTAGAAATTACAGAAGCAACAACTGCTGGTGATATAGAAGATTGGGATTCTTTGGCACATGTACAAATCATTGTTGGCATCGAAAAGCAATTTGACGTTAAATTTGGTTCTTTGGAAATTGAGCAATTTAAAAGTGTAGGAGACATCATTAATGGAATAACGGCTCAAAAAGTATAAATGTAGTAAAGGCTTGGTATTTATGTTTTATTTGGAGCGAATGGTTTGGTGCTTTGTCACTGTGTCTGCTCTCGCTATTCGTTCGAATACCAAACCAGACATAACCTCTTAATACTCTTTGGTATTTCACTGTTACCAGAGTTGTTTTATACTTTAGATACCTCTGTATTCTTTGTTTGAAAAACACTATTTAGTGATTTTATTGTAATACAAGATAGTTTTAATATAATTTTGAAAATGAGGGGTTTATGATAAGGAAAAGGTTTTTTTCTTTCCTGATTTGATTAGTTGTATGGTATAAGTTGCACCTACATATACTTGGGCAAAAGTACAACAAAGAAAGTTGACTATATCACCAAATTTTGTATACCCTAACTTATGGTAGTGCTATGTTTATATGGAAATAAAAAGTAGATAATCAGGTCTACATTCGTTGATTCAGTAAAATGTATATTCTAAGATAAATTTGGATTACCAAAAATTAAAGCCGACATTTGCTGATATTATAACCTGAAAAACATAGAGCACAAATGGAATAGTCTTTCCTAACAAATCATTTTGCTATCTAAAATAAATTAAATTTTTTATTTTATAGTGTCTATAAAAAAACTCCCAACTACATAACAAGTCAATACCTTAAAATAAATCACAATATTCATATTTTAAAAGACAGTAATGTCACATAAAGAATTGGTGAAGATAGTTAGCTCAACAAAAGTATCTTCTATTGTAGCAATGACTGATATTTTAAAGTTATAGAAGTGTGCATCACTTAGAGACATTACATAACTTTATTACCAAATAACTTGCTCTTAATATGTTGACACTTTTGTAACTGCTATAAGGCAAAAGATAGAAGATGATGCAGAGACCTTTTATCACTTATTTTCAATTTATTATTTTTTAAAAAAAAATATCACAATAATTATGAGTCTATTAGAAAATATTTTAGAAAAAGTAGAATCAAAAAACCCAAGACATGGCAAGAAGCTTAGAAATAGCTTGAGTGGATTAGATGACGATTATTACCAAAATGCAGAATCATTCTTTAAAAGATATCAATCATTTGCTGAAAACAATGGAAAGACTTTAGATTATGGAGTTAATTCTTATTTAAAAGTCGTATCAGATACATTATATGAGCAAATAAGATTCCATCAAACAGGTGAATATTCTTGTAAGTCATTTCAAGATGCGTATGATAGAGTATATAACAATCCAGATGTAATGGAATATTATATGCACGGTTTACTCATGACTCAATTTCTGTGGAAACACCATTATTCAATACTAAATTTCTTTAGAGATACACTTCCTGGCTTAAAGCAAAATATTTCTAATTACTTAGAGATAGGAGGAGGCCATGGACTATACCTTTCAGAGGCAATGAGACTTTTAAAAGATGATACCGAGTTTCACATGGTTGATATTAGTACTAGCTCCTTAGATATGGCAAAGCAATTTGTTGGGACTGGAAAAGTTAAGTATATGTTACAAGATATTTACAAATACGAAAAAGATTCATCCTATGAGTTTATAACAATGGGTGAAGTATTGGAACATGTAGAAGATCCATTAGGATTAATGCAGCAAATTCATAGACTATTGAAAGATGATGGTTATGCCTTTATTACAGCTCCTGCTAATGCACCTGCGATAGATCATATCTCTCTTTTTGAAAGTGCTGATGATATACGAGAAATATTTAAAAATGCAGGATTTAAGGTAGTTAAAGATTTGGCTTTATACACGGAAAAAGCAAAAAAAGGAACGGAAAATGTGAAAATTCCTTTGATGTATGGAGCATTAATAAAAAAGTAAGACAGTGTAAATCAAATTGTCGCTTTTGAGAATGAACGAAGTAAATGATTAGTAAACAATTAATTAAGAATTTAATTATTTTTAATATATTTGCATTAATTTATAAATAATTGATTTTCAATACATTGTATTTTTGTTAAATTAATTACAATTTTGTTTTTTAATGCCCTTAAAAAAGGAGCTAATTTGTATTATAAATTTTAATATACGACAATTTGATTTACACTGAAGTAAGACTACAGATAAATTTATTGTTTAGAAAAAAAATAATACTTGTTTGTATAAAACAAAAAGCATCATAAGAAAAACTATGGGTGCAGAATTATTTCACGCAAAGAAGCGTAAAACTCGACAGAGACCAATTTCTTTGCGAGAAACTCTGCAACCTTTGCGTGAAATTTTTTCTTACACTTTGCCTTATAACCTACAAAATTTTTAATTATCTGAATCTTTAACACTAGTATGCAATCTGAAATCAAATAATAAAATGGAGCTACATCATATTGGCTGTTTAGTAGAAAGTATCCCCCAAGCAATTTTGGAATATAAAAAGTTATACTCAAATAACTTAGAATCAACAGATCCTATAATAATAGAAACTCAAAAAGTTTCAGTGTGCTTTTTAAAAATATCGAATTCTGTATTATTAGAATTAGTTGAACCTTTTCCAGATAATCGTGTGCTCTTAAAACTATTAAAAAAAAGAATTTCTTATTATCATTTGGGTTACATGACACCTAATTTTAAAGAAGAATCAACACGATTAATTAGTGAAGGTTATAAAAAATTACCTGATTTTAGGTCAGAGGCTTTTAATTTTTGTCTATGTGCTTTTTTTGTAAACAGTCTAGGACATTTGATTGAAATTATTGAACAACCTCAAGTAAAGTAAACCCATTGTTAAAGAGCTTTGTTTTGAAGAATGTCTTTTGAAAAGGTTACATCATTTTTATATAATAAAGCTAAAAAAAACAATTTTTTATTTATAATTAAAAATTTATAAAAATGGACAGAACAGATGTTTTAAATCAACTAAAAGGTATCATTGAAGATACGCTGGACTTAGAAGACCTAGAAATTACAGAAGCAACCACTGCTGGTGATATAGAAGATTGGGACTCTTTGGCACACGTACAAATTATCGTTGGCATCGAAAAGCAATTTGGAGTTAAATTTGGCTCTTTAGAAATTGAGCAATTTCAAAGTGTAGGAGACATTATCAATGGTGTCACTGCACAAAAAGCGTAGATAAAGAGAATATCCTTCCAAAATAGACCTGATAGTTAGGGCGCTCAAAATTGGGGCATTTCTGGCAATTTTTTTCACGCAACTTTTGCTACTCAAAAGCTCACTATATTCCCTTGTAATTAGGGTGATTTTCAATAGAAACAGTAGTTTCAATTAGAGAATAGATAGTTGTCAAGACAATCAATTAAATGATTCAATACAGATAAGTGGCTCACAATCAATAAAATACACTTTACCTGAAACCAATTTTAATTTTCTGTCTAAAATCATTGTATCTTTAGTAAACATTGAGTTCAAGAATTGAGTGAAAAAAGAATATTATATCACTCAAAACTGCGTGAAAAAAATCTTACAATTTTGAGCGCCCTACCTGATAGTAGCGGTATGGTGGCACATAGGCAGGACTCAGTGTCTGTCCGCAGCCTGGCAAGCCACCATAATAGCGGATAGCAGGAGCATGCGTACCAACGAAGCACTAACCGTTCTCTACTAAAAAGGCTTAATAGACAAAATAAATAAATTAGATAACGATTAATCGTTCCTTATGATTTTTAATTTGTCTTTTAATAATATGATATTATTTTTAATACATTGAAAATAATGGAGAAGCAACAAATCTTCTCTACTTTTGTGGGCTATCAGAAAAACATATAAAAATTTTTCTGATAGCCTATATTATTTTAATGACTTAGTACCTTTCCTATGTTATTCAATTCTTTAGATTACCTTATATTTTTTCCAATAGTTGTAATTATTTACTTCTTATTGCCAACAATCAAACTGAGAATTTTTGCATTGTTAGCAGCAAGTTATTATTTCTACATGTCGTGGAATCCTATCTACATCGTATTGATTTTGGCTTCCACTTTCATCGATTATTTTATTGGAGGAAAAATCGAAAAAACTGAAAACGCAGGAACTCGAACAAAACTCTTAGGACTAAGTTTACTCTCCAATCTTGGGATTCTTTTCTACTTCAAATACTACAATTTTTTAGCAGAAAATATAGAAGACCTTTTGGAATTGGTAGGAATGACAGTCAATATACCTGAACATTCATGGCTCTTACCTGTTGGAATCTCTTTTTATACCTTTCAGACCCTAAGTTACACTATTGATATTTATAGACGAAAACAAACGGCAGAACCCGACTTCTGGAAATTTGCACTCTACGTCTCCTTTTTCCCACAATTAGTCGCAGGACCCATCGAGCGATCCACCAATCTTTTACCCCAATTTTTAATCAAGCATGAGTTTGAATACAAGCGAGTTACAGAAGGCCTAAAACTCATTTTATGGGGAATGTTCAAAAAAGTCGTAGTTGCAGATCGAGTTGCTCCATACGTCAACGAGGTTTTTAATCATGGACATGAACATTCTGGATTCGTCATATGGGTTGCTACATTCTTTTTTGTAGTGCAAGTATACTGTGATTTTTCAGGATACACCGATATGGCAATTGGGTCTGCTAAAGTGATGGGTTTCAAGCTAATGGACAATTTTAAAGGCCCTTGGTTCAGTAAAAATATGACGGAATTTTATAGGCGTTGGCATATCTCCATGTCCACTTGGATACGGGATTATGTCTACACACCTTTAGGATTAGCGACCCGTTATTGGGGACAGTACGCCTACGTTTTTGTACTATTTGTCACCTTTATCCTCTTTGGATTTTGGCACGGAGCGAATTGGACATTTATCTTTTTTGGATTTTTACAAGGCGTAGTCCTCACCTACGAAGCATGGAGTCGAAAGAAAAGAAGACGTTTTGCCAAGAAAGTAAACAAGACCGCCTACAACCTATTTAGCATGATTTTGACCTTCGCCTTCTGGTCATACAGTTGCCTCATCTTCCGTGCCAACAATATGACGGAGGTATGGACACTCACCCAAAATGCTTTTGCTTGGGATGCAAATGTCTTTAAGCCAGGTTTCTCAGATCCCCGATTGGGCTTAAATATATTCGGTAATTTCGGGAGCTTAGTAGAATTATACGTCTCATTTTTTGTCATTTTAATCGTCATAATCGTCCACTACATAGAATACAAAGACGACGTGATTGAATTCATCGGAAGACAACCAAAAGTAGTGCGTTGGACGGTGTACTATCTTCTGATTTTCTCTATATTATTCTGGAGAACTTTCAACCAACAAGACGAATTTATCTACTTCCAATTTTAAGTTTTTTTAGGAGCGAACTGTTAAGTGCTTCGTCGGTACGTTCAGTCCTGCTATCCGCTAATGGAAGGCATCTCCAAGATGCCTTGATGCCTTCCATTTCATCAGAGACTGTACGGCATTGAAAGGCATTTCCAAAATGCCACAGATGAACCAAACAAGGCAAGCCAACGCTGCTTCCAACCACTGCTATCAGGGCTATTTTAAATGGTCTCAACCCTTACCCAAAGCCACAAATAGATACTACGCCTGATTGTACAATTTCACCGATTCAATACAATCCAACTGCGAACGCAAGAAATATTCCTACGCCTGAAACCTCATACGGTTTAGCCATTCTGCACAGATGTAGATACGCTTGAGTATTCCACCATATACGGCAGGCGCAACAATCCGTTGAATTCCTCCCAACATATTTCGTAAATGGAAGTAGGAGAGGTCATAGAGTTCAGTTCTTTACCTGTTTTGGTTTCACTACCAATACCAACCCTTTTTAAGAATGCGTACTGAATTAAACTAGAAAATAGGTTAGGAATAGGTGCAAAATAAGCTCGTAATTTAGTCGTCGGAGATATGACATTTCTCAAAGAAATGTCATGTCTAATCTAAGAATTTATTTCGTAGCTAATGGATTTCATCTCTAAGATGGAACGACACAGATGCACATTTTAACTATGGATTGTTATAACGACAAACAAAGTGGAATAGTGATAAATCTACCATTGATGTTTTGTCATTAACTAGTTTTAGATACGACTCATCATCGTAGAGACCGTGCAAAATAGACCCGATGGTAATGGATCCCGATAGGGATGGAATGGACAGCGGGACCTTACGTACCAACGAAGCAATAGACCGTTCTCTCCAAACAAATACAATGCACTTTTTATCACATAACCAAAGTTTATAGGTTTTTATATATAGAATTTTTTTAAGTTATGGAACGATAATAAGATTTAATATAAAATATATTTGCAGATTGTCTAATATTTTCTGAAATTTGGAGTCCAACTACAAACTGTGGAAAGTATGTTATTTTAATATAGGGAAACACTATGGAATGACAAATACACAAAGCTATAAGGAAATTTCTTTTGCCTACGCTTGTTTGCAACAGTCTAAACTATGCCTAAGAGACAACAAATATAAACAAGCAGAGTATCTTCTAAACAAAGCCACCAAGTTACTTAAAGTAGAAAAGAAATGGACACTATACATCAAAAGCCAAATTTATTTGGGGCGTTGCAAAATCCATTTAAGAGATTTTGATGCCGCAATTACGGCTTCCGAAACAGCCTATTTGGTTTGTATACAAGAATTGGGCGACCAACACCCTTTAATGGGAGATATCTTTTGTTCTTTGGGATTTCTTTACTTCAAGAAAGGAAAATTTGAAAAGGCTTTAGAGTGGTATAAATTGGCTCTGGAACTGAAGCAGATGGTGTATGATGCCAACCATATTGCTTTGGCAAAGTGTTACAATCTGGTTGGACTGGCACACAGTGGCTTGGGATATAGTGAAGAAGGCTTACATGCCCATGAAAAAGCCCTTTCGATTGCTTTGTCTCATTCTTCAACAGATCCTTTATTTTTGACAGAAGTATATATGGGCATAGGACATTGCTATTTGCGAAGAAGTGATGTGGGCGAAGCTTTGAACGTTTTTCACAAAGCCCTTTCCATTCGCCTTGATTTATTGAGTGAGAAACACACTTTAACGGCACAAACTTACAATGAGATTGGAAATGTTTTGTTGATTAAAGAGGACTATCAAGATGCTTTTCTTGCCTACAAAAAAAGCCTTTCCATCAATTTAGAAATTTTTGGCTCAAATCATATTGATATTAGTCGAAATTATAACGGTCTGGCAAGCTGCCATTTTAATTTTCAAGAATATGAAGAGGCTCTAAGATTGTACCAAAAAGGATTGAGCATCAACACAAAAATATTGGGCGGTAAAAATCCTTATGCAGCCGTTAATTATATCAATTTAGCGAAGTGTTATACCGTCAAAAAATACTATGATTTGGCGTTGGGCATGTACAAACGGGCAGCAAGTATGGGAAAGGAATTTTGGGGAGAATACCACCAAAATGTATCACATACCATCATTGATATGGGACGGTGCTGTCATAAAAAAGGAGATTATAAAGCTGCCATTAATTATTTTCATAAGGCATTGATTAACATCATTGAAGATTTTGAAGATACACACCCTGATTCTAATCCTACTTTAGCAAATTACAATAATGCTTTTGAGTTGCAAAAAGCGTTGAATGGCAAAGCGTTGTCTTATTTTTTTGAGTATAAAGAAAATTCAAATAGTTTAATTGATTTAAAGAAGTCCTTAAATTGTTATGAATTGTCTATTCAGTTGATTGATCAAATGCGTAATGGATATAAAGCAGAAGCCTCTAAATTAAGTTTGGCACAAAGGGCAGTTCCTTTATACGATGAAGCCATCGATGTCGCTTTGACCTTGTATAAAGAAACCTCTTTCGAGCAATATCTACACAAAGCATTTTATTTCTCAGAAAAAAGCAAATCCATTCTTTTATTGTCTTCGATGAGAGAAGCAGAAGCACAGATGACAGCAAATATCTCCAGTGATTTGTTGGAAGATATGCGGATGATGCGCAACAAACTTACCAAGTTAGAACACAAAATCAGCAATGAACAATCCAAAGACCGTTTAAAACGGCAAGAAGGCAAGCTGATTGCATGGAAAAGCCAACAGTTTGATGATACACAGCATTATGAGCAACTCATCAAAAAAATTGAAAAAGAATATCCTGAGTATTATCAATTAAAATACAATGTCAAGGTAACAGATGTGGTACATATACAGGGATATTTAGAACAGAAGAAAGCGGCTTTATTGTCTTATTTTGTAGGCAATCAAAATATCTATATTTTTTGTGTCACCAGTACACGGATTAAGGTAGAAAAACTACCCATTCCCAAAATCTTTGACCGCATTATCAAAGATTTTGAAATCGGTATGGCGGGCTTTTTCCCTAAATTAGTGCGTTCAGCTTTTATTTTGTACAAATGGTTGGTTGAACCCATCAAAAACCTATTGAATGGGATAGAACAGCTCATTGTCCTACCTGATGGTGTTTTACACAAAGTTAGTTTTGATACGCTTTTATCACAAAAATGTAAAGACAATCAAGGTATAGCAAGTTTGCCCTATCTTATTAAAGATTACAGCATTACTTATCATTATTCTGCGACTTTATTGCTCTATACATCAAAAAGAAGCTATAAAACGGCTGAATTAGTCGATAGTTTTATGGGATTGGCACCGATTTCTTTTGAAAAAAAAGAAGCAATACCACTTTCTTTCAATGCTATGAGGGGAAAAAATACCTTGAAGAATTTAGAAAACGCTGAGGTTGAGGTCAAAAAAATCAGCGAATTGTTTCAAAATAATGGACTGGAATCCAAAACATTGATCCATCAAGAGGCAAACAAAGAGAATTTATGCAAATACATTTCTGAATATAAGTTTGTGTTATTGGCTACACACGGTTTTATTGACCCTAATCAGCCTGAATTGTCAGGTCTATATCTTCATCCAATCGTTCAAGAAAAGGCTAAAAACAGCGTAGAAAGCCATAAATTTTATACCTCAGAAGCTTTTAACTTAAAGCTACAAGCAGATTTAGTGATTTTGAGTGCTTGTGAGACAGGTAGAGGCAAGTTTTTACAAGGAGAAGGCGTGATGGCATTGAATCGAGGATTCTTGTATTCTGGAGCGTCTAATGTAATATATACACTCTACAAAATACCCGACCAATCCTCCAGTCAATTGATGCAGTATTTTTTCAAATTGATTGTGGAAGAAGAGTATTCTTACACCGAAGCCCTACAAAAAGCAAAGTTACAGTTTATAGAAGCAGGAAAGTCGCCTTGCCATTGGGCTAGTTTTGCACTGATTGGCAGCTAGCTCCTTAAATAATTATAAAATGTTAATGTTTTGACTGAAAAAAGCCTCTGACTTCTTAAAAAGGCTATTTATATTATATAAATTTATAAAAAACTCTATATCTAAAAGGTTATTTGTGAAGCACTGCATTATTGCAGTGCTTTTTTTTTCGTTTTTATTAAAACTTTCACATATGATTCTCGTAAACAGTATTAGCCATTGACAGAAAGTTTTTTTTCTAATATAAAACTATGTGGTTGAGGGTGCAATTTTTTGGCAATACAATTGAATGCATATGAAGGTAAATATTACACTTTTTATTAAATTACTATTTTTAGGGCTATTGGGATTCTTTTCCACTAATATATTTGGACAATCTTTTCCCAATGGTACACAAACATTAGAGTGCTGTAGCTGTGCTAGTGGGAATTGTACATTGGTCGCAGATTCTGACCCAATGCCTTTTAATTCAGCAGATAATCAGGTCTATCTACTTGTTGATGTTAACAACACTGCAGTAGATGGGGACGCTGACAATGATGCCATTGTGGGCATGACATCATCAGGCGTCTTTAATGGAGTTCCCACAGGAGATTATGTTATGTATTATGTGAGTTATAATCCCAGTGATGCGGCACAAATTACACCGCTCTTTAATAATGGAACGCCTATTGGCGATTTATTAGCTTTAGGCGTTTTTCAAGGCAGTGGTACTTGGCTTTCAAGTGATCCCTCCTTTGTGGTTATGGCCTCAGATTTAGCGTTGGTTAATGGCAGTGCTTGTAATTGTGGTGGAGCTTTATCAGAAGAACATTTTATTTGGAATGATATTGATGAAAATGGGGTTTTTGATGCTAATGAATCTGGCGTAGCAGGGGTACTTGTTATACTCTATAGTGAAGATGGAAGTTTTGTTGCACAAACAATAACAGATGCTAATGGTGCTTATACTTTTGTTGGCGTACCTGATGGCAATTACTATATAGAAGTTCAAATTCCCGAAGGAACAGGAATTAGTGCTGGCGAAGTTGGTAATGGATTTTCATTAAGTGGTGAGTCTATTATTTTTGTTATGGACGATGGAGAAATGGTTACTGCTGACGAATTCGATTTGGACTTGGGTATCATGCTTGATGGACCTTGTTTTGATTTTGATGCAATTGCTCAAGTAATTTGTAATCCTGCAAAAACAGAATACAATGTATTACTTATCTTTGATGGTGGTGATGCAGGAACAGGCGGTTACAATATTGTTGATGACCTCACAGGAGCAACTTTCAATAACCTACCAACCAACTCAATTAACTTTGGACCATTTCCGACCAATACAGGCTATTCGTATACAATCAATGTGGCAAATCATCCAGAATGTAACATGACACTTTCTTTAACTATTGTAGATTGTATTGTAACTTCTATTGAGCTTACTTCTTTTACAGGTAATGTTTTACCTGAAGGCAACGAACTTGCTTGGGATGTTGCCAGCGAAAACAATACCGATTACTATACTTTAGAGTATTCTGTAAACGGTCTGGATTTCAAAGAAGCAGGTACAGTAGGTGGACAAGGCAATAGCAGTATTAGCAGAAACTATGTGTATTTACACGAAGTAGAAGCGGCAGGTTTATACTACTACCGTCTCAAAGAAACAGACTTGGATGGACATACCAATATCGCAAGTGATGTCGTGATTTTAGAAAGAGTTGCCAGTGGCTTCTCTATTACCAATGTCTATCCTATTCCAACATCGGGTTGGATAAACATAGATTTTATCTCTAAAAATTATGCACAACTCACTGTTGAAATTATGGACATTACAGGAAAAGTGATTCAATCAGAAGCACACACAGCAACTTCTGGTAACAATCAAATTAGCATAAACGCTGAAAAATTTGTTGCAGGAACTTACTTCATTTCTATCTCTAATGGTATGGAAACTGTTTTAGATAAATTTGTGAAAAATTAAGTAATAAGCTTAAACTATTGATTATAAACCAGTATCGCTAAAGCGGTACTGGTTTTTTTTTGCTCTTTTTTTAAAAAACAAAATATCTCAAATCACAACAATAATAATAAGGAGAGAACGGTAGATTACTTCGTCGTAACGTTTGGGTCCTGCTGTCCGTTCTTATGGCTTATAAAAAACCAGAAATCAAATAAGAACCGAACCAAAAACTACAGCACTAAGAACTACAGCACTAAAATAAGCCATACCACTACCATCAGGTCTATTTTGCACTGTCTCAACGATGGTAAGTCTACGAAACAGCATTTTGATATAGCTCATATTGAGATATGATTTTTTTTTTGAGAGTACTTTAAGTGTTTTTTAGCGAACTTTTTTTGTTTAAATAATTGATTGTCAGTTTTTTGTGCGTTTTCGTAATTGATTTTTAAGAGACAAATCCACCAAGTTGTAAGTAAAATTGATAGCTAACTAACTTATTTTTGTAATGAATGAAAAACAGATTTTTTAACATTATCCTCTCAACAAAAATAAAATAATGTATAGATTCTTAAAGACTGTAGTAATAGCTTGTTTCTTACTCATAGGAAGTCAAGAAATAATGGCACAAAGTTTTCCCAATGGTTATCAAGATTTGGACTGTTGTGGTTGTAGTGAGACAGGAGGTTGTAAACTCATTGCTGATTCTAATCCTGCTACTTTTAATACCGCAGATGCCCAATATTTTATTTTAGTGGATATAGATAATGGTACCATAGATGGTGATGATGATGACAATTTGATAGATGCTTATAATACTTCTGCTGATTTTGAAAATGTACCTGTAGGAGATTATATTATGTATTCTCTTTCTTTTGATTTTGCAGATATTGATGTGATCCATCCTCTTATACAAGAAGGAATAGACATCAATAATCTTATCAATTTAGGCACACAATCAGGCGACAATACTTGGTATTCCAGTGATCCATCCTTTACACTTATTGCGACAGATTTAGCTACTGCTACCAACAATTGTTGTACTATCCATTTACAAATTTGGGAGGAGATAGATAGTAATTACTATATCAGCGATATCGAAGAAGTTTTATATGAAGTACCAATTGCGCTTTATGATGAAGCAGGAAACCTTATGGGAGAATATACCATAAACGCAAATAGCAGTATTAATCTCGGTTATTTTCCATATGGTAATTACTATTTTGTAATTGATACCACAGGCATATCAACAGAGGAAATTATGACAGATGAGATTATTGGTTTTGGAGAAACTTATATCACTTTTGATGAAGGAGGGGTAAGTACTTTATTCAATATGCCTTTAATTGGTAATGATTATATTAGTTCTTTTGTAACTGATGGAGGAGGGTCAGGAGGAGGATCTTATACTTATTATGATGAAGAGGATGAAAACGAAGATGAATTTGCAGTTGATGAGACGGAAAGCTCCGAAGATTCAAATACAGTGACAGTAGTTTGTGAAGATTTCAACGCCATTGCCACCGCCATATGTAGTACAGACAAATCAACGTACAACGTATTATTATCTTTCATAGGAGGCGATGCAGGAGACAACGGCTACAACATCCTAAGCAACAATACAGGAACAAGCTTTAACAACATCACTGCGCCCACCATGAATTTAGGTCCATTTGATGCAGGCACAGGATTTTCTTATACGATAAGTGTAGCCGACCATCCAGAGTGTAATATTTTATTGATGACTTCCACCGTAGATTGTATTGTGACCGCCATCGAATTACAAAGCTTCACAGGACAGGTATTGAGAGAAGGCAATGAAATAATCTGGACTGTTGCGAGCGAAAACAATACCGATTTTTATACCGTAGAATATTCTATGAATGGTGTCGATTTTAAAGAGGCAGGAATTGTGCGTGGAGGCGGAAATAGTAGTGTTAGCCAACAGTACGTTTATTTACACGAAATCCAAGAAGATGGCGACTATTATTATCGTCTTCGAGAAACCGATGTAGAGGGACATAGCAATATTGTAAGCGATGTAGTTGTACTCAAAAGAATGTCTACTGGTTTTGCCATCACGAATGTCTATCCTATTCCAACATCTAATTGGATAAACATTGATGTAATAACTGAAAAGAACGACGAATTTACGGTTGAAATCATGGACATTACAGGCAAAATCATAGAAACAAAAACCCATACAGCAATCATTGGCAACAATCAAATTAGCATAAATGCAGGGAGTTTTGTGGCAGGAACATACTTTATTGCCATCTCTAATGGTCAAGAAAAAGTGATAGATAAATTTGTAAAAAATTAAGCTAACTCTTTTTAAGAATGAGAATCTTCTTCGGTAGTGTGCGGCTATGGTATGGAAATCGCTAATTAGTTGATTTACAATCTTTTAGAAAAAAACGCAATTTGTTGATTTTCAGTCTTTTATCATTTTTTCATCAGGGGGAACGCAAAGTCATATCAATAATATATAAAACAATGATTATCAATAGTTATTTCAAATATAATTTTTGACTATTTGTTCATCTAAAACGTTAAGAAGCCCACAAAAAAGGGATTCTAACAT